>ERZ779875.2191-NODE-2191-length-10841-cov-2.919062_pt1 | contig 10841 bp, 8 predicted proteins | sample MGYA00511246_ERZ779875 | MGnify/ENA primary metagenome ERZ779875 (study PRJEB29588, sample SAMEA2155093) | human gut metagenome | biome: human gut; feature: human-associated habitat; material: faeces | place: Denmark | collected 2008/2010 ... | reverse complement strand
ATAGAGTGTTGAAAGGAGGTCGGTGATTAACTAAACGAATTTTTGAAACTAAACACTAGATTTCCTGGAAAACGATAGAAAGGAACACGACAACCCCCTCTGGTATAGGAGTAGTTTTAGTTTTGCGCTTTTCTTAAGATAAGTATGCACGTTTCAAAAAATGTCGCCTGTGTACAAAACTATGCTGCACACGGGCGACTCATTACTGAAGAAGGTGAACCGACTTGAAGCGTCGGTTACAATCCACCGTCAGTCGTCTTCCTCCTTACGCTGGAAGCGCCCTGACAATTCCTGGGCCTTTGCGGTCGGTGCCGGACGGTAGTCCGCGGGTTCCATCGTAAAGGAACCCGCGCCCTGGGTGAGCGCATGGAGGCGTGCTGCGTACCCCGTAAGTTCCGCAAGCGGCACCAAGGCTTCAATTTGCGTCATGCCGGCTGTGAGGTTGTCCGTGCCCTGCACCTGACCGCGGCGGGCGGCAATGTCCCCGGTGACGGCCCCCATGACGTCGTCGGGGGTTGCCACGATGATCTTCACAATGGGTTCGAGAAGCTGAGGCTGCGCCTTAGCGAGGGCGTCGAGCATGGCTTTGCGGCCGGCGGCGACGAAGGCGACTTCCTTACTGTCCACCGGGTGCGATTTGCCGTCGTAGACCGTGACGCGGATGTCTTCGATGGGATAGCCCGCGAGGTACCCCGTGGAGAGCACTTCGCGCACGCCCTTTTCAACGGCGGGGATGAGGTTGAAGGGAATGACGCCGCCCTTGACTTTGTCGACAAACTCAAAGCCTTCGCCGCGAGCGAGCGGCTCTACTTTGAGGAACACTTCGCCGAACTGCCCTGCGCCCCCCGTCTGCTTCTTGTGTCGGGCGTGTCCTTCGGCCACGGCGCCGATCGTTTCACGGTAGGGGACGGAGGGATTGCTTGTCGTGACTTCCAGTTTGAACTGATCCTTCATGCGTTCGAGCACCGTGCGGATGTGCATTTCGGTGAGGCCGCGCAGTACGGTTTCGTTCAACACCGTGTCGTGATCCACGGCAAGCGTCGGATCTTCGGCGAGCATCTTTGAGAGGACTTCACCCATTCGGCCCTCGTCGCCGCGGCGTGCGGGTTTGATCGCGAGACCGAACATGGGACGGGGATAGGGCGGACGCGGCAGACACACCCCGGCGTCTGACGGATCCGAATGCAGCACGGTGCCGTAGTTGAGGTCTTCGACTTTAGTGAGCGCGCCGATGTCCCCCGGGTGCAGCGCCTCGGCTTCCATGGTGTTTTTGCCCTGCAGAATGAGAGGGCGCACCACTTTAAAGGGCTTCTTCGCGTTCCCGGCGTAGAGTTCCATCCCGGCCTTGATCGTGCCGCGGTGTACGCGGAAGACGCCGATTTTGCCGACGAAGGGGTCGCTCACGACTTTGAAGACGCGGGCGATGACGGGTTCGCGGGAGTCCGGGGAAATCGTGATGCGTTCGCCCTTGGCGTTTACGAAGGGCGCAGTGTTCGCCTCGATCTGCGCTGGCATGTGGCGGATGATGACTTTCATGAAGTCCCGAAGACCGATCATCTGCTTGGCACTCGTAAAGCACACCGGAATGATGTGACCTTCGCGCAGCGCCTTCGTGATGGGGGCGTGCAGCGTCGAGGGATCCGCAGCGCCTTCTTCCAAATACTTTTCCATCACGTCGTCGTCCATTTCCACCACGCGTTCGATGAAGGCGCGGTGCACGTCGGTCACGGTCATGATGTCGGATTCCCCCGTGTCGTGATCAAAGCAGTCGATGACGTGCGTGCAACCTTTTGTGGGGAGGTTGATGGGAAGAACCCCGTCGCCGAACGCATCGCGCAGTTCGCCCAAAAGGCGCTTTAAATCCACGCCCGGCACGTCGATTTTGTTGATGACGATCATGCGGCAGAGGTTGCGTTCTTCGGCCCACTGCATCATGCGGCGCGTCATGAGTTCAATGCCCTTTGTGGCGTCGACGACGACGGCGACGTTTTTGACGGCGTCAAGGGCGGACAGGGCTTGCCCTGCGTAGTCCGGGTACCCCGGGGTGTCGATGACGTGAAGGCGTACGGGCGGAAGGTTGGGAAACGCCGTGTCCACATGCACGACGGCGGTTCTTAATGAATGCCCCACCGCTTTTTCCTGCGGGTCGTTGTCGCAGACCGTCGTTCCTTTTTCGATGCTGCCCGCTTCGTTCAGGGCGCCGCAGCGCACCAACATCGCTTCGATGAGACTTGTTTTACCGACGGCACCGTGGCCGACGAAAGCAATCGTTCTCAGATTCTCGGTGGAATAACTGGACATAGGACAATCTCCCTAAGAAGAAACGATAGTGATCTAATTGTGCGCTGATGGAAGCGAAAATGAAAGCAAAACGCTGCTCTTTCTCAGCAGAAAACGACAACTTTCGGTATATCAGCTGAAAATTAAGGAAATTATGTCATACAAAAATGCAACGCTTTTTATGGGGGCGGAGCGGCGAATCGGTAGAAAAATGCCCGTTAAAATGGACGACGTTTGGAAAAAATCTGGAATTGCGTCATGAGGAAGGAACGCTATACGGCGCCGATAACGGCGGAAGAAAAGGCGCGGTTCGTGCCGTTCATACACATGCTTATTGACACGGCGTTTGACGTGATCGTGCCGCGTTTTTTGACGGGGCTCGTATCGAAAAATAAGGCGGACGGCAGTCCCGTCACCGAAGCCGACAAACTCGCCGAAGAAAAAATGCGGCGGGTGATCGAACGAGAATTCCCCGATCACGGCATCTTCGGTGAAGAATGGGGCGAAACTGAGGGACGAGACGTCAACGGCGTACGCTACCGTTGGATATTGGATCCGATCGACGGAACCCGCAGCTTCATTACGAATTCGTTTTTGTTCGGAACGCTCATCGCCTTGGAGCGCGATGACGGTGCAGGATTTCGACCGATACTCTCCTCCGTGAGCCATGCGGCAGCAAATGTGAGAACCGTCGGAAGCCTTGACGGAACTGTCATGCATTTGGAAAACCGTGGTACCATCATTGATCGGCCTCTTCAGGTGCGGGACTGCCGAAATCTTGAAGAAGCGACGCTCCTGGCAACCAGTCATTGGACGACGGGTGAGCAGCACGGCAGTCCCCGGATTCAGACGCTCATCGATCGCGTCAAACTCTATCGGACGATGGGAGATTGTTTCGGGTACTTTGCCGTGGCTTCGGGCGGCGCCGACATCATGGTGGATCCTGAACTTTGCTACTGGGATATTGCGGCTCTCCTGCCTGTCGTGGAAGGTGCGGGCGGTACGATCACGTCGACGGCGGGCGGCAATCCGCTCACGGATCTTAGTGCCGTGTGTACGGCGGGGTCCCTGCACGGCGAAGTGGTGGCAATTCTCAATGCTTAAGGCGCTGCGCATAAAACGACGGATTCTGACGACGGCGGCCGGATCATTGCTGGGTGGGTTCGTCGGCCTCGGTGCAGCATCGGCAGAGACTCACCCGGAAATTACGGTGGGCCCGTGGTCATGTTTTCACCGGTGTTTTACACCGGTATGTATGCGGTGACGCTCGACCATCTGCCGGAACAGCTGCCGCAGTATCGGTTTCGCTTTGTGGAAGTGGACTACCGAAATCTGCGGTGGGATATCGAACGGCTGAAGCCCAATTTTTTGGTGTCGCCGGCCTCCACATTCATGTCCTTGATCGAGCCCTTCGGCGCACATCAGGTCGCAACGAAAGAACCGCTGTTGGCGGACGATGCCGTTCACAGTGTCGCTTCGGCCTTCGTGGTGAGAATCGACAGTCCGATTCGTGCACTCGCGGATACCAAGGGAGAACGGGTGACCGCTACGTCGGAATTGAGTTTTGACGTATTCTAAAAAAGTTCCCTACCCTCATTTATTCTCGAGACTTTTGCTCGGTTTGGCCGGGCGATTTTTTTCGGGTGCGGCTCAGGCAAACGGAATCGTGATCGTCATTTTGAGGCCGTGCGGGGCGACGTTCTGCGCGGTCAGCGTTCCGCCGTGGCGTTCTACGGCACGCTTGGCGATCGCCAATCCCAAACCGAATCCGGAACCGGTGGCTTCAGCGCTCCCGCGCACAAACGGTAAAAAGAGCTTGTCGAGTTCCTCGGGTTTCATGCCGGGGCCTTCGTCCGTTACGGACACCGTAAGGGCTTTTTCCGACGTGACGGCGACGACGTCGACCGTCCCGCCTTCCGGGGTGTAGCGGAGCGCATTCCGGAGAATGTTTTCCACGGCACGCGCAAAGCTGTCCGTGTGCAGCCGCAGCACGGCGTGCGTAGGAGAAGTAAGCGTGACGTCGATTTTTTTTGCACTCCCTTCAAAGCGGACGTTGTCGACGATGTCTTCCAAAAGAAGCGCTGCATCCGTGTCTTCAAAGGGCATCGGGGCATTGTCGTCCAGCCTCGCAAACGTGAGAAGCTCTTCCACCAAGGCGTCCAACGTGTGTACGTCCTTTTCGATGCGCTTAAGCAGTTCCGGCGAGCGTTCGGGGTTTTTGGACGCAATCGCGACCGCCACTTCCATCCGGGCCAAGGGACTTCTCAGTTCATGGCTCACGTCATGAAAAAGTCGTTTTTGACGCGCCAACAACCCGTTGATTTTTTCGGCCATCGCATCGTACTGCTGCGCGAGTGCGCCGATTTCATCGTAACGGTGCCCGATTTCGGGGGCAATGCGCACGGCAAGATCCCCTTCGGAAGCGCGCTTCATGGCCCAGTTGAGCTTTTTAATGGGGCGGGAAAAGTTCCAGGCCAAGAGCCCCGCTGCTAGGCTCGTTGCAAAGAAGGCAAAGAGTAGGTGTATCCAAAGCGGCGTATGCCAGAACGCTGAAAAAAGGTTCCTCGGCGGCAGATCCGTGCGGACGGCAAAAAAGCGCAGATCGCGGCAGCCGATGTTCTGCGGACAGGGGCGGAGGACCCAGCGGTTGTTGGGGCGTTCGGCAAGGGACTGAAGCGCGTGTTCAGGTACGGGCCGACCGCTGATTTCCTTACCGTCGCGATCCACTACGAAAACTTCCGGCCGCAGATTGGTTTCGGGGTCGGACAACCAACGGATGAGGGCAGTTTCGCCGTTCCATTTCCAGAGATTGACGGCAGTGTGTAAAGCCCTGCGCGTACCGGGGCCGGCTTCGATGTCGCCGAAATTCGCGGGTACCTGCTGATAGCTTTTGCTCGCAAACCAGACGAGGATGCCGATGCCGAAAAGTGCAATCCAAAGCCCCACGAAAAGCTGCAGGAAGGTGCCGCCGCGGCGTAGAAAGCCGCAGAGGCGCTGAAGATTATTCGGCATGTCGCCCTCTCAAAGAGAAAAAATCAGGCAGCGGGAGTGTGAACGACGAGTTGGTACCCCACGCCGCGGATGCTTTCAATCGAAATCGCATCCGGATTGAGTTCGGCAAGCTTGTGGCGGATGGAACTGATGTGCACGTCGATCGCTCGGTCGTAGCGCCCCATGGGACGCCCCAAAACGCGCGGATAGATTTCTGATTTGGCAACGGGCTGTCCCACTTGGTGAGCGAGCATTTCGAGAAGCGACAATTCGGTGCCTGTGAGCGTCACGGGCTGACCGAACAACGTCACCGTGCGTTGCGCCATGTCGATCGAAAGCGGGCCCACGACCAAGGGGCCGCGGCCGAATTCGCTCGTTTTACTGCGGCGCAGAATCGCTCGGATGCGGGCGACGAGTTCGCGCGGCGGGCAGGGCTTCGGCACGTAGTCGTCCGCGCCCAATTCCAGTCCCAGAATGCGGTCGACGGGATCGCCGCGGGCGGTGAGCATCAAGACGGGAGTGTGACTTGTTTCCCGAATTTTGACGAGAACTTGCGTACCCGTCATTCCCGGCATCATCACGTCCAGAATGATGAGATCGAAAACTTCGCGGGAAAGTATGTTGAGTCCCGTTTGGCCGTCGTGCGCCGGTTTGACTTCAAAACCTTCCAGGGTGAGATAGTCAACGAGCAGCGTGACGAGTTCCACATCGTCATCAATGATGAGAATTTTGGCGGGACGGGTATACATGGAAAATCCTTTCTGATCGTGTCGGCACCGGCATCCTCTTAAGCTTCAGTAAAGAGGATGCCGGGCGCGCTTATCACAGTAAACCGAATGGGTAAAACGACAAAAAGTTTGTCAATCAGCATTCTTTACGATTGTAAAGGAAAATAACATAGAGGGAGGTTTTTGCGTTGACGCAAATGTAGCTTGTCCGTGCGTCGTCAACGGACGCGGTAGGCAGTCTTTACCGGACTTTACGTTCCCGGGAGATAATTTAACGGGACGGACGGCGAAAATTCGGTCAGAACAAAAAGAGCCGACGGAGAAATCGATTACGCGTCGGCTAAAGAGACGAAAAACAAATGAAGAATCAAGTGAAACCCTTGGTACTCACGTTTGCTGCGGTGTTGATGCTTTCGGGTTGTGCTTCAACGGAATGGTTGTGGTCGGCAGACGAAGCCGTCGTCGGCTCGGCGTGGAATGCGGACGCCGGCGTGAGTCTTTCGGACGAATTGCCCGCCGTTGCTCGCAGCGAATGGTGGAAGGCTTGGAAGGACGCGGATCTTTCAGCTCTCGTTGACCGAGCCATGGCTGAAAGCACGGACGTCAGGACGGCACTTGCGAACCTCAAAACGGCAGCGGCTTCCGCCGATCAGGCGACGGCCGACCTTTTTCCGACGTTGAAACTCGGTGCGGACGGCAGCCGCACGCATCGTGAGAATCAGGGAACGACGGAAAATTGGAGCGCCGAAGCGTCGGGTTCGTGGTCGATTTCGCTTTTGGGCGGAAATTTGGCGGTGCGTCGAGCCGCGAGGTACGAAGCCATGGCGTCGCTTTTGACGCTCGAAGACGTGAAAAACGCCGTAGCGGCGGAAGCGGCTTCGGACTACGTGGCGTTAAAACTCGCATTCGTGAAGCGTCGCATCGCCGAAGCGACCCTCAAAAACTATGAAGAAGCCGGCCATATCGCCCGGTGGCGTTTTGAAGCGGGGCTCTCTGATCAGTCCGAAGTTGATCAGGCGGTGAGTAACCGGGAAGGGGCTAGGGCGGCTTTAGCTTTAACGGAAAAGAGCATTGCGCAGTACAAGAATGCCTTGGCGCGCCTTACGGTACAAAACGCCGCGGATATTCGTGTGACGGATGACGGTTTGGTCCCGACGGCTCCTTTGAATTTGGCGGTAGCCGTGCCGGCGGAAACGCTTAAAAACCGGCCCGATCTGCGGGCGGCGCAGCTCACCGTGGCCGCGGCAAGCGAACGGGTTTACAAAGCAAAGACGCAGTGGTTCCCGTCTTTGTCGCTTTCGGGCAACATTGGAACGCAGGCGGCGACGATCGGCACGCTGGGGGCGTCGGGCACCGGCATCGCCGCTCTTGCAGGCGCGCTTTCCATGCCGCTTTTGAATTGGGGCGATCAGGTGACGGCTGCGAAGGAAGCGGAAGCGTCGCTTGAGAAAGCTCGATCGACGTATCTTGCAACGCTTTTAAAGGCGCTCGAAGAAACGGAAAATGCCCTGACGGCGATTCAGACGGCACAGACGCGAACCGCGCCCTTGACAATCGCCTTGTCGGCGGCGGAATCGGCCGCGGACCTCACGATGAAATCCTATCGGGCGGGGCTCGTGGATTATCAGAATGTTTTGAATACACAGCGTTCGCTTCTGACGGCACGCGAAAATGCCCGCACGAACGAAGCGGATATGGCTTCAGCCCTCATTACGCTTTATACCGCCCTCGGCGGTGCCTGGGAAGCGACGGAGGCGGAGCAGCAACTTTTTCTTAAATTGGATGACAGAGCGTCGTAACCCCGACGGAAAGGACAGCGAAAAATGACGGAAAACAACACGAAATCGATGCAGGCGGAAAAGGCGGCTTTATTGGGTGAAGTGCCGGGAAAAACGTCGAAACGGCGGTTGATTCTGGGTATGGGCGTCGCGGCGGTTGCCGTTGCTTTGGGTGCCTGGTGGTGGACGGGAGAAAGTTCGGCCGCCCCCCGCTACGTGACGCAGGCGCCGGTGCGGGGCGACCTCACCGTGACCGTCACGGCGACGGGAACGTTGGAACCGGTGAGGAGCGTCAGTATCGGCAGCGAATTGTCCGGCATCGTTTCCAAGGTGAATGTCGACGTCAACAGCACTGTGAAGGCGGGGGACGTGCTGATTGAATTGGATACCGCCAAATTAAAGAGTGCCGTCAATCAGGCGAAGGCCTCATTGGCAAGCGCCAAAGCGGGGCTGAGGGAAGCAAACGCCGCCGTCGTGGAAGCGCGCCTCAAAATGAAGCGTCTTGATGAACTTAACAAAGCTTCCGACGGAAAACTTCCCTCCCGTACCGAAATGGACGAACAGCGGGCGACGGTTTTGAAGGCGGAAGCTGCGGTTGCCACCGCGAAGGCGAAGATTGAGGACGCGCAGGCGCAGCTTGAAACGCAGGAAACGAATTTGTCGAAGGCCTCCATCATTTCGCCCGTGGACGGCGTGGTGCTCGCGCGGTCGGTGGAACCGGGCTACGCCGTGGCGGCGAGCCTGCAGGCGGTGGAACTTCTGACGGTGGCGACCGACCTGCGGGAGCTGGAACTGCAGGTTGACATTGATGAAGCCGACGTAGGGGAAGTGAAGCCGGGGCTGACCTCGAGCTTTACGGTTGCCGCCTACCCGAACCGCACGTTTGATGCGTCGCTCAGTAAAGTCGCGTACGGAGCGACGACGTCCACCTCGTCCAATGTCGTGACGTATACCGGGTACCTTGACGTCCCTAATAAGGACATGTTTCTGCGTCCGGGAATGACGGCGACGGCGACGATCGAGACCGCTAAGCGTGAAAAGGTGCTTCTCGTTCCTAATACGGCGTTCCGTTTTACGCCCAAGGTCACGAAGGCTTCGTCCTCGGTGTCCTTCATGATGCCCCCTCCGCGGGAAAACAACAAGCAGGCGAAAACGGTGGCTCACGCGCAGACCGAACGAGAACAGACGATTTATGTGCTGAGAAACGGTCAGGCACAGCAGCTGACGGTGAGAACGGGACTTACCGACGGGCGCCGCACGGAAATTCTGTCGGACAATCTGACGGAATCCGATCAGGTCATCACCGAACAGCGGTCTGCGAAGGGGTCTTAAGGAGTGAGCGATGGATGCGCCTCTTATTACTTTAAGAAACATCACGAAGCGCTACGGTACCGGTGAAGCCGCCTTTTTAGCCTTAAAGGGAGTGTCCTTCGACGTGCATCAGGGGGAATTTCTGGCGGTGATGGGGCCGTCGGGATCCGGAAAATCGACGACGATGAACATCATCGGCGCGCTCGATCGGCCGACCGGGGGCGAATACCTCTTTAAAGGCGTGCACGTTGAAAATATGACGCGCGACGAGCGGGCGCTTCTTCGTCGTCACAACATGGGCTTTGTGTTTCAGGGGTTTAATCTGTTGGCCCGCACGTCGGCCCTTGAAAACGTGGAACTGCCGCTTCTGTACCGCGGGGTGCCCGCAAAAGAGCGGCATGAAGCGGCGATGGCGGCCTTGGATCGCGTGGGCCTCATGCCGTGGGCGCACCATACGCCCTCGGAATTGTCCGGCGGTCAGCAACAGCGTGTGGCGATTGCGCGCGCCATTGTGACGCATCCCTTGTTGTTGCTCGCCGACGAACCTACGGGAAGTCTCGACAGTAAGCGCAGCGTTGAAATCATGGAACTGCTCACCGACCTTAATAAAAGCGAAAACATTACGGTGGTTCTCGTGACGCACGAGCCGGATATGGCCATGTACGCCCGCCGCTGCATCCATTTCTTGGACGGGTTGGTCGCTAGTGACGAAATTCAGCCGGGGAGATAACGTATGTGGGGTAATGCTTTTTTGTTGGCGGTGCGGCAGATTCGCCGTAATCCGATGCGTTCCCTTCTCACGGTTTTGGGAATTGTGATCGGGGTGGCGGCCGTCATTACGATGGTGACGATCGGCAACGGTGCCACGCAGGCCGTGCGGCAGGAAATCGAAAGTTTCGGCAGCAATCAGCTGATGCTGCGTCCGGGGCAGCGCATGGGGCCCGGGGGCTCAGCCGGGGCGCCGTCCTTCAAGATCGCGGACATTGAGGCGATCGAAAGTCAGATCGCGGGCGTCATCGCCGTCGCGCCGCAGATCTCCAAATCCACGACGGTCATTGCGCAGGGGAAAAACTGGTCGACGAGCGTCATCGGAACGTCGAACGATTACTTTACGATCGACAACCGCGACGTGGCCGAAGGCCGCCTTTTTGAAGAAGCCGAAGAAAAAGCCGGGTCAGCCGTGTGCGTGATCGGTGAAACCGTCCGCAAGGAGCTCTGGGGGGCGGCCTCCCCCGTGGGACAGATGATGCGCGTCAGTAAGTTCAGCTGCCGCGTCGTGGGGGTACTGCAGGAAAAAGGATCGGCCGCGATGGGGGGCGACAGGGATGATTTGGTCGTGATTCCCTTTAATACCGCGTCGCGCCGTTTGGTGGGACACAACCGCGTCTCGACGCTTCTTGTGAGCATCAGCGAAGACAGCGACCGCGACAGCCTGAAGGCATCTCTGCGGCAGCTGATGCGCGAACGGCGTTCCCTTTCATCCGGCGATGCGGACAACTTCATGATTCACGACACGGCGGAAATTGCGGAGAAGGTGGCGTCCACGACGCAGATCATGACGGCTCTGTTGGGTGCCGTGGCCGCGGTGAGTCTTTTGGTAGGCGGCATCGGCATCATGAACATCATGCTGGTGTCGGTTACCGAGCGCACGCGGGAAATCGGGGTGCGCCTTGCGATCGGAGCGACAGAACGCGAAGTGCTCTTACAGTTTTTGATCGAAGCCGTGGTGCTCGCGTGTCTGGGCGGCATTCTC
>ERZ779875.2189-NODE-2189-length-10845-cov-4.515477_pt1 | contig 10845 bp, 20 predicted proteins | sample MGYA00511246_ERZ779875 | MGnify/ENA primary metagenome ERZ779875 (study PRJEB29588, sample SAMEA2155093) | human gut metagenome | biome: human gut; feature: human-associated habitat; material: faeces | place: Denmark | collected 2008/2010 ... | reverse complement strand
TCTTTGCAACTTTTTCAAAAGGCGCACAGCTTCCTCCGGCTCAACACGCAGGGCGTCGGCCAGGCGCGCGGCCTCGACGGGGTCGGCATGGGCAAACAACATGGCTTCCAACGCACCAATCTTCTGTTGTTCATTCATGGGCGGAAGCCTCCTTGTTTCTGCGGTGGGTGCGGTCCAGATTCAGCTGGCCCTCGTCTTCTACCTTGATGCGCCCGGCGCGGATAAGCTCCAGCAGCGCCAGAAAGGTGGCCACGTTGGTGCTGCGGGTCTGCTGGCGGCTGAACAGCTGGCTCATTTTTGCTGCTGTGCCGCTGATCAGGTGCCGCAGAATGTACACCACCCGGCTCGTCACCGACACCATGGGCGCTGTGACCAGCGGCTCGAACTGCTGCTGGGTAGGCTCCCGGCGCAGCTTGGTGCGGCCGGAAAGCGCGGCCCAGTAATCCGCCAGCACCTGCGGCGCATGGTGCAGGTCGTAGGTGTTATCGAACTCCATCTCCATGGGCGGACGCACAAAAACCGGCGCAGCTTCGGCCTTTTGGCGCAAAAGCGCAGCCATGCGGCGGCACTGGTCGTACTCGATCAGCTGGCCGGTGAACTCCTGCTTCATGCGCTCGCCCTCTTCGCTGCGGGGCAAAAGCAGGTAGCTTTTCATCTCCACCAGCCGCGCGGCCATCTCGATGAAGGCGCTGGCGGCTTCCGGGTCCGGGTCGGCCCGCGCCACCGTGGCGGTGTACTGGTCGATCAGCTCCAGAATGGGGATGTTGTGCAGGTCCATCTTATGTTTGGCCACAAGCGCCAGCAATAATTCCAGCGGGCCGTCAAAATCTTCCAGATGGAAGGTCAGTTCTTCTGCCACGCTCACACCACCGTCCCAAGGCCGGCATAGTAGATGGAATACGCGATCTTATCAATGTAGCCGGTGCCCTTGCCCAGCAGCTCCCGCTTGGCGCCGCCGGCCACGGCAATGACGCTGTCCCGGTCGGTGATGACGCCGCAGCGCGCCCCCGCATAGCCCAGCATCACCTCGAGAAAGATCACCGCGATCTGCCCCATCAACACCCCAAACGCCATGGGTCTCCTCCTTTTGCACTGTCCGCATTTTATTCCGGTTTCAGCTTTTTCACGGCCTTGTCAAAATCTGACACGATCTTCTGTGTCGGGTTGAACATTGCATATTCCGCCTCAGCCTTTTCCCTTGCTTTTCGGTTCGTGACCTTTCCCTTATCCGGCAGAACATCGTACCGCCGGAAGGATAAAAACTCATTGATACTGGAAGCGAATTGTTCCATTGTAAACGTATTCTCACGTTCGATCAGGTCTTCAATATAGCCAAAATAGCCAGACACCGCACGTTCCAGCTGCCGGATCTGCTTCTCCGACAGGTAATTCTTGGCTACCGACACATCCGACTTGAGCACCCGCCCATCCGGGGCATTCTTCCATGTTGTCAGGCCCATGTGGTCTTTTGTATGATCCGCTTTTGTGTACACGATCTCCGCCGCCGTCTGCCCGGTGATGGCATAATGGAACTTATTCTGCACCATGGCATAAAAATCATGGGTCAGCGGCGAATCACGGTCATAGTCGATACTGCATTCCGCAAAGATATCCGTGCGGCTGCCCTCCATTTGAACTACCGAGGATTCCTCGGCAGTTGCCGTTTCATCCAGTTCTCCCTCTGCATAGATATTTTTTTAATGAAACGAAATGTTGTCCGTTGTACAGTCAAACAGCTTTGCCATGCCTTTTTGGGTCAGCCAAATCGTATCATCCTTAATAAAAGCATCCACTGAAATATCTTCTTCTGCCGAGCGGTATATCAAAAACTGAAAGTTATTTTTCATTTTCTCTCCTTTCGCCGCGGCGCTTCATCTCTTGCAGTCCAGCTCTACGAGCTTCCTACGGCAAGAATATCACACACCCGGGCAAAGTCAAGTTCGCATTGCCGCGAGATGGGTCGGCAAGATGGCGCAGCCGTTACAGGCTTTTGGGGCCCCTCGCACTCCATTTTAGCCGCAAAAATGGAAAAAGCCCGGTGATTTCAATGAATCATCGAGCTTTTTCTTGGCGGAGTAGGAGGGATTTGAACCCTCGCGCCGTTGTTTAGACGACCTACGCCCTTAGCAGGGGAGAAAAATCAAGCACTTTCAAACGAACTGCCGCACAAAAAAGGAGTGCTCATGTAATGTTTTGGAAGTGCATTTTCTCGCCATCCATTGCAAATCCCTCATTTTATGTCCCGTCGCATTTTGGCAAATCTCGACCTTTTGCAACGCTTTTCAGCGTTTTTGGCACAATTCGACACTTTTCGTTTACACTCTTTCTTGGATATTCCACAAACCGGAAAGGATGTGTTTAAAAGTGCCCATCACTGATTCGTCCACGCTCTCGCTGCGTGTTGCTCAAACGCTCCGGCCTCTGGGCATTATTCGCAGTATGCGCTCTTACTCCATCCTTGCCGACTGCCTTCAGCTCATCTGGGAACAGGAGGACCGGCTGGAAGCCGTCCAGAAAGAAATCTATGAACCTGTCGCCGAAAAGCACTGCAGTGACTGGACGGCGATTCAAAGTACCATCCGCCGGGCCGCACAGACCGCCTGGAGCACCAACCCTTCCCGTGTGCAGGAGCTGGCGGGCTACCCGTTGGACGGCTGCCCCAGTGCTGTACAGTTCCTCGAAATGCTGTACAACGATCTTGCACGCGGCTGATCACTTCAACTTGTTCATCGCGTCCAGCTTTTCTTCCAGCGGGATGTGGGTGTAGCCCAGTGTGACCGCATAGTCCGTGTGGCCAGCACCTCCTTTATAATGGCCGGGGCGACCTTCTCCACAGCCAGCAGCGTGGCCGTGGTATGGCGCAGACAATATGGCGTCATGTCTGGCTGCAGGCCTACACGCTGGGCCATGTCGTGCCACTCGGCATAGAAGGTTTTCTCGTCCACTTCACACAGCCTCTTGGTGCCGCTGCGGTAGGCCTCCCGCACAAGCGGCATGATCTTGTCCGGGAAAATGATCTGCCGGGCCTTGCCGGCGTCCGTTTTGATGCCGCCGGTGCAGTACTGCTCGGCCAGATGGGTGTTTGCCTTCAGGATGGTCAGCATCTCACCGGTGCGCATTCCGGTGTAGGCCATGATGAGCCAGTACCGGCTGAACTCGTGACCGGCATCGTAGTCCTGCCAGATCCGCTGCACCTCGTCCTCGGTCAGGGCGGTGCGTGTGCTGGCGCTGATCGGCGGAAGATCCAGCAGTTTGGAGTAATCCTTATCGGCATACTCGTACTTGAGGGCCAACGTGTACATCTTGCCCAGCAGGGCCTTGATATCCCGCTTGGGGTAGTACCCGCCCTCTCGGGCGTCCACGATCGGCTGCAGGTGCGCATAGCGCAGGTTCCGGATCTTGGCATTCTTCAGCGGTTCCAGGGCCGTCCAGGCTGTGCGGTAATGGCTGGCCTTGTCCTTGCTCAGCTTGGGCAGGGTCTGCGCACAGATCATCTCCCACAGCTCCTGCAGGGTGGCGTCCTGGGCAAACTCCTGCCCATTCAGCACCAGTTCCCGCATCTCCGGCAGGGCCTGCACGGCATCCCGCTTGGTTTTGAAGCCGCTGCGGATCTTGTGGTAACGCACGCCATCCTTATAGATGTTGATCTCGGCACGCCACTTGCCAGCATTGCCGTACTGGTAGACACTCCCCTCCCCGTTCGACCGGGCACGGGGCTTCCGTGTGGCCACCAGCTTTGCGCCGCACCAACAGCACCATGCTGCACCGTCTGGCAGTTCCTTGTGGCATTTCGGGCATTCAAACATTCTTTTCACCTCCAGAAGGGTACACTTTGACAAGCCTGCCCTTTTGGAGTACAATAACAATTGGTTGGGTTGTCTTGTACCCTTGTGGGCAAGCCATTCTGCAAACGCTCTCGGTGTTGGTAGCACCGGGGGCGTTTTTGTTTTGTTTACATCAGTTATTCAAAGCCTTTGCGCGCACAGTCGGGCTTGCTGCCTTGAACAGATCATATGCGTTCAAAACATCCGTAATCGCCTGACGCTCTTCGGGGGAGACTGTGTGGTCGATGCTGCCACCATCGCCGCTGTATCGGATAATGATTTCATCAGCGCTCAAAATATTCTTAAACCACTGGATATCTTCATCATCGCCCATAAAAGACGTCAGTTCCCAGTACTGCTTTCCATCATAGCCGCAGTCCACATCCGTCCAATCGATTGTGTAGGTGTATTTATACTCGCCTGCGCGAATCGTGATCGTGTCCAAGTACACATATTTGTTGCCGCTACACAGAACCATGAAAAACATTGACGGATCATTGGTGCTGCCATTTACAAAGAAGGGCAATATATAGCTTTTGCCTTGATTGCTCAGTCGGTCTTCCGTGGGTGACACATAGCTTCTTGCGTCCTCGACCTTATCGTAACTGATTTTCAGCTTTGCAAGAGCGTCTTTCAGTCCCAGTACCTGCTGGGCTTCTGCCAACACCGCAAAGTTGCTGACCTGCGCCTTGCTTGCATCGTCCAGTTCGTTATATGCATTTACGGCAGCTACAATTGCCGGGCGGCGGGCAGTTGTTACCGTTCCGATCTGACTGATAAGGTTCTCTACCGCGGCCACTGTTGCTGTGTTGCACTGTTCCAGAACGGCTGTGCTTGTATATTCCGCCGGGCTAACAGCCATCGCAGGCACCGTAGCAGACATAAATGTTGCCGCAATGCACAGTGATACAGCGAGTGCTTTGACTCCCTTTTTCATACATGACACTCCTTTTCTTTTGAAAAATCCCCATTTTTCTGTGGATTTTCTTACCGAAATCAGTTGTTGCATTTCACATCTGTCGGTTGTATAATACAAACGAAAATAACAACTGCTTCGGGAGGTTATAAAATGACTCGCCAAGAAACCATCAATGCTATTATGGAACTGCTGAAGGAAGCCGACTTCCGCAAGCTGCGGCTTGTGTGGATCTACGCCAAGCACCTGATCGGCTGACCTTCCAGCACTGCGGGGAGAACCTTTTACGGGTTCTCCTCTTTTTTTTGCGTCAATTTCTCGGCCATGCGCTCCAGCAGCTCCCAGTCACCGGGGCTCAGATCGGCCAGCATCTCGACGAAACGCTTTTTGAAGGTGTCGTCATCGTCCCGGGTCACATCGCCGATAAAGGCCGCCACCTGCTCGGACTGGGTGTCCTGCACGAACATTTCGCCCTCGCCGGTACGCAGCCACGCTTCCCGGACACCAAACTCCCGGCAGATGTCGCTGATCGTGCGGTCGCTGGGGGCTTTTGCACCAGAGCAAAGCTCGGACGCATACGGCCTGGAAATATGTAGACGTTCCGCGAACTCAACTTTTTTCAAGCCAAGTTCTTCAAGGATTTTTTTGATGCGTTCGTTCATTGGTTTTCACCTCCTCTCTACTTGGCATTGTAACACCTGTCAACAACGATGTCAAGAAAAAAGTTAGCTGAGCATTTGCTTTTTTGCTTGACATGATAGCAAAACCGTGCTATATTGTGAGCAGAGCTACCAATCACAGTAGCCAAGCGACCGTCATGCCGCACTTAAACGAAGGGAGGTGAAGAAGATGAAAGATAGCAAAAAGCCCGGCTGGAAAGAGTGGCTTTCCAACCGGACTACATCGGAACTACAGAGTCTTGCTCTTCGCATTCAACTCATTGCATTGGCTTTCCAGATTGGAGCGCTCATTTTGACAATTGTAAGGCTAATGCAATGATTGCAACGATGAGCGAACCGCCGCCAAAAACAGTTGCAGCGATTGAAACCCAAAACGACCGAATTGCCAGTTTTTTGTTTTTCTCGTTTTCTGCTGCTTGTTCCTTCTGGTTTTGCTCATACCGCTCCAAAAACTTGTGCAAATCCTCAGACGAACGAAGCTGTGCATTCTCTACGATGCGCTTCGAGCCTTGAGATGCCGCCACGGTTTTAGCCATATTGAGGTTTTCATCAAAGAGTGCCCGGCTGGCATCAAGGATTTTATCATTCATTTCCGTCATTATTCTCACCTCCCTTCTGCCTCTCTATTCTACCGCAGAAGGAAGCCACCCACAAGGAGGTACATATTCACCATGAACGACTTGACCACATTCACTAATCCCGAGTTCGGGCAGGTGCGCACCGTCGAGATCGACGGCACACCGTGGCTCGTCGGCAAGGACGTTGCCGTGGCGCTGGGGTACAAGGAACCCACCAAAGCTGTCCGCGACAAAGTAGACCCCGAGGACAGGGGGATGTCTAAAATGGACACCCCCTCCGGTGAGCAGGAAATGCTCATTATCAACGAAAGCGGCCTGTACAGCCTGATTTTGTCCAGCAAGATGCCCAAGGCCAAGGCCTTCAAGCGCTGGGTGACCAGCGAGGTGCTGCCCGCCATCCGCAAAACAGGCGCTTACGAGAGCTTTCAGGCACAGCAGCACATTGAGCGGTTGGAAGCCACCAACACCCAGCTGAACGCCGCCATTCAGGCGGTGAGCAGCGCGAAAGCAGAGCTGGCCGACGTCATCAATCTGCGCAACGACTTCATCAAGCACCGCGACAACTACAAAGCCCGGTATATGCAGGCCAAGACCGATTACGGCAAGATCTGCGACAGCCTGCGGCAGGCGGAAAGCCTTGTGACCAAAGCGCAGTCCAATCTGGACAGCCGCATCGACCAGCTGAGCATCGTGGCCTTTGGCCTGCCCGGCTTCGACGAGATTATGAACGCCGTCATCGGCACATTGCCCGCCAAGAAGGAGGAATAACCATGGCACGCAATAAGAACAACACCCTGAACCCCACCGCCTACGGCCTGACCGTGCAGGAAGCAACGCGGCTGATCCGCATCCATGACCTGTGCAAAGGCATGGACGAGGACGCATTTGAGCAGATGGAGACCGCAGCCCGCAGCATCAACCTGGTCAACAGCTTGAAAAAGCTGGACGGGCGGCCCGTGGCGTGAAAGGAGCTTGACTATGGAAAAGACCCCGTTCCCCACCACGCTGGACGAGCTGGAGACCTACCCCCAGCAGACCCTGACCGCCGAGCAGGTGGCGCAGTTCCTGGGCTGCAGCGTGCAGTCCATCCGCAGCCAGGCACAGATCGATGCCGGAGCCCTGGGCTTCCCGGTGATCCTGTACGGCAGTACCATCCGCATCCCGCGGCTTGGCTTTATCTACTTCATGCGCTACGGCCGCACCAGCGTCCAGAAGCGCAGCTACAAGTAAGGAGAACATTATGACCACCACAATTATCCCCGCCCGTGAGCGGGCGCAGGCCCCCATCGGGTGCGCATACGTTGCACCGCTGTTCTGGAACAAATGGTTCCGCTGGGATGGGTGCCGGGCATCCGGCTGCTATCAGCTGGGCGGACGCACTCAGGACGAGCACCACACCGGCCTGCAGGTTTTCGCAGATGGCGAGTGGCACCCGGTCAAGGCATTTGCCTCTGATTGGTGCGAGCCGTGGGAGACCTGTGAGATCAAGGACCTTCTGGGAGAGGAGATTGGAGCATGAAGCTTAAACCTGTAGTCCTGCAATGGGCCGCCGTCGCCTGCGGTGCGGTCGGCCTGCTGTACGCTCTCGGCATCGAGGGCGGCGCACAGGTCGGCCAGCCCATCACCGACAGCGAGTTCGTCACCGCAATGGTGCTGATTCTGGCAGCGATTGCGCTGGGCCGTCTGAGCTTCGCGCTTGAGGATGCCCAGGAGCGCCGGAGTCCTTACGGCAAAATCGACCGCCGGCACGCCCGCAACCCGGAATACCCGGAGGACCAGGAGCGCGGAGCATGAGCGCGCGTGAATATTATCACCATGTCATGTGGTACACCGTCTGGGACGCCAAGACCGGTGAACTGGTGGCGGCGGGAACATCTGCCATGTGTGCCGCCAAACTAGGCTATAAAAATGCCGTGAGCTTTTCAGCTGCCGTCTGCCACTGGTTCAAGGATAGCAAGAAACACCTCAAGTACATCTACCAGCGGGAGTACATCCCCCGCAGCGAGGTTGACGGCCTGATTCCACCGGCACACCGTAAACGCAAAAAGGCCTGCCCGTGCGCCAACACGGACAAGCCCAAAGGGTGATGAGATTTCTCAGGTCACATCACCCCGAAGGATAACATACTTTGGAGGTTTTTACAAGCAAAATGCTTACCGAAAAACAAAAATCGCTGCTGGCGTACATCAAAAATGTGCCCGAATGGCAGTCGGCCCTCATCTATGACCAGCTGGCCGAACTGAACCGCACAGCCTCTGCACTCAGCGGCGCAGCGGAACGCATCGAGCACGGCTTTGCCAGCGGTGTTCTTCGCCCCGACCGATACCTTTTTAAGGACCCGGGCATTCAGAGAGATTTCAGGAGCGACACGCTCGATCGGGCCGTTAGCTCTCTCGGCACGGCGCTGGCCGCGCTGGAAATTCTTACCGTCTTATCAGACGCATACCAGGGCGACCGCCAGCACGCAGTGGAGTATACCCACGACATGCACTACAACGAGCTGGAAAAGCTCTGCATCAAACATGGCTATCAGGAGGACAACACATGAAAGGAATCCTTATTGAGCCGGGCAAGGCCCCGGTCGTCACCACCCTGCCGGACACGCTGCAGGGCGCTGAAGGATGGCTGGGCGGCCCTGCCGACCAGAAATATTTCTCCCGCACACCTGCCGTCCTGCTGCACAGCGCTGCAGGCCGCGAGCCGAACCGCATCTGGCGCGGCGAGGTGCTTTGCGGCACCATCCTGTGCTACGGCTGGCGAAACAACCGCTTCCGCGACTTGAACAAAGCCCTTCAGGTTGAGATGCTCGACCGCCTGAAGGACACGGAGGTGAGGGTATGATCATCAGCCAGAACAGCAACGATGTTTACTACGCCTATACCCGTGGGCGCTTCTGGCGCTGGGACGAATCTGTACACGTCTGGAGAGAAAGTCATCTGCTGGCCCAGAAGTTTGGCAAAGCCAAGACCGTTGAAAAGCGGCTGACCCCGGAAGCGTTTCTGACCAGCGACGAGTTCATTCCGATGGACGACTACGAGCTCCCCGAACGGATGCTCGCCGCCCTCAGGGATGCCAAGCCCTGCAAGAACGCACCCATCGAACCGGTAGAGGAGGAACCTTCCTTGGATGTTCCTCCTCCCTGTATCTGCTCTACCTGCACCTGTGGCGGGTGCAAAGAAGAATGCTTCGGGAACTGCCGCAGCTGCGGCCAACCCGTGCAGGAGTGCAACAGCTACCAGACCGAGGGCGAAAAGCATTTGACCCCCGCTCACTCTGAGGATGTTGCCGAACCGTTCGGCAATATCCCCGCCGACTCCAGTTTCGACTTCTCGGCCCTGGGGGAATTGTCTGAACAGGCCGTAGCTGCCGATCAGCAGTTTGATTTGCACTACGGTGCAGCTCAGGACGAATACCTCATTTCCTGCATCTATGTTGCCAAGATGCACGCCCTGACGGCCAAGGCTGGCCGCTATGGCGGCGGTACATGGACAAAGTGGTACGAAAGTAAAGGCATGAGCGAGGGCAGCGCCCGGACAATGACCCAGAACGGAGATGCTTTTAAATCCGCAACAGTTGCGGATTTAAAATTACTGCCGTCCATCTCCCGCAAGGACCTGAACCTGATCGCCCGCTCCGGCTGCGCGGAACAGCTCACCGCAGCCGCCGGAGACAGCCAGCGGGTGCAGGAGCTGCTGGCCCAACTCAAAGCCGAAAAAGACCGTGCCGACGCTGCCGAAGCCCATCTGGAAGCCGCCAACGCCGACATCAACGGGCTGGCCGAACGTGCCCAAAAGGCCGAAACCGAACGGGACAAGGCCCGTGCTGACCAGCTGAGCACCGCCAAGGACTGCAACCGGCTGGGCCTGAAAGCCTCGCAGGAGAAGGACCGTGCAGACAAGGCCGAAGCCCGTGCCAAGGATGTCGAGAACCAGCTTTCCGGCTCCCGTCAGGTCGCCGAAGCGGCCAAGCTGCGGGCCGACAAGCTCAAGGCCGAAAACGATGCTCTGAAAAAACAGCCCATCACCGCCGTGGTGGACGAAGAAGAAGTAGACCGCCGCGCAGGCGAAAAGGCCTACGAGATCGCGGCCGGCATGACCGCCGACTACAAGGTCCAGCAGGAACAGGACGCCCGGGACGCTTATGACAGCATCCTCATGGCGGGCCGCTCCATGCTGAACACCTGGCAGATCGCCAAACCGTCGCTGCGCAAGCTGCCACCGGAACAGCGGGAGGCCGCTGCCAACCAGATCATCCGCACACTGGGACAAATTCAAGGGGAGGTATCCACATGTCTGTAAAAATCACGGCTCTGGAAGCCGAAAACGTCAAGCGCATCAAGGCCGTTGCGCTCACCCCGTCGCCCACCGGGCTCACTATTGTGGGCGGCAACAACAATCAGGGCAAGACCAGCGTTCTGGACGCGCTGGCGTGGGCTCTCGGCGGCGACCGTTTCCGCCCGGACGCCGCACAGCGGGACGGTGCTATCGCTCCTGCTCACCTCAAGGTCACACTGTCCAACGGCGTGGTGGTGGAGCGCAAGGGCAAAAACAGCGACCTCAAGGTCACGGACCCGACCGGCAAGCGCGCCGGCCAGCAGCTCTTGAACGAGTTCGTGGAAGAACTCGCGATTGATCTGCCGAAATTTATGGAAGCGTCTTCGCGCGAGAAAGCCGAGGTGCTTTTGAAGATCATCGGCGTAGGCCCGCAGCTCAAGGAGCTCGAGGTGCAGGAAAACGACCTCTACAACCGCCGCCATGCAATCGGGCAGATTGCCGACCAGAAAGCGAAGTTTGCGAAAGAGATGCCGTATTACCCGGATGCACCGAAGGAACCGATTTCCGCAAGTG
>ERZ779875.2180-NODE-2180-length-10878-cov-8.376513_pt1 | contig 10878 bp, 9 predicted proteins | sample MGYA00511246_ERZ779875 | MGnify/ENA primary metagenome ERZ779875 (study PRJEB29588, sample SAMEA2155093) | human gut metagenome | biome: human gut; feature: human-associated habitat; material: faeces | place: Denmark | collected 2008/2010 ... | reverse complement strand
TTCTGCGAAGGATGAACTTACTAAAAAAATATTTTATCTATATTATTATATGGATAAAAATATTTCAGAAATAGCGCTCCTTTTTTCTGTAAAGGAATCAACCATAAAAAACAGATTATATCGTACCCTAAGGGAGCTTAGGCAAAATCTGGATAAGGAGGATTGATGCAGAATGAAAAAAAATGATATTTTTAGACAGGCAGCGCAGCATGAAATGCCTGATATTGAGCAGGTAAGAAAAGAATGTATCGAGGAATTACATACCACTCACAGCTCAAAACGATATCCTGCATATTTTGTTGCGATAGCGGTTGTGACTGTGGTTGTCTTGTGTATGTGTATCACGCCGGTGAGGTCATTTGCAGCCGATATGATTGAACATATTCAGGCATTAATTGATGTTAATAATGATTCGGTACGTGATCTGGTGTATAGAAAATATAGCGGTCCGACTGTTTATTTGGAAAAAGATGAAACGGTAAGCATATACTCATATACCGGTTATGAGGATGTATATATTTTGCTGGCGGAGGCAAAAGAAGCTGAAAAACTGGGAGCTATAAGCAGAGACGTTAAGGTGAGCTATAAAGTGCCGTATAGTGGGGAGTATTATATTCTTGATGGAGAAAATAAGGAGAATATAACAGACCGGGTTATTGTAGAACATGAGGGAGGAGCAGAAGATAACATGAAAATTTCTCAATAAGGAAATCTGCCCTTGCAATATACCCCGCTGGGGTATATAATGCTCTTGAAGACAGATACCCATAAGGGGTATGGTTAGACGCGTAAAACAAATGCATAATGCGGAACAAAGAACAAATGGAGGTACCCATGACAGAAAAAGAAACCAAATGCTGTTGCTGCAACCGCAAAAAAGAGCGGTCAGAGCAGGAATATAAGGATCTCATCAACAGACTTAGCCGTATAGAGGGGCAAATCCGTGGAATCAAGCGTATGCTGGATGAGGATTGCTACTGCCCTGACATCATCACACAGGTGGCGGCCGCAAATGCTGCGCTCAACAGCTTCAATAAAGTCCTTTTGGCCAATCATATAAAGACGTGTGTGGCAGATGACATAAGAGCCGGCAAGGATGAGACAATAGATGAGCTTTTGAACACGCTGCAGAAGCTTATGAAGTAGTATTATAAGAAGGCAGGTATAAAAATGAGTACAATAATCACAATATTAATAATAGCAATAATTGCCGCACTGGTGATTGTGGGCTTAAAGGAGACTATAAAGCATTCAAAGGGCGAGGGCGCCTGCTGTGGCGGTGGAGCCATGAAGGAGGACGAGGAAGCCACAGTACAGCTTACAGGCGAGATTGTCACGAGAGCAGATGTGCACATAGACGGAATGCACTGCATGAACTGCAAGAACTCAGTCACACGCTCGCTTCAGAAGATGAGCGGAGTATCGGCAGATGTGGATTTAAAGCATGGCGTGGCACATGTTGAGGCAACCAGAGAGCTAAGCGATGAGAAAATCACATTTGCCATCGAAAGACTGGATTTCAAGGTGACAGGAATTGAGAGATTTTAGAAAAGGCTTTTGAATAGTTAGATTCAAATAGTAGAAAGAAGGAAATACAGACAGTATGAAGCAATATACAGTTACAGGAATGAGCTGTGCGGCATGCTCTGCCAGAGTGGAAAAGGCGGTCTCTAAGGTTGATGGTGTGACGAGCTGCTCTGTCAGCCTTTTGACCAACTCGATGGGAGTCGAGGGAAGCGCGACAGATGCGCAGATAGTGGAGGCAGTAGAGCAGGCGGGCTATGGAGCGAGTCCCAAAGGCACAGCAACAGAATCAGAAAATGACAAAGCGAATAACAGCTTAGAGCAGCTAAAGGCAGCGCAGGATGCGCTTGTAGACAGGGAGACACCGAAGCTGCGCAACAGGCTTATAGCATCGCTCATATTCTTAGTTGTTCTCATGTATTTTTCCATGGGACATATGATGTGGGGCTGGCCGTTGCCTGAGTTTTTTAATGGAAACCATGTGGCTATGGGGCTTTTGCAGCTTCTGCTTACAGTGGCGGTAATGGTAATAAACCAGAAGTTTTTTATTAGTGGCTTTAAGGGCTTGATTCACGGCGCTCCCAACATGGATACGCTTGTTGCGCTTGGCTCTGCGGCATCGTTTGGATACAGCGTGTATGCACTTTTTGCCATGACAGCTGCGCAGGTGAATGGCGATATGGATGCGGTCATGTCATATATGCATGAGTTTTATTTTGAATCCGCAGCCATGATTTTGGCACTGATTACTGTCGGAAAAATGCTTGAAGCGCACTCAAAGGGCAAAACAACAGACGCTTTAAAGAGCCTGATGCAGCTTGCCCCAAAGACAGCAACCGTTGTAAGGAATGGCGTGGAGCAGGAAATTTCTGTGGATGCAGTGAAAAAGGGCGATATTTTCGTGGTCAGACCCGGGGAAAATATCCCTGTGGACGGTGAAATAATAGATGGAACAACCGCTGTCAACGAATCGGCACTCACAGGAGAGAGCATCCCTGTGGATAAGCAGCCGAAAGATGCAGTAAGCGCTGCCACAGTGAACCAGTCAGGCTTTATAAAATGCCGCGCAACCAGAGTAGGCGAAGACACCACACTCTCACAGATTATACAGATGGTTTCTGATGCCGCAGCGACAAAGGCACCTATTGCAAAAATCGCTGACAGGGTATCGGGAGTATTTGTGCCGGCGGTTATTACAATTGCAATCATTACAATAATAGCATGGCTTATAGCCGGTGAGACCGTGGGCTTTGCGCTTGCCAGAGGCATTTCGGTACTCGTGATAAGCTGTCCGTGTGCACTTGGACTGGCAACTCCTGTTGCGATAATGGTAGGAAATGGCAAGGGCGCAAAGAGCGGTATACTTTTCAAGACAGCGGCAAGCCTTGAGGCAACAGGCCGCACACAGATTGTGGCTCTTGATAAGACAGGCACCATAACAAGCGGTGAGCCGAAGGTGACGGATATCGTGCCGGATGAGACATTTTTTGAGGAAATCGGCAAGCATGCCGGTGAGTGTCATCGTAAGGCAGACGATTTAACCCCGTACTCATCAACAGATAAAGCACTGTGGTCAAGGAAGCTTCTTGCAATAGCTGCATCAGTCGAGGCCAAGAGCGAGCATCCGCTTGCAAAAGCCATTATGGAGCGCGCTAAAACGGATGAAATCGCTGTCGCAGAGGTGACGGATTTTAGCGCTGTTGTAGGAAATGGTCTGACTGCAATACTTGCAGGCAAAATGATAAAAGCAGGAAATCTTGCTTTTGTCAGCAAATTTGTAAAAGTGTCAGATGATATGCGCGCGAAAGCTGTCGAATTTTCAAAGGAAGGAAAAACTCCTCTGTTCTTTGCTGCAGATGACAGGCTTTGCGGTATCATAGCCGTTGCAGATACAATAAAGGAGGACAGTCCGGAAGCTGTCAGACAGCTTAAAAATATGGGTATCAGAGTTGTTATGCTCACCGGTGACAACGAGCAGACTGCCAATGCCATTGGAAAGCAGGCGGGAGTGGACGAAGTCATCGCAGGTGTGCTTCCGGATGGTAAGGAGGCTGTCATAAGGAAGCTAAAAAAACAGGGCAGGGTAGCCATGGTTGGTGATGGAATCAATGATGCACCGGCACTCACACGTGCGGATATGGGAATTGCAATCGGCGCGGGAAGTGATGTGGCAATAGATGCAGCGGATGTTGTCCTGATGAAGAGCCGCCTGATAGATGTACCGGCAGCAGTGCGGTTAAGCCGTGCTACATTGACAAATATACACGAAAACCTGTTCTGGGCATTTTTCTATAATGTAATAGGTATTCCACTTGCGGCCGGTTTGTGGTATCCTTTATTAGGATGGAAGCTCAATCCGATGTTTGGAGCGGCGGCGATGAGCCTGTCGAGCTTCTGCGTTGTTACCAATGCCCTGCGGCTGAATCTGTGCAGGGTGTATGATCCTAAGCATGACAGAAAAGCAACACCAGATAGAAAAAACAAAACAAAAAAACCAAATGAAAGTGAGGAAAAATCAATGACAAAGACAATGAATATCGAAGGAATGATGTGCGGCCACTGCGAGGCAAGAGTAAAGAAGGCACTCGAGGCGCTTGATGCAGTTAGTGAGGCCGCAGTAAGCCATGAGAGCGGAACTGCAGTAGTGACATTAAGCTCTGACATTTCCGATGAGAAATTAAAGGAGACTGTAGAGGCTGAGGACTACAAGGTTACATCAATTCAGTAATCAGTCAGACAGTATAACAATATGAAGAAATATATAGCATTGGTATTGGCTGCAGTGCTGGTGCTTGGGATTTTTACAGGATGTGGTAACAAGGGCAACAAAGAGACAGAATCACAGACAGATGAGAAAGCCACTGAGTCGGTGAATTCTGCAGAAAATAATACTGAGGACAGTACGCAAAGCAGTACAGAAAATCAGAATGTGGCTGACACAGAGCAGCTCACCACAGAAAACGGACAGGAGAGCTCAGTTCTTGCCTGTCCGTCAGTAAACGGTAAGCTGCATGTGGAGGGCAGCAAGCTCGTTGATCAAAATAACAACGAGGTGCAGCTTCGCGGAGTCAGCACACACGGTCTTGCGTGGTATCCACAGTATGTGACCAATGATTGCTTTGCCACGCTGAAAAGCTTTGGCGCAAACGTAGTGAGGCTCGCCATGTACACCTACGAAAGCGGTGGCTACTGCACAGACGGTGACAGGCAGCAGCTTGAGACACTTGTGCAAAACGGAGTGCAGTACGCGTTCAACAACGACATGTATGTCATCATCGACTGGCATGTGCTAAACGAGGGCAATCCAAACCGCTACAGTGATGTGGCAAAGACATTTTTTGCCAAAATGGCACAGCAGTATGCCTCATACAACAACGTGATTTACGAGATTTGCAATGAGCCGTGCAAAGGTGCGACCTGGGGAGATGTGAAGTTTTACGCCAGCGAGGTCATTCCGTCAATCAGAAGCTACGACAAGGATGCAGTCATACTGATAGGCACACCTAACTGGAGCCAGGATGTGGATGAGGCAGTCAAGGACCCTGTCACAGGCTATGATAATATCATGTATACACTGCATTTCTATGCCGCAACCCACAAGGAGGACTTGCAAAACAAACTAAAATCGGCGGCAGACGCCGGACTGCCGATATTTGTATCAGAGTTTGGCATCTGCAGCGCTGACGGAAACGGTCAGGTGGACATAGATTCCGCAAACAGCTGGATCAGCCTGCTCGACAGCTACGGTATCAGCTATGTGTGCTGGAATCTGTCCAATAAGGACGAAAAATCAGCGCTTCTAACACCTGCCTGCGATAAGACAAGCGGCTTTACCTATGAGGATCTAAGTGATGAGGGCAAGTGGCTGTACGGTGTGCTCACAAGTCATGTGACACAGGTCTTGAATTAACGAAAAGCCTCAGATGTACGGAAAACGGCGTACCTGGCAATGCAGGGATAGAAGCATCCATGCACTCAGCCGGCATGCACATGAGGCAGATGCAGATACTTCTCTCTGGTGGCAAGTCCGCCGCGGATATGGCGCTCGGACTTGTTGATATCGAGAATGTGACGCGCCTTTGCGGCAAGCTCCGGGTCAATGCGAAGCAGCCTGTCAGCATCCGTGATATCCTTGTGTACAGTGGATTTGCTGATGCCAAACTGCTTTGCAGCCTGACGCACCGTGGCATTGTTTTCAACTATGTAGTTGGCGATTTCCACCGCCCTTGTCTCAATATATGATTTCAAAAAATACTCCTGCATATTCTGTTGTTACAGTTTATGCGGGAGTATTTTTAATATTACACACAGGTTGTAATTCTATTTACGTTTTTCGTAAAATAAGAAAACGGTTTCTTAACCGCAGGAAAGATGTATCTTAAGTGAATTAAGCATATGCGGATGTGATGAGCTCAATACATTTATCGTATCCAAGCACAGAGCTGTTTAGCACCAGATCATAATTTTTCCTGTTGCCCCACTCCTTGTCGGTGAAGTATCGGTAATTTACCGAGCGCTTTTTATCGACATCCTTTAGCAGCTTTTTGACCTCGTCATCGCTCTTATGGTAGAGCTTTTTTATTCTTGCAGCCTTCTCAGGCTTATTTCCCTCTATAAAAACATTCAGCACATCATCCCTGTCAGAAAGAATGTAGTCTGCGCAACGTCCAACAATAACGCATGGCTCTTTTTGCGCAATATCCTTGATGAGCTTCTGCTGGATATTGAAAATCTGGTCGGAAAGAGAAACCCCTGTGATGTCGCGCCCCACAAATGCATATGAAAAAATACTTCCGGCAGGTGCATATTCGCCCTGGTTTGCGACAATCTGCTCAGAGATACCGAGTTCATTTGCCACATGCTCAATTATTTTTTTATCGTAAAATTCAATGCCGCATTTTTGAGCAATCTGCTCGCCGATAAAGCGACCGCCACTGCCAAACTCTCGGCTTATAGTGATTATTTTAAAACTCATGATGAAACCTCCCAGCCTATAAAAGTGTTTATAACTCATTATAACGTAATTGCACATAAAATCAAAACAGAAATTTAACAAAATCGCTTGCAGATAAGCACTCCGTAATCTATAATGACATAAGAAAACATGTTGCTTTTACGTAATCAATGAGATGGCAGCAGATAACATATGTTATGTTTTTGTTATTGTTTACACCACAGTGTGGCAAACAGCAATTACGTGACGTTTCAAAGATTGTAAAACAGCAGCATAGCGAATAAACAATTAGGAGGAAAACATGGATCAGGAAAAGGTCATAGTCATAGACTTTGGTGGTCAGTACAATCAGCTTGTTGCGCGCCGTGTCCGCGAGTGCAACGTGTACTGTGAGATTTACTCATACAAAATAGACATTGAGAAAATCAAAGAAATGAATCCAAAGGGTATCATCCTTACAGGAGGTCCAAACAGCTGTTATGAAGAGGATTCTCCATCATATCAGAAAGAGCTGTTTGAGCTGGGAATACCGGTGCTTGGCATCTGCTATGGTGCACAGCTTATGATGCATAAATTAGGCGGAAAGGTAATCACACCGGAGGTTGGAGAGTATGGAAAGACAGAAATCACATATTCTGCAAACGGCGTGATGTTCAAGGATCTGCCATCAGAATCAGTATGCTGGATGAGTCATTTCGACAGAATTGCAGAGGCTGCACCGGGCTTTGAGGTAGTTGCGCACACTGCAGACTGTCCAATAGCCGCAACACAGAATGTTGAGAAGAAATTATATGCAGTACAGTTCCATCCGGAGGTACTTCACACCAAGAACGGAACACAGATGATTTACAATTTCGTCCGTGGCGTATGTGGATGTGCAGGCACATGGAAGATGGATTCATTCGTCAAAAACACAATCGAAGAAATCAGAGAGCAGGTCGGTGACGGCAAAGTGCTCCTTGCACTTTCGGGTGGAGTAGATTCATCAGTGCTCGCAGCACTCCTTGCCAAGGCAATCGGCAAGCAGCTCACATGTGTATTCGTAGACCACGGACTTCTCCGTAAGAACGAGGGCGATGAGGTAGAGGGCGTATTCGGCAAAGGCGGTTCGTTCGACATCAACTTTGTCCGCGTCAATGCACAGGAGCGCTACTACAGCAAGCTTGCAGGCGTCACAGAGCCTGAGCGCAAGCGTAAAATCATCGGTGAGGAATTCATCCGTGTATTCGAGGAAGAAGCTAAGAAAATCGGAAAGGTTGACTTCCTTGCGCAGGGAACCATCTATCCGGACGTAGTGGAGAGTGGACTCGGCGGAGAATCTGCAGTCATCAAATCACACCACAACGTAGGAGGTCTCCCGGAGCATGTTGATTTCAAGGATATCGTGGAGCCACTCAGAAACCTCTTCAAGGACGAGGTACGCAAGGTCGGACTGGAGCTTGGATTACCTGATTATCTCGTATTCCGTCAGCCATTCCCAGGCCCGGGCCTTGGAATCCGTATCATCGGCGAAGTCACAGCCGAAAAGGTACGCATTGTCCAGGATGCAGACTGGATTTACAGAAGTGAAGTGGAAAAGGCAGCAAAAGCCCATGGTTTAAGTGTAAGACGCATCACTTCCGGCGCAGGGCAGGATGCCCAGATGATCGCAAGGAGCTGCCCGACAGCTATGATCTTTGTACCAAGCGTTAAGGGCATCAGCCACAACCCGGAAGAATATACCAAAGACGAAGACGTACTGGCAGGCGCAGGCGTATTCTTAGATGTTGTAATGGACATGGCAGTTGTGGGAGTGCCAGCGGCACGTAACAACTGACTTTCATTAAGTCCAGCGGTGTGATGTCAAGAAAATAAATGATTTAAAAATCATACATTTTTGATATATACCGCAAAGACAAAAAACACCCACCTAAGCCCTGTCGACCAGATTTTTTAAATGAGCAGGGCGTAGTTCATCAGCAAGCAGATGGAATCTACTTTGCTGGACAGTATAGGCGGTTGTCTTTCAGCAGTCGAAAGACTAAACGCACAAATTTACGGGCAGTTAATGCGAGTGCACGTTTGTGTTGGCATCTGTTTACCTCTTTGTATTTGAGGTGGTAGAAGTCGCTGTATTCCTTGTCGCATCTTACAAGAGAAAATGCGGCTTCACACAGATAATACTTTAAAAATCGGTTGCCTGATGGAATGAGCCTTGTAACTTCGGCTTCAAATCCACCGGACTGGTGTTGTTTCCAGGCAAGCCCCGCATATTTAGCAAGCGATGCCTGATTATCAAAACGATTGATATCTCCGATTTCAGCCATGATACCGGCTGAATATACAGGCCCAATACCTGGAATGGATATCAATACATTTGGCAAGAGTTCCATCAGGGCTTTGATAGCTTTATCGAACTCTTTGATTTGAGATTCCAATGCCTTCATAGAGGTTATGGATATTGAAAGCACCTGATTAACAGAGTCATTTACCGTCTTGGGTAAACGGTAAGAACTGCGGGCAGCTTTCTGAATGGCTTTGGCTACTGCATCAGGATCAGGAAAGCGATTCTTTCCTTTTTCAATGATGAAGTCAGTAAGCTCATGTAAGTCCATATTTGCCAGTGCTTCTGCGGATTCAAATTCATCGTAGACAGCAAGGGCAGTAGTGCTGAAGGCATCGCTGAATACCTTCTCCTGCGTCATAGTAGAATACTTCTTGAACAGCACATTCATGAATCGCTGCTTTTCTTTGACAAGATTCTGAACAGCGAAGAAACGTGCCCGTGTGAGGTTTTGGAGAGCTTTATAACGGTATTCTCCCATATATACCTCTTTGTTGATTCTACCGAAACGCAGGCAGTCAGCAATAACAAAAGAGTCCACATAATCATTCTTTGGCAAGTCATTGTAAGTATCGTGAAACTTCTTGACTTGCTTAGGATTGAGGACATGAATCTTTCTGTTAAACGGTGCCAGAGTGGCATCTTCCCTTAAGAAGTACACGAGATTGTCTCCGTAAACTGAGGTTGCTTCAAGACCGATCAGAACCGTGTCAAGGGAATGTGAAGTTAAAGCAGAATAGATTTTTTTTACCAACAGGGTAGAACCTTCATGAGAGTTAGCAACAGAAAAGTTGCTGTGTTTATCTCCATTTGGAAGCATTAAGTAAACGACATTGGATTTGCTGCTTACATCGATACCGACGTAAAGAGTGTTCATTGTAATCACCTTCTTTCGTTGTAGATTAAAGTGTTCAATCGGCTTGGTAAAACCCATGATCATGGAGCATCGACACCCTCGCATATAAGAATCCAGCTTAAGATGGACAGATGCGAAACCACACTGCTAGATGGTTATCCATGAACTTAAGCAAACAGCCAGCCGGTTTGAAGCTAACTTCCATGTCAGGGGAACAGACTTAGTATGAAGCAACCATTACTGGTTCAACAGGAGTGAAAAGAACTATTACCTGATTGACACTGGGACAATTATATCATGGGCTTTACTAAGCCTATTGAACAAATATTTATTTAGTAACTTATTAACCAAAATATATGTATTTATGTATCTAAAAGATATTATACGAGGAGTGAAAGATATGATAAAGATCGATCTGATAACCGGATTTCTCGGATCCGGGAAGACAACATTTATAAAAAAATATGCCTCCTATCTTCTGAAAAAAGGCATGAACATCGGTATCCTGGAAAATGATTTCGGGGCAGTAAATGTGGATATGATGCTGCTTCAGGATCTGATGGGAGACAACTGTGAGCTGGAGATGGTTTCTGGTGGATGTGACGCGGACTGTCACAGACGTCGATTTAAGACAAAACTGATCGCCATGGGAATGTGCGGTTATGACCGTGTGATCGTGGAACCATCCGGAATCTTTGATGTGGATGAGTTTTTTGACGCCCTCCATGAGGAACCACTGGATAAGTGGTATGAGATCGGAAATGTGATCGCTATTGTGGATGCCAAGCTTGCGGAGGATTTTTCTGCGGAAGCGGATTATCTGCTGGCTTCTGAGGTGGCAGATGCAGGTTGCGTACTTCTGAGCAGGAGTCAGGAAGCTACAGAGGAAGAGATCCACAGCACAAAGGAACATCTCAACCGTGCACTTGGTCAGATCCAGTGTAAGCGCCGTCTGGACAGCGAAATCATGGATAAAAACTGGGATGATTTTACAGACGAAGATTTGGAAAAGATCTTGAACTGCAGGTATGTGGCAGAAGATTATGTGAAAGAATCCTATGCAGAAGGCGGTGGATTTGATTCCCTGTTTTTTATGAATGTTCATAAGAGCGAAGAGGAACTTCGGGAAACAGCAGAAAAGATCTTGAACGACCCGTCCTGCGGAGATGTTTTCCGCGTAAAAGGTTTTCTTAAGAAAGAAGACGGACAGTGGCTGGAGCT
>ERZ779875.2179-NODE-2179-length-10878-cov-47.724568_pt1 | contig 10878 bp, 10 predicted proteins | sample MGYA00511246_ERZ779875 | MGnify/ENA primary metagenome ERZ779875 (study PRJEB29588, sample SAMEA2155093) | human gut metagenome | biome: human gut; feature: human-associated habitat; material: faeces | place: Denmark | collected 2008/2010 ... | reverse complement strand
CTGCCGCACCTCGCTCGCCGTATCGGCACTTAGAATTATGCGGTATTGCCATAAAAGGATAGGCAAAGCGGCGCTCATTCCCCGCGCTCCAGCACATAGCCCACACGGAATACGGTGCGGATCTCGTTCTTCCAGCCCAGCTTTTTGCGCAGCCGCTGGATGTGCAGATCCAGCGTGCGGCTGTCATACTCGGCATCCAGCCCCCACACGCGCTCATAGAGCACTTCGCGGTACAGCACAATGCCGCGGTTGCGCAGCAATACTTCCAGCAGGTCAAATTCCCGCGGGGTCAGGTGCAGCGGGGTGCCGTTGCGCGTTACCCGGCGGGCAGCCGGGTCCAGCACCACATCAAAAGCAGCAAGAGTACCCTGGGCTTTACCACAGCGGCGCAGCACCGCTTCCACCCGTGCCACAAGCTCGGTGGGCTCGAACGGCTTGGTAATGTAATCATCCGCGCCCAGGTGCAGCCCACGCACACGGTCCGCCACCGCGGTTTTGGCGGTCAAAAAAATCACCGGGGTCTGCACGCTGCGCAGGTAGTCCAGCAGCTCGTACCCATCGGGGCCGGGCAGCATAATGTCCAGCAGGGCCAGATCATAGGTGTTTGCTTCAATTTTATCGGCGGCCTCGGTGCCGGTGGCAGCTTCGTCACAGGTGTAGCCCGCGCGCTCCAGCGTCAGGCGGATCAGCGCACGGATGGGCGCTTCGTCATCCACAATCAAAATAGGTTTCATGGGCGGATCCTTTGTCGTTTTGGCTTTTTGTGCTTCTTCACTTTCTAATTCTACTGTATACTTGTATCCAAAATCTTGCAAGATGGAAAACGCCCGAAAAAGCAGGAAACTTTTTGACAGTTCATAAATCTTTTTCAATTTACCCTATTGACAACGGTTGGCTATGTGTTACAATATTAGCAGTCGAACAGATAGAGTGCTAATAAAGATAATGCTTCCGCATAACGCCCTTGAACCTGCAAGGATATCAAGCCGCCGGGCACGAAGCAGCACTTGAACCGGTTCGCTGCTAATAGATAGAAAACCATTATCGTTGCCGATAAAGGAGGTTTGCGATATGAATACCAACCAATTTACCCAAAAAACGATGGAAGCCCTGCAGGCTGCCCAGCGTTTGGCAATTGAATATTCCAACCAGGCGTTGGAACAGGAGCACATGCTGGTGGCCCTGACCCAGCAGCAGGACGGCCTGATCCCCCAGCTGCTGACCAAGATGAACGTTGACCCCGGTACCTTTGAAGCTGCCGCAGCGGAAAAAGTTTCCCAGCTGCCGCATGTGACGGGTTCCGGCCGTGACCCCGATAAAGTCTATATCTCCAATGAGCTGGACCAGGCCCTGACCGCCGCTGAAAAGCAGGCCCAGCAGATGAAGGATGAATATATCAGCGTGGAGCATGTCTTTATGGGCATGCTGCAGCGCCCCGGCCGCGTGGCTGGCGAGCTGTTCAAGCAGTTTGGCATCACACCGGAAAAGTTCATGCAGGTGTTGTCCGCCGTGCGCGGCAACCAGCGCGTGACCACTGATAACCCCGAATCCACCTATGATGCCCTGAAAAAATATGGCCAGGATCTGGTGGAAGCCGCCCGTGCCAATAAGCTGGACCCCGTCATTGGCCGTGATTCCGAGATCCGCAATGTGATCCGCATCCTGTCCCGTAAGCGCAAGAACAACCCTGTGCTGATCGGTGAAGCTGGCGTTGGTAAAACGGCTATCGCTGAGGGCCTTGCCCAGCGTATCGTGCGCGGCGATGTGCCCGAAAACCTGAAAGACCGCACCGTGTTCAGCCTGGATATGGGCGCTCTGGTCGCCGGTGCTAAGTACCGCGGCGAGTTTGAGGAACGTTTGAAGAGCGTTCTGAACGAAGTTAAAAAGAGCGAAGGCAAGATCATCCTGTTCATTGATGAGCTGCACACCATTGTGGGCGCCGGTAAAACCGACGGCGCAATGGATGCCGGCAACATCTTAAAGCCGATGCTGGCCCGCGGTGAGCTGCACTGCATTGGCGCCACTACCCTGGACGAGTACCGCCAGTATATCGAGAAAGACCCCGCTCTGGAACGCCGTTTCCAGCCCGTTATGGTGCAGGAGCCCACGGTGGAGGATACCATCTCCATCCTGCGTGGCCTGAAAGAGCGCTATGAGGTGTACCATGGCGTTAAAATTCAGGATGGCGCTTTGATTGCAGCAGCAACGCTGTCTAACCGTTATATTACCGACCGTTTCCTGCCGGATAAAGCCATCGACCTGGTGGATGAAGCCTGCGCAATGGTCAAGACCGAGCTGGACTCCATGCCCGCAGAGCTGGATGACCTGAACCATAAGATCACCCAGCTGCAGATCGAGCAGGCTTCTTTGCAGAAAGAAACCGATGAAATGTCCAAGCAGCGCCTTGCCGCCATCGAAAAAGAAATGGCCGAACTGCGCGATTCCTTCAATTCCAAGAAAGCTCAGTGGGAGAACGAGAAGAACGCCATCAATAAGGTGCAGAGCCTGCGCGCCGAGGTAGAAACCACCAAGGCCGAAATTGAAAAGGCGACCCGCAACGGCGATTACGCCAAGGCTGGTCAGCTGCAATACGGCAAACTGCCCGACCTGCAGCGCCAGCTGGAAGCCGAAGAAAAGATTGCTGCCGACAAGAAGGAGCAAAGCCTGCTGCGTGACCGCGTGACGGCCGAAGAGATCAGCCGCATTGTGGCCCGCTGGACCGGCATCCCTGTGGAGAAGCTGGTGGAGGGCGAGCGCGAAAAGCTGCTCCGCCTGCCCGAAGTGCTGCATCAGCGCGTGATCGGCCAGGACGAAGCCGTGCAGAAGGTTTCGGACGCTATCCTGCGCTCCCGCGCCGGCATTGCAAACCCGAACCGCCCCATTGGCAGCTTTTTGTTCCTTGGCCCCACGGGCGTTGGCAAGACCGAGCTGGCCAAAGCGCTGGCCCAGGCCCTGTTTGACGATGAAAAGAACATGGTTCGTATCGATATGACGGAATACATGGAGAAATTCAGTGTGTCTCGTCTGATCGGTGCGCCTCCGGGATATGTGGGTTATGAGGAGGGTGGTCAGCTGACCGAGGCTGTGCGCCGCCATCCCTACAGCGTTGTGCTGTTTGATGAGGTGGAAAAAGCCCACCCGGATGTGTTCAACATTCTGCTGCAAGTCCTTGACGATGGCCGTATTACCGACAGCCAGGGCCGTACCGTGGACTTTAAGAACACCATCATCATCCTGACCTCCAACCTTGGCTCTGACATCATTCTGGAAGACCTGGAAAAGAACCGTGCCAACGGCAAGAACGAACTGTCCGCCGAAGCGCGTGACAAGATCGACCTGCTGCTCAAGCGCCAGTTCCGCCCGGAGTTCCTGAACCGTCTGGACGATATTGTCTACTACAAGAGCCTGACCAAGGATGAGATTGGCGGCATTGTGGATCTGATGTTGGCTGACCTGCGCAGCCGCCTGGCTGACAAGCAGCTGAAGCTGGTTGTGACCGATGCAGCCAAGAGCGTGATTGTGGATGACGGCTATGACCCCATCTATGGTGCCCGCCCGCTGAAGCGGTATATCCAGGCCAACGTGGAAACCATGATCGCAAAAGAGATCATCGGCGGCAACCATGTGCCCGGCGATACCCTGACCGTGGACGCCGAAAACGGCAAACTGGTCCTGCGCTAAGCGCAAAGCGTTCAGCAATGCTGTACAAATAACCTAAAACAATATCCCCTGCGGATGCGGAAGTGATTCTGTGTCTGCAGGGGATATTTGTTTTGGGAATATTTTTGGGCAACACCGTATAATTCTAAGTGCCGATACGGCGAGCGAGGTGCGGCAGATGCTAAGCCAAAAGCGCAGATAATACTGGATGCTGCAAAGGTGAGCGCCGCCAGTGGCGGAAACAGCGAACCGAAGCAGGGGCAGCGGTCGCAGAGTGCGAGGGGCTTTTGCCCCCGAAGCACGATGCGGGTACCGCAACCCGACATTATCGAGCATTTTGGCAACGCAGATGCCGTGCCGCAGCCGCCGGAGCGGTGCTTAAGCCGTAAGGCGGGAATTGTGCGGTGTTGCCTTTGGAGTTCTGTGCTGTGGAATGCTGTGTTCTGTACGGTTTCGGAACGGTCAAGACCGTTCCCTACAGAGCGTTATATAATGTGCAATGAACGGATTACATGTTCTGTAGGGCGGGATACCCTCATCCCGCCGCGGAGAAACCTTGTTGGTTTGTGTTGTGCTTGCAAACCATCTGTGAAGCTGCATAAAACCAATGATTTACTTTTTCCGCGGCTTTTTCCTAACACTATACCCAAACGACCCCAATTTGCGGCCCAGTGCCAGATAATCCCCGTGGGAATATACGATCAAATTTGCCTTGTTCAGGCAGAGCTTGCCGCTTTCGTCCAACAGGCGCTCGTCCACATCCACGGCAACGACTTCAGCCAAAAACAGGTCGTGGCTGCCTAAGGGGATTACCTGGGTCACTTTGCACTCCAGATTGACGGGGCTTTCTTCCACCAGCACGGTGCCAACTTTGGCGGCGGGGGAGGGGGTCAGGTGCATGGCGGAAAATTTATCCACATCGCGGCCGCTTTTTACGCCGCACCAGTCCACCGCGCGTACCAGACTTTCTGTCGGCAGGTTGATGACAAACTCGCCGCTTTCTTTGATCAAATGGTGGCTGTACCGTTCCGGCCGCACACTGATGGAAACCATGCTGGGCTGGGTGCAGATGGTGCCGCACCAGCCAACCGTGATCAGGTTGGGCGCCCCAGCAGGGCCGCAGCTTACCAGCACCGGCGGTTCAGGGTTCAAAAGGGTGGAACCTTTCCATACTTGACGGCTCATAGTGTATCTCCTTGCTTTATCATTACATTTTTATAAGGGCAATACCGCATAATTCCCGCCTTACGGCTTAAGCACCGCTCCGACGGCTGCCGCACCTCGCTCGCCGTATCGGCACTTAGAATTATGCGGTATTGCCTAAGAAATAAAGCCGGAATTGTCAAAACCTACACGGTACACCTGTTATTGCTTTATCTTATTCAGGCACTTTAAGGCACGAAACAACACCTTTAGGCTAAAGGGCTGAACCGTACTATTCCACGTTGCTTTCCCAATAAAAATTCCCCCGATGCAAAAGGGTTATCTTCTGCATCGGGGGAATGCGATTTATGGTTTGATTTTACTCAATCACAAGCAGCAGGCTCATTTTGAACTTGCCTTGCGGGGTAACGCTGTGCAGGCCGTTTTTGTCAAAGCGGAAACTTTCGCCTGCGTTCAGCTCGTAATCCTGACCCTCATAGTCAATGATTGCTTTGCCTTCCAGTGCAGTCAGGATGGCGTTGCCGGGGGCGCGGTGTGGGGGCAGGCTGGTGCCCGCATCGAATGCCATCAGCACAAACTTCATGTTGTCTGCGTGGACAAGGTCAACATTGGCAATGCTGCCCTCTTCGTAAGAAATCAGGTCTTTCAGGGCTGTGGGCTGGCCAGCTTTGATGATGTTGTTCAGGATAGTATTCTCCTTTTTCAAAATAATTTCAGTATAGATCATACCGATATCCGTGCTGGTTCCACACAGTGTTTTGGGCGGAACAGCCAGAAAATCATCCCCCGCAAAGGGAACTGCCCGGCCATCTTCGCCTAAGATAAAGCGGCCGTTGCCCATAGCACCCACATACAGGGTCGTACAGTCATAGCTTTCCGGCGTAATGGTAGTACCCGCCCCAAGGGAAAACCAGGTGACCGGCACCTCTTTGCCAAGGTTTGCCGGGCGGGAGACTGTCATACAATCACGGATGGGGCGCATTTGCGCAATGGGTAAAAGGTTGGTGTTCCATGCGGTATACCTCACAGTGAGATTCGTAGGCTAAAGCATCGGCATTTCTATTGGCTGCCTGTTCAAAATGGATTCCTGCAGGTTCCCGCAAAATCACATTTCCCCGGCACAAGCTGGATGCCCTGCAAAATGCAGGCGGACTGCGGCGTTTTTACTTCAGCGTTGTGGGGCGGTCCAGATAAATCACTTTGTTGTCAGAAATAAAAGTCTGGAAGTTATACAGGATCAAGATTTGGTCATAACCCTCTTTTTCAATCGTGGAATCTAACCCATAGGCCAGCCCGCGGAAATCCACCACGCCAATTTTCGCGTAATTCGCCGTCAGGTAGGGGATAAAGCTGTTGGCATAGCTGTCCTTTACCACCAGGATGCTGCCCGTCCCGTTGCCCTCAATCACCGAATAACCGTTGTTGCCATCCAAAAAAGCTCCATACTTGTCACGAGTATCCAGCTTGGCAAGGTTCATCAGGCCCTCGGTTTTCACCGGTTCATAGTCTGCTTCGCCGTTTACTTTATAAACCGTCATCTGGTTGGGCAGATCATAATAGCTGAAACTGTCCGCCTGTGCATTCCAGCGCCGCGTAGCAGAATAATGCGTGCCGTAAAAATCGGGGACGGTAATTTTGGTATAGACATTGCAGTCAAACGGCGTCAGATTTTTCAGCGTGCAGAACTGCTGGTAAGCGCGGTAAGCACCATCCGGTGTCCAGTGGTGGTCGGTCTTAAAGTACAGATACTGGTCCTTATTGGCGCGGTAATCGTCGCGCATATCGATCACATCCGCCCCGCTGGCCTGCACTTGGGCAAAAATGTCATCCAGCATGGCATCTTCGTCTACCATGGGGGCATTGGCCGGCAGCATTTCCGGGTAGATATCGCTGGCCGAAGGTGCCAGCAAAAAAGTGACCCGGCCGGGGTAGCGCTGGGCAAAGTTTGTGACGGCACTGATATTTTTCCCCAGCTGCTTCTCAGTATCCGTACTGACGGTAAACAGCTTGGTGAACATCCAGCCATCTTTGCCGTTTAGGATGCCGCTTTCCTCCGTTTTGCCAAACGCGAGGGCATTGACGGCGCTTTCCAGGTTGATCCACCCATCGCGCAGGGCAACCTGGTCCTGCAGATAGGTGGAAAAATCATCCTGCCATTTGCCGTTCAGCAAAGTTTTTACGCTGAACACTGGCATTTGCGCCAGTTTGCGGTTTTCCAGCTCCGAGTTCTCGCGCTTGGGCCAGAACAGGTTGACCAGTGCAAACCCGCACAGCAAGGCGGCAAAAACAATCAGGGAAGCTGGCGGCAGATGACGGTCGGATCTGCGGTGAACATATTTTTCCATAAAGCCATCCCTCCCCTTAAAAGTTTGCATACAGTGCGGTGGAACCCGTTGCTGCTACCACATACGCCGTGCACAGAACAAAGCAGACGCCGCAAAGCGCTGCCCGTAGCGGGGCTTTGCCTTTGCACCACTGCCAGAACCGCCCCGGCAGTTGGGTGGAGCAAACACAGCACACAACCAGCAGCACCGCATAATTGCGCAGGAAATACAACGCCGAAACGCCGCCCTGCGGGATGAACAACCGGCTGAGCAGCAGCCCCAGCGGTGCACCGGGGGCGTTGCAGGTGAACAGCCCCCAGCCCAGTACCACCAGGAACAATGTGTAAATGTGCGGCCAGACCTTGCCTTTTTTCAGGTACTTCATCAAAAAGTTCTTTTCGATGACAAGCAGCACGAAATAGTAAAGGCCCCAGCAGATAAAGTTCCAGTTTGCACCATGCCAGATGCCGGTCAGCGCCCAGACGGCCAGCATGTTCAGCATCTGGCGCCCGGCACTGCAGCGGTTGCCGCCCAGCGGGATATAAATGTAATCCCGGAACCAGCCGGAAAGGCTGATGTGCCACCGCCGCCAGAATTCGGTAATACTGCCTGAAATGTACGGCAGGTTAAAGTTCGCCGGGCATTCAAAGCCCATCATCAGGCTCAGGCCGTTGCTCATCTCCGAGTAACCCGCAAAGTCAAAGTACAGCTGCAAAGAGTACGCAATAATGCCCAGCCATGCCAACGGCAGGGAAGCGTTCGCCAGCCCAATGCCGCCCGTTCCGATGATATCCTGCCAGAGCGCCGCAATGGAATCCGCCAAAATCACCTTTTTGGCAAGGCCGAACACGAACATTTCAGCACCATCCTGCGCTTTTTGCAGGGTGCAGCGTCCCTGTGTTTGGTGTAGGACATCCGCCATATCCCGGTATTTCACGATCGGGCCAACGATCAGCTGCGGGTACATCAGAACATATACCGCAAAGACCACCGGGCTGCGTTCCGCTTTTACCTTGCCGGTATACACATCCGCAGTATAACTGATGAGCTTAAACGTATAATAGCTGATGCCCAGTGGCAAAACATCCAAAAAACTCAGCTTGGCAAACCCGGTGGAAGCGATAACGTTGAGCGTATCCAGCAAAAAGTTCGTGTATTTGCAGTAGACCAGCGCCGCTGCCGTCAGCACAATGGCAGCAATCAGCACGATTTTTCGCTTGCCCCCGGCGGGCAGGCTGGCAAGCAGAAGCCCCGCCGCATAGTTGATGGCAACCATGCCTACGGCCAGCGGCAGCCATGTAATACCGCCCCAGCAGAAAAACAGCAGGCTTTCCACCAGCAGCACCGCATTTTTGACCCTGCCCGGCACAAGGTAATACAGCCCCAGCGCCAGCGGCATAAAACAGAATAAAAAGACAACGCTGTTAAAATTCACAGCGGTTCCTCCTCTCTTGGTTCAGGGAGTGTGGGGAACAGCCCACCAAAAAAACAAGGCCGCAGCCTGTTGGGGCGCGGCCTGTTTGGTATCGGTTTGTGCTATCAGGCAAGTGCCCCGTCAATGGCGGTGTCGATTGCGGAATAATCCGGGCCATTCACACCGGCAATGACCATGACCACAACATTGTCTTTTACCACAATGCGTGCATCCTGTGCCTTGGCAACTTTATCAGCAAAGTCAGCATACAGCGTGCTGCTCATTGATTCCTTATAGGCTTCCAGTTCAGCTTTCACGGCGTCAGCGGTGCCATCTTTGACTTGGGCGGCGAATACCAGAGCACAGTCTGCCTGGTCGTTGGTCACATCGCCCTGGAAAGCAACAATATTATCCGGGGTCAGGTTCATCTCGTTCTCCATGGAGAAGTCATCGATAGCACGGGCATTGGGCACTTCGTTCACAGCCTCAATGGCGGTCACGATGGCGCCCAAATCCACGCTGGCAGTGGCTTCCTCGGTGGAGGAAGCATCGGTGCTGGCTGCCTCAGAAGCTGTGCTGCTGGCAGCTTCCGAAGAAGCACTGGCAGAGGAAGAAGCGCCGCTGCCGCAGCCAGCCAGCAGGGTGGCAAACAAAACGGCTGCCGCCAAGGCAGAAATCAATTTTTTCATAATATAGTTCTCCTTTGTTGGTTCGGGGTTCAAATTTATCTCTTTGGCCCTCTGGGAATTTAGATTACCTACTATAGTACACCAGAATAATGTACTTATATAGGATACACGATTTACACCTGTTTTTCAAGTCCCGCAGGGTAAATCTCACACACTTTCACATCCACAATTTTGCGCAAAAATACCGGCGCTTGACAAACTCCGCCCGCCACCTTACACTTTGAAATACAGAATCCATGTAACTTATAAAATAATGGAGGAATCCCCCTTGCAGAACTACAAAGCCAGACAAACCGCCCTGCTTGGCATGCTGTTTGCCCTTTCCATGGCGCTCTCTTTTTTGGAATCCATGCTTACCCCGTTTTTTGGCCTGATGCCCGCCATGAAGCTGGGGCTTTCCAATATTGTTGTCATGTACGCCGTTTTGTTTTTGAACCGCCGTTCGGCGCTTTATCTTGTGCTGCTCAAGGCGTTGTTTGCGTTGCTTACCCGCGGCGTTACAGCCGGGTTTCTTTCGCTGTGCGGGGGCGCGCTTTCCCTGGCTGTGTTCTGCCTGCTTCTGGCATTGCCATTCACCATCACAGGCTACATTTTTTCGGTCAGCGGGGCACTGGCGCACAACTGCGGCCAGCTGCTGGGGGCTGCAGCGCTGCTTTCAGACAAAATGGCAATCACCTATGCGCCGATGCTGCTGATAGCAGGTCTTATCGTTGGTTCCTGCACCTATATGGTATCGCGCCTGATCTTTCCCGCTGTCAAGAGAATTATTCCGCCGAAGAGTAAAGCGGAAAGCAAAATTACATTTTAAGATAGCGTCTTAAAAATTTTTAAAAAAGTGTTGACATTTCACATTTCTGCGGCTATAATATAACCATAGCACAGGGAACGAGTTCAAAAAAGTGAACGTCTTGTGCGGCTCATAAAACTAAAAACCAAGAACAAACCATTATTTTGATTCGGAGGTATTTCTTATGAAAAAGTATGTTTGCACTGTCTGCGGCTACATTGCTGAGGGCTCCATCCCCGATTTCTGCCCCGTCTGCAAAGCTCCCGCTTCCAAGTTCATCGAAAAGACCGATAATTCCTATGTGACCGAGCATGTTGTCGGTATCGCCAAGGACGCTCCGGAAGATATCATCCAGGGCCTGCGCGAGAACTTTAACGGCGAGTGCAGCGAAGTTGGCATGTACCTGGCCATGAGCCGCGTCGCCGACCGTGAAGGCTACCCGGAAATCGCCGAAGCTTGGAAGCGTTACGCTTTTGAGGAAGCTGAGCATGCTTCCAAGTTCGCAGAACTGCTGGGCGAAGTCCTGACCGACAGTACCAAAAAGAACCTGCAGATGCGTGTGGATGCCGAGTCTGGTGCCTGCGCAGGCAAGATGGAGCTGGCCAAGAAGGCAAAGGCTCTGAATCTGGATGCCATCCATGACACCGTGCATGAAATGGCAAAGGACGAAGCCCGCCATGGCCGCGGCATGCAGGGTCTGCTGGACCGTTACTTCAAATAATTGAATTCCTAAACCGCAAGGGGGGTCGGGTAACACCGGCCCCTTTTTGCTGTCATTTTTTCTGTGGCAATACCGCATAATTCTAAGTGCCGATACGGCGAGCGAGGTGCGGCAGATGC
>ERZ779875.2176-NODE-2176-length-10892-cov-3.769863_pt1 | contig 10892 bp, 10 predicted proteins | sample MGYA00511246_ERZ779875 | MGnify/ENA primary metagenome ERZ779875 (study PRJEB29588, sample SAMEA2155093) | human gut metagenome | biome: human gut; feature: human-associated habitat; material: faeces | place: Denmark | collected 2008/2010 ... | reverse complement strand
TTCCGCCTTATAATTTCCATGATTTTCCATGTGTAGGAGAAATGAGTCGTTTGCGTATAGTTTTGAGCATATTTAGTTTAACATATGGGAATTTTGCGTTCAATAGCAAAACACTTCCAATTTTCTCCCAACCTACTTTTTGTATTGAATAGCAGACTGATTGGCCAAAAGCTGATTGATTTTATGACGAGAATTTGGTAAAATAATAATGTAAATGTTGCGGAAGGGATTCGATATGGTGAGATTATAACAATTCTAAAAAGGTAACAAAGAAGTTGCTACAGTGTTTCCTTCCCAAGAGATATCAATGTCCCACAAGCGGCGAGAATGGAGGAACTAAGTTTATGAAAAGAACGGTCCTTATATTGGGCTCAAGTGAAGGAATTGCCTATGCGGAAAAGATACAAAACTTGTTAATGAGCCGTTTTCGCAATATGAACATGGATTACGACTGTGTTTTGTGGTCAGACCCAATAGTTTGGGAAAATGGCGAGGTTACTTTGACTTCGCTAATTTATAGAGCACAGAAATTAAAGAAAGAGGAGGGTTTTGCAATCACCTTATTTACCCCTGATGATATAGTGAAGTTACGAAATGAGACACAATACTGTTCTCGTGATAATGTCTGGCTCGAATACGGGTTGTTTGTTGGAATAATGGATAAATCCAGAGTATTTGCTGTGTGTCCTAGTGAGCCTGTTGAGAAAAACGGCGTAAAAAAAGTGTGGAGGAAGCCATCTGATTTTCAGCAATTTGAGATGAAATATGAGTATAAAGATACCGCAAAAGAAGCAGAGCGTGATCTTAGTGATCTTGCAGTTCAAATTGCAGACAGGATAAATCTCAAGTTCCCTCGAAAATCCATTCCGATTGAGCAAACGGGCAATGGCGCCCCAGAGTTTAGGCGTAATTATTGAGGAGGTACAGTAATATGTCAATGTATATTCCAAGTGTAGGCGAAGCGGCCAGAAAAATTGTCAAATATTATGAGGAAGGGGCAATTGATGATCTTAACGCCGTCGGTGAATATTTGGAAAATAACGATGTTGCAAAATCCATTGCAGGTGATGGAAATGAATTCCATAATGCAACAGTGCAATTAACCAATGCAGGTTTTTACGATTATGCATATGCTTTAGCTAAAGTAGGACATAATCGCTATCCGCGTAATACAGATTTGTTAGGTGATTTATTATGTTATGGACTACATTGTAGGCAACTTGATGAGTTGCAGCAATGGCATTCTGAGCTGGAAATGATCAATAAGCGGTTCTGGACTTGGCGTGCATATCAATTTTCATTTGATTATTGGATGGAGCGGTTACCCTATGCCGAAAGCGACGAGGAATTGCATATGTGGGAGGGCATAATTGAAGGGCTATTTACCTCATTCAAGCAGAATTTTCAATATCTGACTGATAAGTCAGATTGTGAAAAAGCATATATGATGGAGTTTCAATACTATAGTTCCAAAGGCGATGACGAGAAAGCGCTGGACGCCTTGCAAGAGGCAACAAGAAATGCGCAGACGGTCAACAAATGTGCCCAGTGCGCATTAAAATTAGCGGATCGTTACTTTGAAATCGGAGATTATGAAAAATCTTATACTTATGCAGACAAAGCTGTGAGCATTAAGGAAGATCAAGCTTCAATCAATCTCGGCTATGCGTACTACATTTTGGCAATGTCATTAGAATGGCGAGAAAGAAGAAATCGCTCTATCTCTGCGAATCTCAAACAAGTTTATGTCGCGTATTTCTCTGCCTATATACATCTTGGCCCAGACAGGAAAAATTTGTTGGATTCTGTTGAGAAACAAGTTAAACAGTTGGAGTTTGAATATGCTCAGCCGAGCAATATTGTATATGGAATGTAGAATCGGCAGGGATATCACGGGAGGTCATAAGCCTGTTAGCTGCTTTAAAAGATGGTTGAAGTTTATTAATTTTAGACACGACTGGATTCTCTGCGTATTGATGTGCTTATTTAATCAGTTGGGGGTATATGAGCGAACTAACAGGGAACATAGTTGAAGCGGCAACAGCCCTTATGTTTTATAGAGAGTGCTGCGCACTGTCATAGAGGATAGCATTTTCTCATCATCTTAGATTTTTAGCAATATCAATAAAGGCTGGAACCCATCTAGGTTCCAGCCTTTATTGATAAGTGTAGGTGCGCAGCACCTACACTTGACCGATCAAAATCGGCCTTGCTCGCCACTCCTGTCGAGTTTATTTAACCTCAGTAGAGGTTAGATAAAACTCAGAGAGCGATCTGGCGCGCTCGGCACACCGATTCGCCAACTTTTTGTAGTTCCTGATATTTTAGCGCAAGTGACCTGGAATGTCAAGACAAAAATGAGGGTTTTGAGAAAAATGATTGGCTTTACAGATTATTTGAAGAATGAACTCATTTTTGAAGTTAAGGAACTACACCATTAGTATATGGAAAAGCTGCGCGGTTGTATGTCGAATGGGCGTTATTTAATTGCGAAGATTTTTTCGCCGTCCACATAGAGTTCTACATAGCCATCCGTAGAAATCTTAATAGCGAGGCCATATTTTGAAAGTGTTTTACTTGCTGCACCTCTCGCCCCACCAGAGGATACTGCGTCGTTGCGGATAATTGCACCGAAAGAGATCAGGTCGCCTTTAGTGTTCATAATACAGGCTCCATCCATCGCAGCTAATTCGCTGCGCAGTTTGCGGTCGAGAGATTGGAACGATTTGTTGTCCACAAGAGCCGTAATAACCTGCCGCTTAATCTGTTTCATTTCTTCATCGCGGGTGGGCTTGGTTGTTACTTCGGGCGGTTCGATCATAAGATCATCATAAGGCTTCAAAATAGGAAATGCCGAGTTGCGGAGGGAATCTGGGTCCTTAACAACAGCAATAATTCCTCCTGTATGAGCAAAAGAAACATCGAGCGTGGTTGCATAGACTTCTGATAAAAGCGCTCGGGATAGTTTCAGATTTTTTTGGGAGATTGCACTGCAAAAAGCCTCATAACTAAAGTTCAGCCAATGGAGGTTGCGCTTTACAAACATGATTTTTTGGTTCTTTGATATAACAATATCACCGTTGTTAAGCAAAAAAATACCGACAGCATTGCCCTTGATGTATTTAGAAATACTATGGGAGAAGCGAAGGGGTAAATACGGAGTCAACTTATGACTTGAAATAGATTTACCTTCAGTTAGAGAACAGAAACGGATAAAGTCGCAATTTTCATTGAGTTGGATGAGAGAATGAATGTTATCAGTTAATACTGCTGAATAATCATCATTCAGAAATTTAAACCATTTCTGAGCCGGAATCCTTACAGGAAAATCCTCACCCGGGTCAATAACAAAGCCAAAAGTTACTTTTTTCCCTTCATAAGTTCGGACGGACCACTCTTCTAACAATGAAAGAAGTTTTTCGATAGACTCATTTTCTTTACCTAACGCCCATACGCAGATTCCGCGTTGTACGGCTAATTGATAAACCTTATCTCGATGAATATCGGAGCAGAACATTACAGAGCGAACGCTGGAAGATTTTGAACTCAAGAACTGGAACTCAGAGATCTTAAAAAAAGACTTGCATAGATTACGAGCGAGCCTATAGGAATCGTCGGAAATGGATATGTCCGCGTCTAAATAGAACAATACTTTTTCAGGATCAGCAAAATGTATTCGATGGGAAACTTCGTCATAAAAGACCTCTGAGGTGCTAGGAACTTGAAATTCTTTTTTTACGGTCTTAATACCGATGCTTATATTTGGCAATCCCATTAATGGTAATACATACATCTGAACAAAATACTTAACTTTACCAACTTTGCTCACGGAGCTTCGGTGTTGATAGGCGCATACGTCGGCTATTTTTATATTAGCAGTGTGGCAGACAATGTCCTTATGGCAGTAGTGTGCTCCACATTTTTCGGCGCTGTGCTGGCGGCCTTGATTGAACGTATCGCATATCAGCCGTTGCTCAACAAGGGTGTGAAGCGCATATATCTGCTGATCGCAGGTCTCGGAATCTCCATTATCGGAGAAAACTTGATAGTCGTCATGATTGATGGAAGATTCCACGCCTACAAAACCTCCTTGTCTGCTATGCCAGTTTCTATTTTGGGCGCAAGTATCGGAGTGGTCGATTTGATAATTCTTGTTGCCAGCGCGATAGCTTTGCTGAGCGTTCAGTTCTTGATTCGCAAGACTCGCGTAGGTCTTGCAATACGCGGCGCGGCATTCGATTTGACAACTGCGTCTATTATGGGAATCAATGTGCGGCAATTGATTTTAATTGTATTTATCATCGCTGGTTCCATGGCCGGCCTTTCCGGTGTATTTCTTGGCATCAAATATACAGCTTATCCTACAATGGGAAACTTGACGAACAAAGCGTTTATTAGCGCTGTGGTCGGCGGCCTCGGCAGTATGCCGGGAGCGGTTGTTGGCGCACTGATCCTCGGAGTGCTGGAGACGATGATCTCTGCTTATGTATCTTCAGCGCTACGCAATCTATTCGCTTATGCGTTGCTCATTGTGATTTTGCTGATTAAGCCGACGGGGTTAATGGGCAAGAGCATGGAAGATAAGGCGTGAAGGAGGAACGATATGCTATCATATTGGAGTGGTGTGGCAACACTGACGGGCATTTATCTGATTGCTACGCTTGGCGTTTCGATTCTTGTCGGTTTCACAGGCCTTTTTTCTTTGGGACACGCAGGATTTATGGCAATCGGAGCATATGGAACGGCTCTTTCCATTAAGCTTCTCCATATGCCGTTTTTTCCCGCCTGCCTGATGGGAATACTGGCAGCTATGCTTGCTGGTGGGCTGATCGGAAGAGCGACACTGAGACTGAAGGGCGACTATTTTGTCATTGCCACGTTGGCAATTGGAGAATGCACCAAATTGCTGATTGAGAACATTCCGAGCATTACAGGCGGATCAAGAGGCTTGACCGATATCCCGAAGAAAACGAGCCTTCTTCTTGTTTGGGTGATCCTGCTTGCAGTTATTGTAATTTTGAGCAATTTCCTGCATTCCAAGCATGGACGCAACTGCATTGCTGTGCGGGAAGAAGAGCTTGCGGCAAAGTCAATCGGTATAGATGTGATTCGGTATAAAATGCTGGCATTCCTAATCAGTTGTGCACTTTGCGGCCTTGCTGGTGGCTTACTTGCTGGATATATGGGATATCTCTATCCCACTATGTTTACGATGGCAAAGTCGAACGAATTGACAATGACGGTTATTTTGGGAGGTACCGGCAGTCTGACCGGTACAATCCTTGCCGGCCTTGTGTTGATTCCTCTGCCGGAATATCTGCGTATCGAGTCTGCTGAGGAGTGGCGCATGGTTCTATACGGCGTGTTGGTCGTTGCAGTCATCGTATTTAAGCCGTCAGGACTGATGGGAAGTAAGGAATTTACAGTTGCTGGGGTTTTGCGGAGATGTAAACAACTTGCTGCGAGAGTCCGCAAGAGAGGTAGCAAAAGGGATAAAGAGGGTGAGGCGAAAAAATGAGAAGAGCTGCATCACTAAAGATAGACCATGTCACTAAACGGTTCGGCGGCGTTATTGCATTGAATGATGTCAGCTTTGATGTGACGCAGGGCGAGATCCATGGTTTGATTGGACCAAACGGAGCGGGAAAGACGACCTTATTCAATCTCATTACCGGTATTTACTCTCCGACGGAAGGGAAGATAGAACTCAACGGGCGGTCTTTAGTGGGGATGAGCCCGCATCAAACGGCTAATTTGGGTATTGCGAGAACATTCCAGAATATCCGTCTTTTCGATGAATTAAGCGTTTATCAGAACTTGATCACGGCATGCCAGAAACATTTGTCCTATCATCTAGCCGATGGCCTATTTAAAACGCCAAAGTATAGAAGGGAAGAAAAGGAGATTGCCAAATTGACAGAAACGACCCTGCAACAGATTGGCCTCTGGGAATTGCGGGACCAACTGGCGGGCAATCTGCCATACGGTCAACAGCGAAGACTGGAGATTGCCAGAGCGCTGGTTACAGACCCGCAATTGCTGCTTCTCGATGAGCCGGCTGCCGGAATGAACGAGGATGAATCAATCAAGCTTTCGGATTTCATCCGCTCGATTCAAAATATGTATGATACGACAATTTTGATTATTGATCACCACATGGATGTGATCATGGGAATCTGCGATCATATCACGGTGTTCAATTTTGGCAGTAAGCTTGCAGAGGGAACGCCGGCAGAGATTCAAGGCAATGAAAGAGTGATCGAGGCATATTTGGGGAAGGGGTGAGCCGTATGCTGAAAATACAGAACTTAAGTTACGCATACAAGAAGATACAAGCCCTTAAAGACGTTTCCTTTTCTTTGCAAGATGGTGAGATTATGTCGATCATCGGTGCTAATGGCGCAGGAAAATCAACTCTGATGAAGTGTATTGCCGGCGTTCTGAAAACAGACTCTGGTTCGGTTATTCTTGATGATTTTCCACTTGCACAGAAACCGCACCAAGTGGTTCGCAGTGGTATCGTGCTTGTTCCGGAGGGACGGTGGATATTTCCGGGACTTTCGGTGGAAGAAAATCTGAACATTGGCGCATATGTCCTTGGCGGAAATCCACAGGGAAAAGAAAGAGCGTTTCATATGTTTCCTAAGCTTAAGGAGCGCCGCGATCAACGGGCTGGAACACTCTCCGGCGGTGAGCAGCAGATGCTGGCTATTGCCCGTGGACTGATGTCAAATCCAAAGATTATCATGCTCGATGCGCTCATTTGTAGCTTCAGTCCTCTCGTAAATGTTGCTTACACGATAGCATTTTGACATTATACAGGAAATCAACCGTGAGGGCGTTTCAGTTTTGCTGGTTGAACAAAATGCTCGTAAGGCACTTTCGATCGCGGATCATGCCTGCGTGCTTGAACAAGGGCGCATTGTGAAGCAAGGCACTGGAAGTGAAATTGCCGCAGATGAAAGCATTATCAATGCGTATCTCGGCGCAAAAAAATAAAGTTAAGAGGAATTGAACAAATGGAAAAGCTTTTACAAGAAATGATGGCGGCATTGGATGTTGAGAAATCTGCGGACCATGTTAGATGGCTGACTGATCATACCCCCAGCCGAATTTCTGGTATGGGTCAGGATCGTGAAGCTGCGGAATACATTTGTAAGAAGATTGAAGAATATGGACTTGAGTCTAAAATCCTTGAATTTGAAGCATACAACAGCCACCCGGGTACTTCAAAAGTGAAGATTGTTGCGCCGGTTCAGAAGGAGATCAGCAGCATCGCCTGCTGTCACATCGAATCTACGCCGGTTGGCGGAGCGGACTATGAAGTTGTTTACCTTGGATCTGGTGGAGAAGAGGACTATGTCGGGAAAGATGTAGCCGGAAAAGCTGTTCTTGTGGAAGTTTCTTATGCACCGGCTACACCTGAAAAGGCAATGCTTGCTAGCGAGCACCACGCTGCAGCGATGATTTGCATGAACTGGGGCACTGCGGAGCACGAGCTGATTTGCAATCGAGGACTTAAAGCAGTTTGGGGAAATCCGACGCCTGAGAGTTTTGGGAAAATTCCTCAGATTGTTGGCATCAGCATTACACGAAAGGATGGCGAGTACCTCAAGGAGCTCTGCCTCTCTGGGGAAAAGGTAGTGCTGCATATGGATGTGCAGTCGCAGCGCGAGTGGCAAACTCTGCCGCAGCCGATGGGTATTCTGCGCGGAACGGAAGAGCCCGAGAAGTTTCTGCTTGTCAGTGCGCATCTTGATGCATGGTGCCCCGGTGTGACGTGCAATGCGACCGGTGACGGCACGATGCTTGAGATGATGCGCGTTTTCGGCCAGTTCAGGGATAAAATCAAGCGGAGTATTTACTTTATCTACTGGAACGGCCATGAAATCGCAGAGGCTGCTGGTTCTACATGGTTCCAAGACTACTTTTATGAAGACATCCGCAACAACTGTATCGGTTATATCAATATTGACTCCACCGGTATGCGGGGGGCGGAAAAATATGGAACCGATGCATCTCGCGAGCTTTCGGACTATGCGTACGAGATGATCCGAGATGTACTGGATGAGGATGTAGATGTTGCATATCTTGCCAAGACCGGAGACCAGTCCTTCTTCGGCGTGGGCGTGCCGTCTATTGCCGGTCGTATTTCCTACTCTCCAGAAGTCGTTAAGCAGCAGAATGGAGCTACGCTCGGTTATTGGAACCATACTTGCGAGGACTCTATTGATAAAATGGATGTTGACAACTTGGAAAAAGATAACCGCGTGGATCTTGGCGTTATCTACGGGCTTGCCAATGCAACGGTGCTGCCGTACGATTTTAGCAAAACATGCGAGGATATGAAGCAGAAGGTTGAATATCTGCGCAAGGAGAGCGGCAATATTGTTGACATGGAGTGTATCTCTGCTAATATTGATCGCCTTGGAAAGGCCGTTGCGGCACTGAATGAGATGAAGTTGAAGGCCTCGGAGCTGAGCGAAGTTCGAATCCGTGCATTCAATGATACGCTCCTGCGCCTGAGCCGTGCGATCACCAATGCATTTTACACCAATGCTGAGAAGTATGATCAGGACAGCTATGGCAGGACGATCCTGTCTAAGCCGCTTCCGTTACTGTTCCCGACTATTAAACTAAGCAGGCTTGACAAAGACACACTTGAATATCGTCTGCTTTACACACAAATGCTTCGCAACCGCAATCGTGTGGCCGATGCTGTTTTGACAGCCTGTGAGTATGCTGAGCTGTTCTTAGCGCAGAAATAAGGCTATAGGAGCTGCTATGAGATTAAAAGTCATTATTCCAAACAGTGGGATGGATCGGGACACTCTTCTACAACGGGAGAAAATGCTCTCAGCCTTTGCAATGCCGAGTACGGAAATATCGGTTGAATGCATAGCTCATGGACCGGAAAGCATTGAATCTGCTTACGATGAAATACTGGCGGGTCCCTACGTGATTCAACAGGCTGTCGAGGCAGAAAAAGCAGGTTTTGATGCAGTGATCGTCTATTGTGGAAGCGACCCGGCTGTGGCAGCGGCTAGGGAAATATTAAACATTCCGGTAATTGGCCCGGGGAAGGTCTCAAAGTTGGTCGCCATGGACATCAGCTATCGCTACTCTGTGCTGACCGTTTTGGACAACTGCGTTGTTCGAGATACGGAAGCTGTATGGGAGAAGGGGCTGCCAGCGGACAAACTGGCATCTGTGCGTAGCATTGGCATTCCTGTTTCTGCTGTAAGGGACAATATGGAGAAGACATTTGACGCGCTCTGCAATGCGGCGAGAAGGTGTATCGAGGAGGATGGTGCACAATGTATTGTGCTCTCGTGCCTTGGAATGGCCGGCATGGGGGAACGCATGACAAACGAATTGAAGATTCCTGTTATTGATCCAGCTCCGGTTGCGATCAAGTATGCGGAAATGCTAGCCGGACTCGGCATCTGCTACAGCCGCAAAGCATATCCGTCGCCGCCTGATAAAGAGATTATTTGACTAAAATACGGAGTTTACTTCAATGAAAGACACAATCAATATTGGCGATACAAAGGAAATGCTCTGCGAAATGCTTGCTATTCCCTCTGTGAGCGGCGATGAAGGGGCACTGTCAGACTATATTGCCCAGAAACTTCGCGATGCAGGGGCTGAATGCGTTAGGCAGCAGATCGTAGATGGAGACCGACGCAATGTATTCGCAGAAGTAACAGGTTCGCTTCCAGGGAAAACGATACTGCTTACAGGGCACATGGATACCGTGGAAGCCGGAGATGGCTGGACTGTGAATCCCTTTGCCGGTACGGAGCGCGATGGACGGATATATGGTCGCGGCGCAAATGATATGAAGGCCGGAATAGCTATTATTCTACAAACCGTAAGCACCTGTGTGCGCAATCGGGGGCGCTTGAGAGGCAAGATTGTTGTAGCCTTTGTTTGCGACGAAGAGGCGTATTCTGAAGGCGTGCTTTGTGCGATCAAGGAAGGAAATATCCATGCTGACTTTGGTATTGCAGCGGAACCAGAATACCATCATGCTGTTATCGGATCCTGCGGGAAGGTTTTGATACGTGCTGTGGCGCACGGAAAAGCGGCGCATGCTGCAGAAGCGGAAAGCGGTATCAATGCAATCAATGAAATGAGCAAGTTCCTCAGTGTGCTCGAAAGAGTTCCGTTACAGACAAGCGAGGTTATGCCGGCGCAGCCCTATATCACTCTGCGGGTTAGGGGTGGTAGCAATCGCTACAGCATGGTTGTTCCAGATTCCTGTGAAGCGCTTATCAGCAAACATACTGTTCCAGGAGAAACGCCGGAAAAGATCATTGTGGATCTGCAGAGTGCTGTGCAGCGGGAAAAACTGCATGCATCATTCGAATTTGCGGTGGAGAAACCGTTTTACCCATCGTTTTTGCTGAATGATAACCTTGAGGAAATTTGCAGGCTTCGCCATATTTTCGAAGAGGTGACCGGAGAAGAACTAAAGCTTGTTTGTTCGGACGGAGTGAGCGACAACAATCACTGGTCGACCATCGGTGGGATCCCGTCTGTTTGCTTTGGCCCTGGCGGAAAGGGACTGCACCAATCTGATGAATGGGTCAGTACAGAGCAGATGGAAAATGTACTGGAAGTTTATTTGCGGTTTTTCTTAGAGGACGAAGAATGACAGCATTAGAAAGACTCTATAACGCGGCAGTGGTGCCCGTCGTCGTGCTCGACGACGCGGCGGATGCGGTGCCGACTGCTAAGGCGCTGCTTGCGGGCGGCGTGGACGTGATGGAGATCACGTTCCGCACTGCGGCAGCCGCCGACTCCATCACGGCCGTTGCGAAGGAGTGCCCCGACATGTTCGTGGGCGCAGGCACGGTTATCACGCTCGAGCAGTGCAAGAAGGCCGT
>ERZ779875.2174-NODE-2174-length-10909-cov-2.667312_pt1 | contig 10909 bp, 7 predicted proteins | sample MGYA00511246_ERZ779875 | MGnify/ENA primary metagenome ERZ779875 (study PRJEB29588, sample SAMEA2155093) | human gut metagenome | biome: human gut; feature: human-associated habitat; material: faeces | place: Denmark | collected 2008/2010 ... | reverse complement strand
AGCCTTTTGATTTGGGTAAAAGTAGCCCAGCCGTAAAATTTACTGTAATATTCTTCCCATGTCATAATCTGCCCGCTTTCTGCGCTTATTCAACCCCCAGCGCCTTAAACACTGCGTCCTCAGCATTCTGGTATGGGATCAGCTGGAAGGCCGTCATCAGGTCTGCCGGCACCGTGGCAAAGTCCACCATAGACACAGCCGGCAGCAGCACTTTCTTCGCACCGCAGTCTGCACAAGCCTGCAAGGTGTTGGCCAGTTCATCTACTTTAATCAGCGTGCCTCCGATTGAAATATCGCCCAGCACAGCAAGACTGCTCAGCGTCGGGCGTCCGATGGCAATGGAACACAGTGCGATCACGGTGGGCAATGCCAACTTTTCCGTCATGCCGATACCCTGCAGATCCTGATAGTTGACGATGTAATCCTTTGCCGTGGTGCTGATGTTGCCGCTGATATGCCGTGCATTGGCTTTCAGGAAGTTGAAGGCAGTGTTGGCGGCTTCTTTCGCCTTGCCATCACTGCCAAGGCCGGTCTTATCAAACTTGCCGCTGCCGGGCAGCATCTGACTTTCCAGACGGAACGCGCCGATCATGCCGGACTTGCCGCGAGAAATCGTGTATAACTGGCCCGGCGCACCCATGCCTTCAGGAATCAGCGTATCGCCGCCCTGCTCCGGTACAGAAACATACTTTTCCTCAAAGGTTTCGTTATCAATGTAGGAGAAGTTCACATCATAGAACTCCATGCCACCCAGCTTCTTCAACTGCTCCTTGACACGACGGCGCATCTCCAGCGAGAGACGCAGCACTTCTTCCAACTCGTCTTTGCTGAACTCGCCGTTGGGGTACATCAGCTTTAAGTAGCCATCCACCATGCGGCGCACGGCAATCGTATCACGCTGGTTCAGGTTCTTGCCCAGCTTGAAATACTTATCCAGCGCATCGCCATATTGCACCTTGCGCAGCTCGCGGATGAATTCCGCCATATAGTCACTGATAAAGCCGTAGCTGTTGGTGAAATGCTCCGGACGGAATTTCGGGATTTCCCAGCCGGGCAAGTAGCAGTGAATACGGTCAAGGAATGCCGTGTCGGTGCCCATCTCCGGCGGGAACGGCTCAAACAGCGTGGAGGTTTTCAACACAACGTCCACGCTCTGGTTGATATTGCCCACAAATACCATGGAGGCTGAGGCCGCCTTCTCCTCCTTGCCGCGCGCAAAGGAGCCGGACGCCATGTAGTCCTTCATGATCTGCACGCCGTCTTTGTCCTTGAACTTAATGCCGGCAACCTCGTCAAAGGCAACGCAGTCCCACAAACCGACCAAGCCCACGGTCTTGCGCCCCATGTTATAGAACAGGTTGGCCACGGTGGTCTGACCGCCAGAAACCAAGATACTGTTGGGCGAAATTTCCTTATAGATATGGGATTTACCGGTGCTGCGAGGGCCAAGCTCACACAGGTTAAAGTTATTCTCTACCAACGGAATCATACGGGTCAGCAGCAGCCACTGTTCACGATAGGTAAGCGATTCAGGCTCATAACCGGCAGAACGCAGCATCAGGCCCAGCCATTCTTCCTTGCTGAATGCCTTGCGTCCTTGCCTGATCTCATCCAGATCGACATGGGGCATCTGGATAGGTGTCACGCGGTTGATGCGGATCGGCGCAGACTTTTTATCTTCCTCGATAAATTCATAGCTCAGCTGCACAATGCACCAGATGCCGCCGCAGAGCAGGCGGTCATACTTCTGCGGGTATTCGTCCTCAATAGGAATATCCTTCACGCCCAAGTTCGAGAACTCGGCCAGATACACATCCTTGCGCATATCCAGATGCACCGTAACCATATCAATAATGGTATGGCTGCCGTTCATCTTCAGCAAGGAAAGAATCTTCTGTGCTTCATCCGGGCGTACAAAGTTGTCAGAAAGAATCTTCTTTACCGTTTCAACGCCGGTTTCAATAATAGCCGGGTCATCACTGCTGCAATACTGCCCCAGCAGGAATTCCAGCACATAGACGGGCACATTCGCGCCCTCTTTGATTTTCTTCGTCAAATCCTTGCGGACGATGCGGCCTTGGAACACCGTTTTCAGCCGTTGCTCATAGCTCAGCCCTGCCATGCTGTCGCCGCCAAGATCATACATGGCACGCTGCACTTCATCGAACAGGGTTTCATAGGCATGCTGAATTTTTTTGAACTTCTCGTCTGCATCCTCATCACTGCTTACATCAGGGTGGTACTCCTTTGCCAAGCGCCGGTAAGCAGACTTGATCTCATCCGAGGAGGCCGTTTTGCTGACGCACAGCACCGCATACAGATCCGCATTATCGCTGAAATCCGGCTGCGGTTCCTTGGCTGCACCGGCAGCGTTATCCTGTGTGGGTTCGTCGTTGCCAATCTCGCGGCTGAATTCACTGTATTTATCATCCAAATCAGGCATTGTACTATCCTCCGTCAATTTTTCGGTGCTTCAGCAGGCATCAGGTTTTTTAAGTAGGGCAGCAGCTTTTCACGGTCATAGCCGCCGTTCGGATATTTTTTCATGATCTCCGAAACAAAGCAATAAGCAAAACCCATAAACTCCTGAATCAAATTATCAAGCTCATCCTTGCAGTTGCCCTTGATGGACATAATCTGCGCAATCTGCCAGAACATCGGCGGCTGGTCCCCCTGTGGCGTCATCATCTGGCTGACCAGCTTCCATGCTTCACCATGGTTTGCCATATCCAGCACAAATTCTTTAGCGGTTGTTCCAAGCTCCAGGCGGTTTTCGGCAAAGACCATTTCAACTTCCAACAACTTATCTTTTGCAGGAATGTTCCCGTACATGATAATATCCGTAATCGTTTTCCCTATCAGCATGGATAATAACAGCTGCGGGTCATCAATTTCCCGCCCGCCATCGCTGCTGTTCAAAAGGTGATCCCAGATCACCTTCATTTTCTGGATGTGTTCCATAGAGCTTCCGCTGCCCCAAACATCCACCTTGGGCGGTGGGGCATGCATTGCGCGCTCAACCCCATCTGATGCCCGGCTCAAAAATCGCGTGCCGATGGTTTCTACACTGGATTGCAGCGGCCCGCAGAATGCAAAAGCCGCAATAAATCTTTGCAAGGGCGTGGTCAATTCATCGTATTTGCTTTGCGGAGTCCGGCATTTTTTCAGGCAGCGGCCCAGGCAAGTCCAGAATTCACCACACTCATCAACATCAACCCACCCCAGCGGGATCAGCTTCCTTACGTCTGCATCGGCACCGGTGGCCGCTTTAAAATCAGAAAACCACACACCGTCCGTGCCGCTGTTGATGATGTAATCCACCAAAATTTTCCGGTGGTCGTTCCAGGTATGGTCATTGCGGTAGATCTCCGCACAAACAGCCAACAACACCTGGGTTGCACCGTAATAAAGTTCTTTGGGGTAATGCACCCCATACGAACTTTCAGCAAATTTGCGCACACTCTTAATCCATTGTTCTGCGGCCTTTTGTGCTGCTTTATAGTTCTTTACCTCAAAATTTTGGATTTCAGTTTTTTTCTTTTTCTTTGCCTTAAAGTAATCGTGAACCAGGTGGTAGGTCATATAGTTCCACATGTTAAATCCACGGCTCATAATCGTTCCTTCCTTGCATCAGAAGCCAAATCCGAAGTCGTCCGCCATCGCAATGTCCATGACGACCTGACGGCGCAGCACCTCAACCGAATTTTTATCATCGTAGGCTACCAGATAATACGGCTTTTTGTTGTCGTATTTCTGGTTCTTGAAGCTGAACCGCAGGCGGAACATCCGCTCCGCCGCCGTCTCGCCGCGCTTGTCAGCCACCACGATATTCTCATTAGAGATGCGCTCGTTATCTTCTCCCACAAAGTACACGCGGAAGGTCGTCTCGCGCACAGTGTCGCTGATTGGCTCGTTCTGCATAAAGTCTAGCGCGGTGATCAGGTTCGTGATCTTCTTCAAAATGCTCACCAGCGTCAGCTGCACAGTAGTGGTCTCCATGCGGCCTTTCTCCATCCGCACGTCCAGCACAGGCACGATCATCTCCTGCGGGCTGGAGCCGCCGTGGACGTAGTTCTCGCCGCCGCCCGCCACCTTGAACACATTGGCCGCTGTCGGGTAGGACACCGTCAGCGTGTTCGTCTTGGTGTTCAGCACCGTGGCCATCGGCAGGCTGGCGACACCGGGCTGCGCAATGGGGTCAGCGTCCACAATAAAGCGGCGGTTCACAAACGCCGTCTTGGGGGCAGTGTTGGGAATTTTATCGCTCTCCGCCAGCGCGTGGCGCTTGTACAGGAAGCCGTGATCCGCCGTGACGATAAAGTGCAGCGTGTTCGCGCTGCCCGCAATGCGGCGGATCATGGCAGCGATCTCCTCCACAGCCTCGCGGCAGGCAGCAAAGACTTCGTCCTCGGCGTTGGGCTTGTCGCCGCGCGCGTCAATTTGGTTATGGTAAATGTACACGACTTGCTTGCCGGTGAAAACCGCCCGCAGGTCGTCTTTTTTCATGGCTTTCAGGTCGTCAAACTGGATGCACCCGCTCTGCGGCACGCGCTTTTGCAGCACAGCCTGCCGTTGCGCCAGGTTCTCGCAGGGCATATCGTCGATCAGCACCTGATACTCCGGCGTCATCTCCATCCGCGTATGGGGCAGCAACGCCGCCATGCCCAACCGCGTGCAGGACGGCAGCACGCCCAGCCGGGGTGTCAGCTGCACAGTAGACTTCGGGTCCTCGGCCAGCAGGGCAGCAAGCTCCGCGCCTACTTCATAGCGCATGGCGTCGGAGATAATCACCACGGTGCGCTCCTTGTTGCCGGCCACACACTCCGAGAAAAAGTTCCGCTGCAGCGCCATTCTGCCCATGCCGGGCTCCTGCGGGAAATCCGTATTCCACGCAGGGATGATTTTTGCCAGATATTCCGTGTTGTAGATATTCTCAACCAGTCCCTGCAATTTGTCGTAGGCGGCTGGCTCGTCCAGCTTGTCGTAGGCCGTGTAAAACGCACGGTACTGCGCGTCAATTTTGTAATCCTCGCGGTAATACTGCGCCCAGACGTGCTCATAATCTGCCGGGGCGCGGTAGTGGGCCGCGCTGACGATATGCCACGCGCTTTCCAGCATGGCATACTGCACCGCCAGCTTGCGGCCAAAGTGGGTCTTGGCGCGGCGCTGGCACAGCTCCGGGATGTTTTCGCCGTTCAGCGCGGCGGTCACGTCCTCGGCTTGCAGGCGCTCGGTCATCCACCCGGTCAGCAGGTCATCCACGCAGGGCAGGCACTCGCAGTCGGTCAGCAGGTCATGGGGCAGCTTGGCCAGCGCAGCCTTGGCGTGCAGCGTATCCTGCACAGCGGCAGCCATTGCGTCAAAGGCTTCGCCGTAGTTGACATTGTTCATCATGCCGTCCATAAAGGCCAGCACACTGCCGGGCTTGGCGGCGGCAAACGGCTGCCATGCGTCCGGGATGACCTTCACACTGTGGGCAAGGCTTGTCACAAACAGGCTGATTTTCAGCTTGTCCACATTCGGCGCGGGCACGGCAAAGCCCAGCTCTGTCTCACAGTGCTTCCAAAACACCTCATCCAGCTTGTACTTTGCCAGCTCGTCCAGCTTGGGGTTGCCGTCCGGGGTGTCGGCCAGCAGGATTTCCCGCAGTGCGTCCTCAAACTGCGCGGTGCGGCACTTGCAGACGGTGCAGAGCAGCGCTGTCTCCACGGCATCCGCCGTGTACGCTGCCAGCTTGTAATCACAGAACCGCTGCTTGCGGGTCTGCTCGCCGACGACCTTGGCGTATTTCTGCAAGACGGCCTTGCCCTCGGCCCCAATGCCCAGATCGGAGCACAGCAGCGAGATCGGGTCGGCATGGAACTGCTTGGAGTACAAAACCGTATCCTCCAAGTGGTTCTGCTCCACGGGGGGCTTGGGGAACGGTGCATAGATCAGGTAATTGCTCTGCGGGTCCTCGCGTTCCAGCAAAATCTTGGTTCTGAACTGGTTGGTAGGCGTCAGATGCCAGATTTTTGCATTTTGCAGCGGCATAGCATCCACATCATCGGCAAAATAGCCGTTGTCATCGTACCAGAACACCAGCCTGCGCCCCTCGGACGCAAACTCGGTGTTCAGCTTATCCACGATTTGGTTGTATTTCAGTTCAGACATAGATTTTTCCTCTTACTGTGTGTATTTTCAGGCGCAGATTTGCCCTTCCTTGCAGCACTCGTAAATATATTCCCGCGACTGATAGTAAACGTCCGTGTTGTAGTTGCAAAGCACGGCATCGATCCATGAGGTATAAACTTCCACAAGGCGGTCAACCACATGGTCGTAGTCGTCATCGCAGACATCCTCGATCAGGCTGCAAGTGTTGAACAGGTCATTGTTGTTTTTCATAGTTTTTCTCAAATCTTCGCCAGAATTGCCTGTTTTTTGCCGTCGGCGCCGGTTTGGACTTTGTCGTAGTTGACCTTTACGCCGTCGTCGAGGTCGATGGGGATGCGGGCGAGGGCAATATGGCCGAGACGATCGTCGTAGTCTTTGCACTCTTTCAGCTGCTTGACGAGCTTTTCTTTGCGTTTGGTGGCTTGGGCGACCTCGCGGCTGGCGCCGTTGGCAATGGCATCGTCCATGCGGGCGATCTCGCTTTCGTAGACCTGCTCCATCTTGTACAGGTAGTCAGCGCGGACAAGACCGGAGGTGTCGGCGTTGTAGCGGTGCATATAGATCAGCGCCTTGAAACCGTTCTGCTTGCCGCTGTCGTACAGCCAGTAGATGGGGCGTTTCTGGTAGATTTTTACATGGTCGGCGTAGAAGCCGTTCAGGAAATAGTTGCGGATGACGGCGCGGGGGCTGGTGCCCTTAACGCCAAGTGCCTTGGCGATGAAAGCAAGGTTATCTTCCAGGGTATCGGTACCGTACACGACTTTTACAAACTCCACAAAGCGGCCAACAATATCATCGGTGAAGTATTCTTCATCGGTGATGGGCAGCACGTTGTCTGCGTCCGGGATAAAGGTTGTATATTTGCTGTCATCCCACTTACCGCCAGCATAGGCAAGGCCGTCCACATCCAGAGAGTAGCGGCCAAACATACAGCCAACCGCATAAGAAAGCAGGCTTTTGATCTCCCGCGTCAGGTCAGCGCGGCGCACGGTAACGTCTTTATCCTCCACTTCAGGGGTCAGTTCATCCTGCAAGCCGTAAATATCAATAAAAATGCGGTTCAGCTCTTCCTCGTTAGCTTTGAGCTGGTTAAATCGCTGGTTGCACTCTGCTTCCCAAGCGGCGAATTTATCAGAAATTAGGGTCCCCATTATCGTTTTCAACTCTTTTCTCTCTTTGCGTCTTCATATCATAAAAATCAATAAAGTATTTTCTTTTTTCAAATCTATTCTCTTCTCTTAGTTTACACTCTATATGATTTTTCAAAGAGTTATCCATTCCGATTCCAAAGTAAACTGCACGAATATATTCCCCCACCTGTTCACATTTCGGTTCTGTTAGCACTCGGTCCTCTTTTTCAATAAACCTCCACTCATGTTCAGGTTCCCATTCTTTGCTTTTCCTTAAATAATAATACGGGTTTATCAGTGGTTTCATATTGTTTTCACAACGGAATCCCGTAAAGGTATATTGAACTGGATACAATTTTCTTAACAGTTCATCACTTGCATTTGAAAAATCATATGCCACACACATACCATTAAAATTATCAGCATATTTTTTCCACATGTAATCACTGTTTTCATCTTCTGAAAAGCTTTTCAAGTATATATGTTTTTGCTCATCTTTTACATTTTTCGCACTTTCTTCAGCACTGTAATTCGATCCCCAGTCTCTGTTCCCTTCCCAGTAATCATTCATATGATTTGCTGATACAAGGTACAGCTCACCATTTAAAAGTGCCGAAACATTAAAATAATCCGCCGGAGAGTATCGGTATAAAATGGGCAGTCTTCCTCTATTTTCAATTATAAATTCATGAAGGTCATCAACCACTTCTTCTTTCTTTGAATATGCCGGAAGCGCTCCAACTTTTGGTGAAATACACTTATTTAACTTGCTATGAAATATCTTTCCATTTCTTTTATTTTCCATTATGTCCTTGTCTCCTTAAACTAGCGGGTGGCGCTTAAAGTCCCATGATGTCTCGAAGGAATCCCAGTCGGATTTGGAAAGATTTATATTATTTTCTACAAGTGAATCAATATTTTTTTGTTTGTTCTCATTGAAAATTACTGGTATTGCACCTGCTGCACCATTACTAAAGTTTATAGTTGGCGCAATTAAATACGCCACATTTTCAGCATATTTTGAATTAAGTAGACCTAATATATAGTTATTGTTCTCTCGGTTTGTTACTACAATCGGACCCGCATCGCCCATCACATGATAGCAATCAGTAATTGCTCGAAAACTGGGTTTATAAGACGTAACCAAACTCCATGTTAAACAAGGCTTAAAGAACAATTTTGTAGAGATGTTACCAGACCCTTTATAATTTGCGATACTTTCACCATTACTGCACCAATTCACGACATAGTCGTTATTACCGTACCATTTTCTGTACTCACCACCTTTGTTATAAGGCATAAATGTTTTGCAAAACTTTGTATTGTCAACCTCAAACCATAATTTCAGCCACAGATCATTGTTTCCTGTAAACATTCCCTTTCTTGTTGGCGCAATTTTCGATAATGAAGTGCCTATTTCGAAGGTCATGATAAATTGGTTGCTTACCCAATACGCCACCGGGCTGCCCGGAATTTTGGAGAAGTTGTCCTGCGCTGCCACATAGCGGTTCTCGCCGCTGACAAACATTTCGGCTTTTGCCTTTTCACTCTCACCGTCAAGTAAACGGCAGTACGTGCCTTTATAGCCCTTTGTATGGCTGCTGCGCATGACAAAGCTGGTGGTCTGCACCACCTCGCCGCCGATTTCATCAAAGCCGCGTGCGCCAAGGTGCGCCATATTGACCGTGTCAATCAGCTGCAATTTTGCCCGCAGCTTTTCAAAGCTGGAAAGGAACATCCAAGCGTGCTGGGTAATCATAGCCTGATACCCGCCGCGCTTGTCCATCTGGGCGCAGCGCTCGATAAACACCGCAAACAAATCGCTCTTGCTGTCGGGGTAATATTTCTTTACATAGTCGGACAGCCGCGCGTTCATGCCGCTGCCGCCCATATACGGCGGGTTCGTCACAACCACGTCATATTTTTGCACCAGCATCCGGGCCTGTTCCACCAGCGGGCACAGCACACGCAGCAACTGCCCTGCTACAAACTGGTCGGTAAAGCTGCCCATGTCGGACGCACCGTCTACTTCCCGCAGCTGCTCCTGCAAGGCGTCCAGCTCTGCCAGCGTAACTTTCGGCTGTAAAATGCTGCCGTACTCTTTCGCGTTCTTAAACCCATCCAGCAGGGCGCGGGCGGTGGATTCCTGTTTACCAAGGCGACCCAGTGCGTCAGCGGTCAGTTCTCCGCTCTCCTGTATCGCATAAACGTGCGGGTTCAAATGCCGCCGCAGGAAGCGGCTGTCGTAGTGGCAGCCTTTCATCATCACGACAAAATAGGCCATCTGCGCGGCACGGTCATCAATGTCCAGACCGTAGAGGTTATGCTCCACAATGCTGGCGGCGGCGTCACGGTCAGTATAGCCCGCGCTGCGGTAAATCTGCATCAGCACATCAAACAGATACGCCAGAATATGCCCGCTGCCCATGCAGGGGTCGATGCACTTTATATCCTCCGGCGTCAGGGCGGCGTACCCCTTGCGCAGCTCGGCCAGCTGCTGCGCTACCTGCGGCTCCTGCGGGGCTTCGTCCAGATAATACTTCCACTTGGATTTGTCAAAATCCGGGTGACCCTCACTCCACAAACGGCCAAGGCTGTTTTCGACCATGTACCGCACGATCCAGTCTGGCGTAAACAGCTGGGTGGCGGCGGGGATGTTCTCGGCGCTAATCTTGATGTTCTTTTTCAGGTTGGCGAACACCTGCTCTTTCGGCTCGGTGTTGTAATACTGGTACAGCCAGCCCACAATCTGCACAGCGTCCTGCCAGTCGGATTCCGGGATGTCGTTTATCAGATGGCAGACCACGCCGTCCTTATCCGTGAAGGAGAGCGCCAGCAGCAGCGGCATATAGTCGTCCACCTGCTCAAACAGGCGGGGCAGGCCGTCGCCCAGCGCGGCACACTGCTTTAAGAACAGCAGACGGAACGCCTCGTCCAGCTTGTTGTCGTTTTTGAGGGTCACGATCTGCTGCTGTTCTGCCGGGGTGTAGTCCAGCACTGCGTCAAACGGGCTGGTGACGATCTGCGGCTCGGCGCGTCCGTCCGCGCTGGACAAAACCCGCGTGCGGCTGGGCAGCAGGTCGTTGACCTCCATATACCGCACCGCAATCAGCCGGTTGAACCATGTGTAGGCGACCTTATCCACCACGGTCTGGTACGCCGCCGTGTAGCTGCCCTGTTTGGCGGTCTCCTTATTCAGCTCCGCCACAAAGCGCTGCCGCTGGGTGACGGCGTCACCCTCGATGCGGTAGGGCTGCGGCAGACCAACGTCAAAGAACTGCACGCTCTCATTGGACTGTGGCAGCGGCTCGGCAACAGCGGTTTCCGTCACGCCAACCAGCCCGGCGCGGTATTTGGTATCGGCAATCAGCTTATTGCGCGCCCATACAGCAAACTTTTTGATTGCGGGTTTGTCCATAGTATACATCTCCTATGTTTTAGGATTGACTTTGTAGGGTGGGGCGGGCGGATGCGAGCATCCGCCCCTACAACGCAGCCTGTAGGGGTCGGGCATGCCCGGCCCGGGGGATTGCGTGGGCAGATGTTTATGGGGTGGTGTGTAGGGGAGGGATTTATCCCTCCCGGGATGCTTGCGGCAGCGGAAACATCCGCGGGGCGTCGGGCAA
>ERZ779875.2173-NODE-2173-length-10912-cov-2.582942_pt1 | contig 10912 bp, 10 predicted proteins | sample MGYA00511246_ERZ779875 | MGnify/ENA primary metagenome ERZ779875 (study PRJEB29588, sample SAMEA2155093) | human gut metagenome | biome: human gut; feature: human-associated habitat; material: faeces | place: Denmark | collected 2008/2010 ... | reverse complement strand
TATGAAGGATGCGTATACATTTGATGTGGATGAAGCTGGATTAGATGTTGCCTACAACAAAATGTATGATGCGTATTGCCGTATTATGGATCGTTTAGGCTTGGAATATAAGATTGTTAAAGCGGATACTGGAGCTATGGGTGGTTTATTATCAGAAGAATATCAGGCTCTATCAAGTATTGGTGAAGACGTTGTTGTTGGATGTGAAGGTTGTGACTATTCTAGTAATCTAGAAATTACAGAAGTAGTAGACACAATGGAAGATTCTTGCGAAGAAGAATTAGCTATGGAAGTATTTGATACGCCAAACGCAAAAACAATTGAAGAGGTGGCTGCTTTCTTTGGTAAAAAGGAAAGTGACTTTGTCAAAACATTACTATATAACGTGGATGGAAAGGTCATCGCATTCTGTATTCCTGGTGATCGTGAATTAAATGAAACAAAGGCATTGAAATTATTAGGTGCAAATGAAATGGAAATGGCTAGCTTTGAAGAAGTTGAAAAGGTAACACATGCTCGTGTTGGTTTTGCAGGTCCAGTTGGTATTGATTGCCCAGTATATATGGATCGTCAAATCAAACATATGAAAAACTTCATTGTAGGTGCTAACCAGTCAGATCGTCACATTAAGAATGTAAACTGTAAAGATTTTGAGCCTGTTGAAGTGGCAGATCTTTGTCAGGTTAAAGAAGGGGATATTTGTCCTAAGTGTGGTAAGAAGTTAACTTTCCAACATGGTATTGAAGTTGGTAACTTATTTAAATTGGGTACAAAATATTCTAAGAGTATGAATCTATACTATACAGATGCCAATAACCAGTTACAGCCGGTTTGGATGGGAAGCTATGGTATTGGTTTAGAAAGATGTATGGCTGCTGTTGCGGATCAGCATCATGATGATTTTGGTATTAAATGGCCAGTTGAAATTGCTCCATTTAGACTTGCGATTGTTCCTGTATCATTAAAGGATGAAGAACAAGTTAAGATTGCCAATGATCTATATGAATATTGTAAAGAACACAAATTCGAAGTTATTTTAGATGATCGTAACGAGCGTCCAGGTGTTAAATTTAAGGATATGGAATTAATTGGTGTTCCTTATCGTATTACTGTAGGTCGTGGTGTAAAAGAAGGCAAGCTTGAGTGGACAGATCGTTATACGGGTGAAAAGAGTGAAATTGCGATTGAGGATGTTTATTCTGAAATCGAAAAAGTTTTTGCCATGTAAACGCTTGTGCTTGAAATATAAACAAAAAATTTAGTTTCACATTTACTTTCATTAGGTTTTCATGTATATTAGTCGTAGTTAAAGGAGTGTAATTATGCAAAATAAAATTGAAATTTTTAACAATCAGGTTATTATTAACTACAATTTGGCGTATCCAAAAAGTCGTGAGGTTTTATTAAAATCTCATACATTCGCAAAATTCGTTCAATATTTTATTGAATATCAGGAAACGGATAATATTGAAATGTATGATTATTTAACTAAAAATAAAGAATTAAGTTCAAAAGAAGCAGCTTATGATTTCTGTCATTTCTTACGTTTATTGTCAATTTTTACTTGCGAAGAATTAAAAGATGAATATTATCTTTCAAATAAAGTTGCAACTTTAGGTGTTATTGAAGAAATGTACCGTACTTGGCGTTCTTTACAACGTTTTGGATATATGAAGAGCGACAATTCAACGGATTTTGGTATTAATACATTAGTTGCTTTTGATTCTGCAGCCAATGATTTATTACTTCGTACTTATCGTTTGTTCGAAGAAAAATTAATGGGACGTCCAAACCTAGTCTATCGTCAGGTTCAAGCTGGTACAAATGCATGTTTCTCTATTCATACTTTAGATAAGGTATGGTCTGATGAATATGCTGCATTGCAAGATATTCCGATGATCGATACAGTTATGTTAAGAACTCCAATGATTTTGCATCCAAAATCAAGTAAACGTACTGGTATGTTTACTGAAATAGATACACAGCCAATGACATATTTTAATAAGGGAGAATCAAACTGGTTCTGTTATCCTTGTAAGGTTGGAGCGTTATTATGTTTTGTATACTTCAACTCAAAATATATGTCTAGTGCATTGAGCATGGCTAACTTATTTGAATTGGCTACAAAAGAAGAAAGTGCTCAAAAACCAGATTTAGTTGTTATTTTTGGTAATGATGATGGAAATGATGCGACAAACTTCTATTATGATGATGCCAATGATATTTGGGTAGGATGTATCAGTGATAATCCTCGTATTGAATATTTTGGATATTTAAAGAAGATGTGTTTAACACTACACAACTTAGCACAAATGAAAAAAGGATGGTTACCAATCCATGGTGCTTTTGTCAACATCTATTTAAAGGATGGAACAAAGAAAGGTATCATGTTGATGGGTGATAGTGGTGCCGGTAAATCTGAGTCTATTGAAGCATTAAAAGCTGCTGCTGGAGATATGATTCGTGAAGTTGAAGTTGTATTTGATGATATGGGTACAATTCATTTAGAGGATGGTGTGCCATATGGTCAGGGAACTGAAATTGGTGCCTTCATTCGTTTAGATGACTTGGATCCAGGAACTCCATATCGTGACATGGACCGCTCAATTTTTATGGCTCCAGAAAACCCAAATGCACGTATGATTCAGCCAGCTGCTCCTTATCGTGTTGTTGTTCACAACCATAAGATTGATTTATTTGCATATGCAAACAACTACACAAATGAATTTGGTTTAAAGAAATTAACTGTACAAGAAGTAAAGGATACTTGTAAGTTAGGTAAGCGTATGGCTTTGGGTACAACTCAAGAGGTTGGTATTTCTACAACTTACTTCGCAAATCCATTTGGTCCTATGCAAAAACAAGAATTGTGTGAACCAATCATCGACACAATGTTCCAGGCTCTAGAAGACAATGGAGTATTTGTTGGTGAAATCTATACGCACTTAGGATTTGATAAATCAAACCGTAAAGGATTAAATATTGCTGCTCAGCAATTACTACAATTTATCCAGAAAAAGGACTAATATGTTTAACAACGATTCAATGAATTATTATTCAACAAGCACTTTAAAAAGTGCTTTGTTGAAGTCTTATGCATGGATGGCAATTGCACTTGTCATCACGGCAATTGTATCTTATGGATTATATGCTACAAATGCCTTATTGATTTTATTAAGTGCAGCGCCATTTCTATTTATGTTGTTTGTGATTGCACCATTTATCTTATCCATTGCATTTGGTGTTTCGATGGCTAAATCAACATCAAGTACAGGAATGAAGATCATGTTGGTGATTTATGCTGCTTGCATGGGAGTATCTCTTACTTCCATTGGCTATGTATATGATGTAGCTACAATCGGTACAGCTTTTCTAGTCAGTGCAGTTTACTTTATTAGTTTAGCTGTCATTGGTACAACATCTAAAAAGGATTTTACAAGCTTTGGCTCATTATGCATGGTTGGACTTTTTGTCTTAATCATTACACAATGCTTTATGATGTTGTTTAGAGTGAATATGGATGTTCGATTGATTTCAATCATTGGACTTCTAATCTTTACAGGCATCACTGCTTGGGATGTACAAAGAATGAATCGTCTATTGATTCAATCGGACGGTTCTGTTATTGAACAAGAAAAAATTGCAATCTTCATGGCATTACAATTGTATTTGGATTTCTTGAATATCTTCTTAAGAATTCTACAATTGATTGGAATGGGAAATCGTAACAATAACTAAATTTAAAAAAGGAAATGTATTTTAATGATGCATTTCCTTTTTTCATGTTTAGAGTGGATGAAATACGAGATTTGTTTGATGATATGTATGATAGGGTGAGAACCTATATAAAAGTATTTAAATCGTTTTAGTGTGTTAATCATGATGATTATGTCATAAGCTTTAGAATGCCTCTAGACTGCGTTAAATTGAGAGGAATGGTCTTGGTAGTAGAAATTATCAATATTATATAGAATGAATTGTTTCGTATCTTAAAGTAAACAGTAGTAAAAAAAAGGAGTAGTTGATACTACTCCAAAGGTTTTTGATAGAAATTACCGTAGAAGTTAACAGTGTTGTAAGTATTGATCAATACTTTAGGATCGACCTTTCTTACGTTATCTATGACGTCTCTTAATTCATATGTAGAAATAACGGCTTTACATACATAATACTTGCGATGACTGTAAGCTCCATAACATTCAAATACGCTCATACCATGTCTGCATGAGGCCATAAAAGCATCAATGAGTGGGTCTGGATCATTTGTTGTAAATTCAACGGTGATTTGTGCATAGCGTTGATATAAAGATGAGATTGTCTTTGTAGAAAGGAATTGGAATAAGATAGAGTATCCTGCATAGATCCATCCACATAAATAACCAAAGGTTATAATCATAGCACAGTTATAAAAGAATACGTAATCCCAGATTCCTCTATGAATCTTACTTGAAACGTATTGGGCAATAAAATCGGTTCCTCCTGTAGATCCGCCAGCTCTTAAGGCTAGGGAAATGGAGAATCCCCATAAGAAGCCACCAAATAAAACGTTAAGAATTTGATCTTTAAAGAAAGGTTCAAAATGGAAGATGGAAATAAAGAAGGATACTAGAAAGAATTGTGCGCAGCTCAAAAATGTGAATCTTGGTGAGATGTGTTTGTAACAAAGAATGGCAGCAGGAACATTTAATACGATGATTCCAACTTGAGTAGGAAAGTTAATGTTCCATAGAGCACAAACTTTATTGATCAATAGGGCAAGTCCAGTAAATCCTCCAGAGATTAAGTTACACGGCGCCATAAACACATTCATTATATAACATTGCATAAATGCACTGAATATAATCATAATGGTCGACGTCAATAGTCTTAGCTTCTTTTCTTTTTGAAGCTCATGAATAATGTGTTGCATATATATAATACCTCTTGTACACTAGCCATATTATCATAGGCTATTTCATAAATAAGTTCAACCAAAAAGGTAAAATGTATTATTTTTTAAAAAATGTAAAAAAAATTAATTTTTTTCTTGCTTTTTGTTGTGTGTTGAGGTATTATATATGGGCAGTCAACGAAATGGTTCCGTAGCCAAGTGGTAAGGCAATAGACTGCAACTCTCTGATCATCAGTTCAAATCTGATCGGAACCTCCAATTACATGGGGTCGTGGCGGAATAGGCAGACGCAACGGACTTAAAATCCGTTGGGAGAAATCCCGTGTGGGTTCAAGTCCCACCGTCCCCACCATTTTTTGGAAAAGATAGCTAGAAACATTTGTTTCTAGCTTTTTTCGTGCTTATTTGGACAACTCAAAGACCAAGTTTACCATATATAATTATATCTTAACTTGAATTGCTAAAATATAATTAAGGTGAGGTACGTATTATGGGTTGGATTGATAGAACAACGAAAAAGCGAATAGCTGAATTGGATGAACATCCAGAATTGAATTCGCATGATTTTGCGAAAAAGCACAATGAAATAATGAAAAATATTAAATTCTACGTGATTCTAATCCTTGCAGCTATATTCGTTTTGGCGCTTTGGTATGATTGGAATCATCCAGAAATTAATATATTCCCGATTCTATTTCCAATATTAGTGTAATGAGGAGGAACAACTATGAGCTGGCTTGATAAAATAGTTAAGAAAAGACTGGAAGAGCTCGATGCACATCCTGAATTGAATTCAGATAAATTTGGGGAAAAAATGAGTACGCTGTATTTTGCTATTGTATTGTTGATTGTTACTGTTCTTATTCTTTTGCTTTGGTATGATCTGGAACATTATGAAATCTGGATCTTTCCGCGAAGATGAAAAAAATAGCCACATTTGTGGCTATAATAACATAAATCCAATTCCTATGATAATTCCCGTTATAAATAGAATGGAAATGGTTCTTAAAATGTCTTTCTTTCTTGCTTCATAACGAATCATTACAATTAGGCCTAGACCTGCATTTGTGACAAGCCCTGCAAGTAAGGATCCAAATGAAAGTTCTCCAGCTGTATAAAGCTGTGTAAGAACTACGGTAGCTGCACAGTTTGGAATAAAGCCAAATAGAGCAGCAATAATAGGTTGGAATAGATTATTTTGAAGAAGAATCATAGAAAGCGTCTTTTCGCCAATCCATTCCATTAATAGTGTTAATATAAAGCTTGTGATAAAGATAAATACATAGATTTTTAAAGATCTTAATAAGGCACTGATCCATAATGGATACTCAGGATAGCAACATGGACAGCTTGAACCTGAGCTTTCTTCTTCCTCGTATTCATCCTCATCATAATCCTCTTCTTCCATATCTTCGAAGCGGAGGATTTTTTGGTTACGGAATAATACGTGATCGGTGAATAATCCTACGACAATCGCAATGATGAGTTTTAATCCTAATATACCAAGTAAAGATGAATACATTTTAGGATTACTAATCAGAATCGGAATGGCTTCATCGCTTGTCGCAATCATAACACTGACTAATGTTCCTAGCGTAATGTTGTTTTGAACAAACAACATAGCAGCTAAAATACTAAAGCCACATTGCGGAATTAGGCCAACTAAAGCACCAAGTATGGGGCCTAGTCTTTGTAGCCCGAAGAAAAGTTTATCATCTTGTGTATTTTTTCTTTCAAAAACTTCTAAAACACAATATGTGACATACAACAAAGGAAGCATAGCCCACGTATCGTGTATTGTATCTAAAATAATATCTATAAAATTCAAAGGTAGTTCCTCCTAACTTTATTAAGTATACACATTTTTTCAAAAATTGCACGTAAAAAGCAGGTCTATTAGTCAATAGTACCTGCTTTGTCGTTTACTGTGATTTTTTTATGTCTTAATCGAACGGTAATATAATCGTGAATACCTGCATAAATTAAGGCAAAGATTGGAACACCTAAGAACATTCCAACAACACCAAATAATGCACCACCAACGGTAACGGAGAATAAGATCCAGAAGCCAGACATACCTAGCTTATCACCAAGAACGATTGGCTTAATGATATTTCCATCGATTTGTTGGATGATAAATATCACAATCGCAAATATTAAGGCAGATAATGGATCAATCAAACAAAGAATAATAATTACGGGGATGGCACCTAAGAAAGGTCCAAATACAGGAATAACATTTGTCACACCTATAATTAAAGCAATCATATTTGTATATGGGATTTTAAGGAATAAAATCACCACATAACATAAAACACCTACAATAAATGAGTCAATGATGTTTCCAACGATGTATTGTTCAAATACGGTTTTCGCATCATTCGTCCATAGTGTTAAATAGTTCGCAAAGTTTTTATCAAATACCGAATAATTCAGTTTTTTGATTCCTTTTACCAAGGTTTCACGGTCTAGTAAAATATAGAATGCGGAAACGAAAGCTAGAATTAAATTGATAAATCCCTTCACAAAGCTATAAGAATAAGAAGCGATTTTAGGAATGGATTCCGTTACTATACTAGTGATTTTTTTTGTGATGTCAAAGTTGATCAACATTTGTTCTACTTGTTTTTCTGAAATATTCATTCGATACGCAAAATCTTTTGTATAACTAATGAATGTATCTGAATAAACCGCAATATTTGTTGAGAATTGGCGTACAGAATCAACTGTATTTGGAATGATGATAGAGAAGAATAAAATCAAAAATCCGATGGCCAAAATAAATACGATTAATGTAGCTAAAATTCTTTTGTGATTCTTTTGTAGAGGTACATTCTTTAAAAGTTTATTTTCAACCCATTTTTCTGGATTGTTTAAGATAAAGGCTATTCCAATACCAAGTAAGAAGGGGAAAAGAATCGTTATTATAAATTGGATGGCTTGTTTGATATCTTTAAATTTATTCAATATCGTGAAAAAGAGTATTGCGATAATTAAAGATGTGGAATAAACAATGATTTTTTGTTTCATTTCCTGAGTGATTTTAAAATGCATGTATGTCAAGGCTCCTTCCATACCATATATAATACCATCTAGAAAAAAATTAAGAAAGACATTATAATAAACCTATGGAAAAAATATTTGAAGGGGCCATTTCCTGCAAAGCCCTATTGGAAGCAGGTACAAGAAATTGTATAAAATTATATATTGATAAGAAGAAAAATACTAAGGATACTAGATATTTAGTGAGTCTTGCCAAAAATAAAAGTTGTGAAGTTATCTTTTGTACGCGTGAACAAATCAATGATATGGCAACAGGTAAAACACATGGTGGTATCTTACTTTTAGCTGAAGAAAAAGTGATTCCTCAGCTTACGGATATAAAGGCACATGGATTTTTATGTTACATTGATGGAGTTGAAGATCCATATAATCTAGGAAGTATTTCTAGAACACTATATGCATCAGGCTGTGATGCGATGATCCTACCTAAAAGAGACTGGAGCTTTGCCGAACAAACAATATTAAAGGCAAGTGCTGGAGCCTATGAGAAGCTTCCTATATATTTTGTGGATAGTGATGAAGAATTAGTGGATTATTGTGAGAAAGTTGCAAAACAGACAGGAGGCAGCGTAACGCTGACAGAGGATGTAGCAGCAGGAACCAAAGATGCAGACATTATCTACACAGATGTATGGGTATCCATGGGCGAGCCTGACGAAGTATGGACAGAGCGTATCCATGACCTGACACCATACAAAGTTACGAAACATGTAATGGAGAACGCCGGTGAGAAGGCAATCTTCCTTCACTGCCTGCCTGCATTCCATGATCTTAAGACAAAGATTGGAAAAGAGATGGGCGAGCGTTTCAACCTTACAGACATGGAGGTTACAGACGAGGTATTCGAGTCTCCGCAGTCCAAGGTATTTGACGAAGCAGAGAACCGTATGCATACCATCAAGGCTGTGATCGTTGCTACATTAGGAGAGCCGGAGAAATAATGGCAGAGTTATTTAATGAAGAAATAATTTCACAGGCAACACATACAAAATGGGCGGGCAAAACCGTCCATTTTGCAAAAGAAACAGATTCTACCAATTCATGGATCAAGCGTCTGGCAAAAGATGGTGCAGAGCATGGAACTCTGGCAGTTGCGGAATTTCAGTCTGCGGGAAGAGGGCGTTTTGACAGAAGATGGGAAGCGCCGGAGGGCAGCTCTATTATGATGACACTGCTCTTACGTCCGGAATTTTCACCGCAGTATGCGTCTATGCTGACACTGGTTATGGGAATGGCAGTGGCACAGGCAGCAGAGGAACTGGGGTTTAACGTAAGTATTAAATGGCCCAATGATATTGTGATCTCTAAGAAGAAAATCTGTGGTATCCTGACCGAGATGGGAACAAATGGTGTGAAGATCAATTATGTTCTCATCGGAGTAGGAATCAATGTAAACCTGAAAGAATTTCCGGAAGAGATGCAGGACAAAGCGACTTCACTGATTCTGGAGGGCGGTCATGAATATGACAGAAATCAGGTGATTGCACTGGTGATGAAATATTTCGAGATCAACTATGAGAAATTTATCCAGACCTGTGATTTTACTCATCTGCTGGATGATTACCACAGAATTCTTGCAAACTTGAACCAACCGGTCAGAGTGATCGATGGTGACAGAAGTTTCGAAGGAATCTGCAGGGGGATTGATGAAAAAGGTGAACTGCTTGTGGAAAGGCAGAATAAAGAAGTTGTGAAAGTCAGCGCAGGAGAGGTTTCAGTGCGTGGGCTTTACAGCTATGTATAAAGATTCTGAATAATTTCGAAAGAGGGAAACAGTAATTTATGTATCAGGACAACATTACTCTCTGCGGCGCAAGCGCCTATGAGAAGAAATTTTATTTTAATCAGGATTTCAATGCACTTCCGGATCATGTGAAGAAAGAACTTCAGATCATGTGTGTTCTTTACACAGAGGATGTAGGAGGAATCCTGACTCTGGAATTTGACGAAAACGGCAGACTTCAGTTTAAAACAGAAGCTCTGGAAGCAGATGCCCGCTACGATGAGATCGGAAGCGGACTGAAGATCAAACAGCTTCAGCAGGACAAGAAAGAACTTCTGGAATCTCTGGAAATGTATTATAAAGTATTCTTTCTCGGAGACATCCCGGAAGAAGAACTGAAGAAAACATCGGGCAGTGAGGACTGAATCCATGCAGACAAGGAATGAGCCGGTACGGGCAAGAGAACCATTCATGGAGATGCAGTGGAAAATAGGAAACGTACAGATTGATAATCCGTTTGTTCTTGCACCAATGGCAGGAGTGACGGATATGCCATTCCGTACACTGTGTAAGGAACAGGGAGCGGGATTAATCTGTATGGAAATGATCAGTGCAAAAGCGATTTCTTTTCACAATAAGAACACCATTGCCCTGATGGAGATTGATCCATGTGAACACCCGGTTTCCATGCAGCTTTTTGGCAGTGAACCGGATCTTATGGCAGAGGTTGCGAAATCCATTGAGGACAGAGATTTCGATATCCTGGACATCAATATGGGATGCCCTGTGCCGAAGGTTGTCAATAACGGTGAGGGATCTGCATTATTGAAGAACCCGAATCTGATTGAAGAGATCGTTCGAAAAGTATCATCTGCAATCAGTAAACCGTTGACTGTCAAGGTGCGAATCGGATTTGAGAATGAACCGGTAGATATTGTTGAAATCGCGAAACGTATTGAGGATGCGGGAGCAGCAGCACTTGCAGTGCATGGGCGCACCAGACAGCAGTACTATTCCGGCACTGCAGACTGGGATACGATCCGCAGGGTAAAAGAAGCGATTACCATTCCTGTAATTGGAAACGGAGATGTAGATTCTCCGCTGAAAGCAGAAGCACTGGTAAAACAGACCGGATGTGATGCTGTTATGGTGGGACGTGCAGTAAGGGGAAATCCCTGGTTGTTCCGCGAACTGAACCATTATTTCCGGACAGGAGAACTGTTGGAACGTCCGTC
>ERZ779875.2161-NODE-2161-length-10973-cov-2.634732_pt1 | contig 10973 bp, 6 predicted proteins | sample MGYA00511246_ERZ779875 | MGnify/ENA primary metagenome ERZ779875 (study PRJEB29588, sample SAMEA2155093) | human gut metagenome | biome: human gut; feature: human-associated habitat; material: faeces | place: Denmark | collected 2008/2010 ... | reverse complement strand
CTACTGTCTCTCCTACTCCCTTTCCGATAACAGGGATCAGACGGACTGCTGTTGTCTTCTGATTCACCATTCCAATTGCTGCTTCATCTGCAATAATGCCGGAAATGGTGGATGCCTTCGTATCACCTGGTACTGCGATCATATCAAGTCCCACAGAGCATACGCAGGTCATAGCCTCTAATTTCTCAATGGTAAGGGCACCTGCTGTTACCGCATCGATCATTCCCTGATCCTCACTGACCGGAATGAAAGCGCCGCTTAAGCCGCCGACATAGGAAGATGCCATAACGCCGCCCTTTTTGACCTGATCATTTAACATGGCAAGTGCTGCAGTTGTTCCCGGTGCACCTGCATATTCCAGACCGATCTCGCAGAGGATATCTGCGACGGAATCACCGATGGCCGGAGTCGGAGCAAGGGAAAGGTCAATGATACCAAACGGAATTGAAAGACGTCTGGATGCCTCCTGTGCGACTAACTGTCCGACTCTTGTTACCTTAAATGCGGTCTTTTTGATGGTCTCGCAGAGTACCTCAAAATTCTCGCCACGCACTTTCTCAAGTGCTGTCTTTACAACACCCGGTCCGCTGACTCCGACGTTGATCACTGCATCAGCCTCTGTCACACCGTGGAAAGCTCCTGCCATAAACGGGTTGTCATCCGGTGCGTTGCAGAATACAACCAGCTTCATACAATCCACAGAATCACGGTCTTTTGAGCGCTCTGCAACCTCCAACAAAATCTCTCCCATCAGACGCACCGCATCCATATTGATACCGGTCTTTGTGGACGCAAGGTTTACGGAACTGCAGACACGGTTCGTCCGGCAAAGTGCTATCGGGATAGAACGGATCAGCATCTCATCTGCTTTTGTCATGCCTTTTGATACCAGTGCGGAATAACCGCCGATCAGATCTGCACCGATTGCTTCTGCAGCACGGTCCATTGTATCTGCGATCGTTGCAAAATCTTCCGGTGTCTTGCAGGCTGCACCACCGATCAGTGCAATCGGAGTAACGGAAATACGTTTGTTGACAATTGGGATACCGTATTCAGCTTCGATCTCCCCTGCAACTTTTGCAAGATCTTTGGCAACTGATGTGATACGGTTATAAATGTTCTCATTTAATTTTTTCAAATCGGAATCAATGCATGAAAGCAGGCTGATACCGATCGTAATGGTGCGGACATCAAGGTTTTCATGTTCCACCATGTTGTTGGTCTCTTTTACTTCAAATATATTAATCATTGCCGCTTTCCTCTCTAAATACGATGCATTTTTTCAAAAATCTCAGCTTTCTGGCACTTGATGGATACACCAATCTGTGCACCGATCTCATCGAGATCTTTCTGACAATCCACAAATGATCTGGTTGATTTATTCATGTCAACGATCATCATCATATTGAAATATCCGGAAACGATTGTCTGTGAAATATCAAGTACATTGACGCCATTTTCGGAAAGATAAGTACATACTTTTGCAATGATACCAACCGTATCTTTACCCACTACTGTAATAATTGTCTTGTCTGCTGTGTTCTCCATCTCTGCTCTCCTCACTTTTCTGCTTTACTAAATCAGCGCAAATCTATTATCAATCATAATATCATACATGTTTTATAATTTCCACTGTTAAATAGATGCACATTTATAACTTTTTCTACTAAGCTTCATAAGCGGCCACACTCTGTAAAAAAATATTGTCATATATCATAGAATACGTGTTTCGCGAACATTCTATTATCATAAACTAAAAAATGATTCTCTCCGACGGCGCGTCCCGCTTTGCCACATACATTGGGAAATCATCGCCTTTATATGGATTTTCTCCCATCGTCACCTCTAACCGGACAGTCTCATATGCAAGTTCTGCATAATTATTTTCCTTACTGAGATGCCCTAAAATAACCGTATTGAAATGGTCATGGAGCACTTCTCCCAAAAGCTGACCGGACAGTTCGTTAGAGAGATGTCCTTTTTTCCCAAGAATTCTCTGTTTTAACGGATACGGATAACTTCCAACCTGCAGCATATGTACATCATGATTTGCTTCCAGTAAAAGCACATCCAGATTTTTTATTTTATCAATCATGTTTTCATCATATGTGCCAAGATCCGTCACTACCGCCGCCGTTTTCTCCTCATTTTTTATCTTATAGGCCACCGGATCTGCCGCATCATGTGAGATTGAAATCGGTTCAATCAAAAGATCCCCGATTTCAAAAGGCTGATCCGGCGTGATCGCATGAAATAAAGATTCCTCTATTTTGCCGACTGACTTTGTATTTAAAATAGCATCTATCGTACCCTGCGTGGCATAAATCGGAAGTCCGTAACGCCTGGCGATCACGCCAAGTCCAGAAATATGATCGATGTGTTCATGAGTTACAAGAACCCCCTGCATCTCTTCTGTTTTCAAATTGATCGAATTGAGTCCGTTTTCAATTCGTTTTCCACTGATCCCCGCATCGATGAGTACATGATTTTCATCTGATCCCACACAGATACAGTTTCCACTGCTGCCGCTTGCTATGCTGCATAATTCCATTTTTTTAATTCTCTTTCCATCTAAGTTCGATTGTATCTCCGGTCTTTAAGACTGCAGAATACGATGCATTCTCACCATTTAAATTGGTAATGATTGCTCTGCCATTTGAGGCAGTAAGATCAAATTCGTAGAAATCAAAAATATCTACAAATATATACTGTGGTTTTCCGGTAAGTTTTACCGGCTGGCCGTTGATGTATACCAGAACCATGCTGCCGTCTTCCTCTGCAGCTGGCGAACTGTTTTCTTCTGCTGTAACTTTTTTCACTGCTTCAGCCATGCCGTCAGCATTCTCCTCTGTTACATCTGTTACATCTGTTTCATCCATGCCTGCTGCATTCTCTCCTGCAACAGATCCATTAACGCCTGCTGTACTGTCTGTAATCGTTTTGCTCTCCTCTACCGTAGCGGCATCATCTGTAACTGCAGAATCCTTTTCTTTTGCGCCCGCATTGCCGGCATCGTCTGTATCCTCCGCAGTCACAGCATTGTGTACTTCAGGATTCTGAACTTCTGCGCCATCTGCCTCTGCGCTCATTTCCGTGTCCACAATATCCGGTATCTCTTCTTCCTTATATTCCCCGACAGTCGGTGTTTGAACTTCTTCCTGCTCTACCGGCTGAAAGGACGGTTTGCCATAGGAACGCACTGTCCACTCGATTGTAAAGTTTTCATAGATCAGTGAGTCGAGCGTTGCACGACGGTTGTTTACCAGAATCACATGCTCCACATTCACTTCCACATCCATAAATTCTGCAAGCTGGCCTACTGTGTAAAAGCTTCTTGTTTCTACCTGGTCTCCCTCCTGGATCTGGTAGGAAGGAAACTCTAATTTACCGTTGACCTCTAAGAATTTCGGGCATCTTATAATATTTCCATTAACCACAAAGGCTACGGAATCTGTCGTATATTCCTCTAACTGATCTAATGTGCAGGTTGCCGGCTTGCCAGCCGTAGATGGCTCAATGATAATCTCACAATTCGGCTCTAATGCCGCATTGAGATTTGTTGGTCTGTCATTCATATAAACTGCTGCTGACTCTCCCTGCTCTCCACGAATGATACGTTTTGCTCCATTTACAAAAAATGTAAGTTCCGGTCCACGTTTCGGGAAAAGATCCTCATTCGGAAAACCTGCCTGCAATGCGGCATCCACGATCGTTAATCCATCATTATCATATAATTTGAGGCGCTCTCCATTGAAACGCACCATAATAAATCCGTTTCTCTGTTCATAATAATTCAGACAGATTCCAATCGGTGTAACAAGCAATGGATCCTTCTTGATATCCTGCTGTTCAAATACCACTTCCTGCAGTACTTCTTCACCACGCAGTGCCACTCGTACGTCCGGAAGATCTAATTTCTCTGCAAGCATTTTCGTATAACCATGGATCTTACCGCCACCGCCAACGATAAATGCTGCGCTGACAGTCTGGTCGCCATTCAATTCTTTGATTTTCGCAGCTACCGCAGTCGTCATCTCATCCACTACCGGCGCAGTCAGTTCCCACACTTCTTTTGCCGGAATCTTATGCTCGATCAGCATGATATCTTTATAAGTGATCTCCTCTTCTGTTGTACTCTGCAGCTTGATATATTCAGCCGTTTTAAAATCAACCAGATAATTCTGCACGATCAGTTCCGTTAATTCATCTCCGGCAAGAGGGATCATACCATAGGCAATGATGCTTCCGTCTTTGGTGATGGAAATATCGGATGTTCCCGCTCCGATATCGACTAAAGCGATATTCAGCAGACGATAACTTTCCGGAATTGCGACGTTGATCGCCGCAATAGGCTCCAATGTCAGATTCGCCACTTCAAGCCCGGCCTGATTTACGGCTGCATAAAGTCCATCCACAACATCCTCCGGCAGAAACGTTACAATGATGTCTTCGCCGATACGGTCCGCTTTGTGGGATTCAATGTTTGAAAACGGTTCATCATTTAAGAAGTATTTGACCACGGAATATCCAACACAGTAGAACTTGTAGTTGGTATCATTCATTTCCTGTAAAATTTTCTGCGCTTTCTCAATTCCAAGCAGATCCAGTGTATGAATGTCTTCCCCGGTAACTACGCTCTCCTCCGGATAATCGTAACTGATACTCGTTGTAACTGTCTTAAGCACACGGCCTGCGGCAGCGATACATACCTCCGTCAGCGTTTTCCCGATCTGTTTTTCCAGCTGTTCTTTTACTTTTCTTATCGTCCCTGATACACGCCCGATATCGTGGATCTGTCCATCTAACATTGCTCTCGTATCATGCTGCATGATATACTGAGCAGTAACGATAAACTGATCTTCGGTACGGTAACCTACCGTTCCTACCACATTTCTCGTTCCAATATCAAGTCCGAACACCAATGGCTGTTCCATGTCTTTTCCGTCGCTCATCTGCAGTATCTCCTACTCATTTTCCATATTTGTGATTGCCAAATCAATCTGCCTTATGGCATCTTCCACCGTTCCATTATTATCGATCACCACTTTACAGTGTTTCCGGTAAACCGCTTCCTGTAACTGACTGTCAAAAATCTGCTGTACTTTCTCCGGGGAATATCCGCGCGATCTCATAAGTCGTTCTTTTCTTATATCCTCTCTGGTATAAATATACCAAAGTTCGTCACAAATTTCATCATAATGTTCTTCAATCAGCAATGCTGCCTCTAAAACCAGAATTTTCAGCACTCCATTTTCCCGCTCTGTATCCGCAACAGTTCTGATATATTTCTTGACTGCCGGATGTACGATTCCGTTTAATGCATCCCGTTTTTTTTCATCTGAAAAGATGACTGTTGCTAACTTTTTCCGGTCAAACGAACCATCTTCATTCCAGATATCCTCATCCGAAAACATGTCTTTTAATTTCTGATAACATTCTGTCCCGGGCAGCATCAGCTCATGCGCGATTTCATCCGCCAACATGACTTTTACACCATCTTTTGTTTCAAGATAATGAAGTATTTCTGATTTTCCCGCACCGACGCCGCCGGTAATTCCGATAAATTTCATCCGTTTCATGCTCCCCGCATCCATTTTTTCTCTCGTACCATCCAGACATATGCAGTCCAACGCATCATCCCTCATAAATGATGACAGATCTTTATTTTGCCTCATACCAGTTTTTGCCGACATGTGCATCAATTTCAAGTGTGACCGCAAGATCTGCCGCTCCATGCATCTCTTCCTCGAGAATCTTTCGAACCGCATCCTCTTCTTCGATCGCCGTCTCCACTAAAAGCTCATCATGCACGGTTAAGATCAGGCGTGACTTTAGATTTTCTTTTAACAGTCTGTCATGCACGCGTATCATTGCGATCTTGATGATATCTGCCGCAGTTCCCTGAATCGGTGAGTTCATGGCAACACGTTCTCCAAAGGAACGCTGCATAAAATTGCTGCTTGAAAGTTCCGGTACCGGACGTCTTCTTCCAAACATGGTCGTCACATAACCTTTTTCTTTCGCCTCTGTCACGAGTCCGTCTAAAAATGTCTTGATCTTTGGATATGTTTCAAAATACCGTTCGATATACTCTGCTGCCTCTTTTTTACTGATACTTAAATCCTGGCTTAATCCAAAGGAACTGATTCCATATACGATTCCAAAGTTTACCGCTTTGGCATTTCTTCGCTGTAAATCTGTCACCTCATCAAATGGAATGTGGAATACCTGTGATGCAGTGATTCTGTGGATATCCTGTGCCTCTCTGTACGCCTCGATCAGTTTTTCATCCCCGGACATGTGCGCTAACACACGAAGCTCGATCTGCGAATAATCGGCGTCCATGAACACACATCCCTTTGCCGGTAAAAATGCTTTTCGTATCAATCTGCCAAGTTCAATCCTCATCGGGATATTCTGGAGATTCGGCTCTGTTGAGCTGATTCTGCCTGTTCTTGTTTCGGTCTGATTGAAATTTGAATGGATTCTGCCGTCATCTGCAATGACCTTTAAAAGTCCCTCGCAGTAGGTTGAATTCAGCTTTGAGAGCGTTCTGTATCTCAGCACCATTTCAACAACGGGATGTTCATACCTCAGGCTTTCAAGCACCTCTGCATTTGTGCTGTAACCGCTCTTCGTTTTCTTTTTGCAAGGGAGTCCGAGGTTTTCAAATAAAACTACGCCAAGCTGTTTGGGAGAATTGATGTTAAACTCACAGCCCGCACTTTCGTAAATTGCGGTTTCAAGCTCCTTAATCTGTGCAGAAAGCATTTCGCCATAGCTTTCAATGCCCTGTCGGTCAACACAGACACCAATATTTTCCATTCTTGCAAGCACCTTTGCAAGCGGAATTTCAATTTCACTTAACAACTTTTCCTGACCGTGAGCTTTGATTTTATCTCCGAGTTTTTCGCACAATTCTGCGTAACAGGCAAATGCCTCGTATTTGTCATTCTGCTCATCAGTGCAGACGGGCAAGGTGATTTCGTAAGAGGCACAAAGATTTTTGTCCGAATAATCCTTTGACGACGGTTCAATCAGGTATGCCGCAAGCTCAATATCAAACACAATATTTTCAACATCAATATTTCTCTCATCGGCATAAGCGTAGAGCGTTTTGATGTTTCTTGTGTACTTTTCAAGTTCACTGTCGGCAATAAACTTAACAAAAATTTCTTCGTCCGTGCTTATATACACCTTGCCGTCAAAAAGTACGGCAAAGGATTTTAATTCTTTATTCTCTGTTTCAAAGTTGAGATAGAGCTTTTTCTCTGACTTAACATTTTTTAAAAGTTCATTTTCATCAAAATCAGACACAACCTCAAGCGAATTTTTCTCAACCTTTTCGGGCTTTGCATTTTTGTCAGCCTTGATGCCGTATTTTTCTATTAAGGAAAACAGTTCAAGTTTTGCCATAAATCCGGCACATTCATCGGCATCTTTCATATCTACAACATAATTTTCGACATTTGTGTCAACAGGAGCGTTGCAGTTTATTTCACCAAGCATACGGCTGAGAATTGCATTTTCCTTTGACGCAGTCAGCTTTTTACGCACACCGTCCTTGATTTCAAGTTCATCAAGATGGTCATAGATATACTCAACCGTGTGATATCTCTGAATGAGGTCGCCTGCACCCTTTGGACCTATTCCCGCAACACCCGGAATATTATCCGAAGGATCACCCTGAATCGCCTTGATTTCTATAAGCTCCTTCGGAGTTACACCGTAAGTTTCAAGAATCTTTTCGGGGGTGTAGAGTATATCCTGTTTGTTCGAGCAAAGATGAACGCTTGTTTTGTCCGACACAAGCTGAAGGCTGTCACGATCACCTGTTGCAATAACGCACTCGTTTCCGTTTTCTTCACAAGCCTTGGCGAGCGTACCGAGAATATCGTCAGCCTCAAAGCCCTCACAGGTAACAAGCCTGTAGCCTAAAAGGGTAAGAAGCTTTTTCAGCGGTTCCATTTGTGACGCAAGCTCCTCCGGCATACCTTTTCGTGTTGCCTTGTAGCCTGCATAAGCCTTGTGTCTGAAGGTCGGTGTTTTCAGGTCAAAGGCAATCGCCACGGCGTCGGGATTTTCTTCATTTTTAATTTTGTACAGCATTGTAAGAAATCCGTAAATTGCGTTTGTAAACTGACCGTCCTTTGTAGTAAGCGGTCTTATTCCGTAAAACGCACGGTTTACAATGCTGTTTCCGTCAACAGCAAGTAATCTCATAATTTATACATCACATTCTCAATTTTTCCGTCTTTAATGTAAATTCTCGGAACACGCTTTCCGACAAGGCAGACGGTTTCGTAGTTTATAGTTCCTGTATTTTCGGCAAGTGAATCTGCAGTAGGCTCACCGTTTTCGCCTGTACCGAATACGACAACCTCGTCACCTGTCTTGACATCTTCAATATCGGTAACATCAAGCATTGTCTGATCCATACATATTCTGCCCACAATTTTCGCTTTCTTTCCGTTTACCGTCATATAGCCGTCTTTTGCATTCTGTCTGATGAATCCGTCAGCGTATCCGATAGGAACGGTTGCAATTTTCATCTTTCTGTCGGCTGTAAAAGTTCTGCCGTAGGAAATTGTTGCACCCTTTTGAACCTCTTTTACAAAAGCGACAACTGTTTTAAGAGTCATTGCAGGAACAAGGTCAAGTCTGTCGGCAAGCTTTGATGACGGAGCAAGTCCGTAGAGGATAATGCCTGCTCTTACCATATCGCAACAGGTTTCGGGGTAATCTTCAATTGCGCCGCTGTTTGAGCAATGAACAACGCTGATATCAACGCCTCGCTTTTTAAGACTGTCACGCACATGAATAAAGTTTTCATACTGCTTGTTTGTGAACTCTCTGCCCTCGGCATCTTCATCAGACACACAAAAATGAGTAAAAAGCCCCTCAACCTCAAGATTCGGCAGGCAACAAGCCTCACAAATTTCTTCAATAGAATATTCATCCCGTGGAAATTCCTGACACATAAAGCCGATTCTTGACATTCCCGAGTCAACCTTGATGTGCATTTTGCAGATACAATCCTCTTCAACACATTTTTCGGAAAGCTCCTTTGCATACTCAAGTGAAAAAACAGCCTGAGAAATATCATATTCAGCAAGATTTTCAGCCTCTGAAACGGGAGTGTAGCCAAGAATCACAATAGGGAGTTTTGAACCGCTCTTTCTGATTTCTATACCCTCGTCAATATTTGAAACAGCAAAAAAATCCGCTCCGAGTTTTTCATAAATCTGTGAAAGCTCAACTGCACCGTGGCCGTAGCCGTCAGCCTTTATAACACAACAGACCTTTGTATCGTCTGCAACCTTATTTCTTATTACATTATAGTTATGCTCAATTGCATTAAGTGAAATTTCTGCCCAAGTTCTTTTTACCATATTCATTTCTATCTCTCCACATACCTTTTACAGTCAATTTGCAATCAATGTAATTATAATACTTTTGATTCTTCAAATCAACACAAAATCCCCCTTTAAATGCATATAAAAGTTATTTTATTCGTAATTATGTGCAAAATGTTACTCCTGAATTTTTGCAAATGCACAAATTATCTGCATAAAAGTCCTAAATACTGCAATTCACTTGATTTATTTATTCATTTTTGGTAGAATTAAAAGGTATTTGATTTATAAATTTAATTTCAGGAGGGGCATAATGACAACAAACAACATAATAGTTCTTTGTGCGTTTATAGCTTATATGATTATTATGATCGTAATAGGCTTTGTTTGTTCAAAGGGCAACAAGAACAATGAGGACTACTTCCTCGGCGGCAGAAACCTCGGCAGTTGGACAGCCGCAATGTCGGCACAGGCATCTGATATGAGCGGTTGGCTTTTGATGGGACTTCCGGGCGCTGTATACCTTGCCGGCACAGGCGAGGCATGGATTGCCGTAGGACTTCTTATCGGCACAATTCTCAACTGGTACATTGTTTCGGCAAGACTTCGTAAATACACAATTGTGGCAGGCAACTCGCTCACTATTCCGAGCTTTTTCAAAAATCGCTACCGTGACCATAAAAACATAATCAAGATTGTTTCGGCGTCAATCATAGCAGTTTTCTTCACGGTTTACACAGCGTCGGCATTCAGTTCGGGCGCAAAGCTTTTTGCTACGCTCTTCTCGGACAGTGCAAGCGGTGACGAAAACTACAATCGGGTTTATGTTATCGGTCTTATCGTTGCCGCAGTAGTAATTCTTGTATATACATTCATGGGCGGTTTCAAGGCAGTTTGTACAACCGACCTCATTCAGGGACTTATGATGATTGTTGCAATCCTTACCGTTCCGGTGCTTGCATATGCAATTCTCACATTTGACACAAGCTTCAGTTCTGCGCTTGCCGCAAAAGGTGTTGAACAACCTGCTCAGTTCCTTAACTTCTTTGTAAACGGTGACGGAACTCCTGTTTCGGCTGTTTCGATTATTTCAAACCTTGCGTGGGGACTCGGTTACTTCGGTATGCCGCATATTCTCGTCAGATTCATGGCTGTAAAGAGCAATGAAGAAATCAAGAAGTCAAGAAAAATTGCTGTTGTTTGGGTAATTATTTCACTTACTGCGTCATGCCTTATCGGTCTTATCGCAAGAGGCTACCTTACAGCACAGCTTGACGATGCAACAAGCGAATCTGTATTCATCAGAACAATCCAGCAGCTTTTCTCAGGCAACGGCGTGCTTATCTTTATCGGCGGTATTTTCCTTTGCGGAATCCTTGCCGCAATTATGTCGACAGCAGACAGTCAGCTTCTCGTCACTGCGTCGGCTGTTTCGGAGGATCTTTACAAAGGTGCTGTTAAAAAGAATGCAAGCGAAAAGAGCTCGCTTTTGGTCGGCAAAATTGCAGTTGCAGTTGTCGCTGTAATCGCATTCTTCATTGCACTTAATCCTAAATCAAGCATTATGGGACTTGTTTCGGATGCATGGGCAGGATTCGGTTCGGCATTCGGACCTGT
>ERZ779875.2157-NODE-2157-length-10979-cov-3.770688_pt1 | contig 10979 bp, 7 predicted proteins | sample MGYA00511246_ERZ779875 | MGnify/ENA primary metagenome ERZ779875 (study PRJEB29588, sample SAMEA2155093) | human gut metagenome | biome: human gut; feature: human-associated habitat; material: faeces | place: Denmark | collected 2008/2010 ... | reverse complement strand
GTGCGGATGGCTCCGGCGCATCTCTGCTGCCAAAGGGCCTCCGCGGTGGGCCTGGCTGCCATGCAGCATTTAGGGGAGGCAGTTTCCCCGGCGGCCTTAGTGCCCTGCTATCTCCGCCCGGCCAATGCCATGACCCTGGCCGAACGGCAGCATAAGGCGGAATAAAGCCTTGCTCCGCAGGCCGGATAGAGGTGAGTGCCAAACCAAAACCGCCCCGCCAAGAGAGCAAAAGCCCGCTTGAAAAGCTGCCCGAACGGCAGAAAAACCAGGGATTTGCCCCAAGGCCCGCCCTCGGGCGCCCGCGTAAACCAGGTAAATTTTACACCAAAGGAGTGTTGTGATATGAAGATCGTCATAGGCTGCGACCACGCTGCCCTGACCCTGAAGGACGCCGTAAAGGCGCACCTGCTGGAGCTGGGCCACGAGGTCAAGGATTTCGGCATCTACCAGGCCGGCGAAAAGTGTGATTACCCCGAAAAGGCTGCTGAGGTGGCCCGCTATCTGCGGGACGGAAACGCCGAGAGAGGAATTCTCATCTGCGGCACCGGCGTGGGCATGGCCATCGCCGCCAATAAGGTGAAGGGCATCCGGGCCTGCTGCTGCTCCGATACCTTCAGCGCCCGCATGACAAGAGCCCACAATGACGCCAATATTCTCACCTTCGGGGAGCGTGTGGTGGGGCAGGGACTGGCCATGGAGCTGGTAGATGCCTTTTTGACCACCGAATTTGAGGGCGGCCGCCATCAGCGCCGGGTGGATCTCATCACCAAGCTGGAGCAAGAGGAAAACAGCTGATTTAACCTATTCAGTCACTACACAACCATTGCCGATAGAATCACAGGAGGAAAAAACATGTCTCAGACCTTTGAACCCCAGATCCTCAATCATCCCCTCATCCAGCACAAGATCTCCCTGATGCGCAAAAAGGAGACCGGCAGCAAGGACTTCCGGGAGCTGGCCAGCGAGGTAGCCACCCTGATGTGTTACGAAGCCACACGGGATCTTCCCCTCAAGGAAGTCACGGTGGAAACTCCCATCTGCCGCTGCAAGACCAAAATGATCGCCGGGCGGAAGCTCGCCATCGTTCCCATCCTGCGGGCGGGCCTTGGTATGGTGGATGGCATGCTGACCCTGATCCCTGCCGCCAAGGTGGGCCACATCGGCCTGTACCGGGATGAGGAGACCGCCAAGCCCATCGAGTATTTCTGCAAGCTGCCCTGTGATATCAGCGAGCGGGAGGTCATTGTGGTGGACCCCATGCTGGCCACCGGCGGCAGCGCCATTGACGCCATCACCCAGATCAAGAAGCACGGCGCAAAGCGCATCAAGTTCATCGGTCTGATCGCTGCTCCGGAAGGCATCAAGGCCCTGCACGAGGCACACCCCGATGTGGACATCTACCTCGGCGCACAGGACGACCACCTGAACGAGAACGGCTACATCGTGCCCGGTCTGGGCGATGCAGGCGACCGCATCTACGGCACCAAGTAAACCACTCCCCGCAATAAGGGGCCCAAGGGCTGCTGCACGGCAAACGGTGCGGCGGCCCTTTTTTCTGTTTTCACCAAAAAGGAAATGACTTTTTCGACGTGATTTTGCGATTCACGCCGCTTTCGGGTCGTTTCGCGCACTTTCCCCCAAAATCGAGGAAAATTATGCTAAAATTTAGGCAATACCGGGGGCCCTACAGCCCGGTCCTCGCAGTGAACGTAAAGGGGGAATACAAATGAGACAAAAGAAACTGGCCCAGCGCGCAGCATCCGCTGCTTTGGCAGCGTGCATGATGTTCACGTTGTCGGCCCCGGCATTGGCCGAAAGCACCAATGCGCTGATGCAGATGAGCATCAACAGCCGCAGCAGCATCGCGCGGCTGAACGAGGAAAACAGCATCCCGGCATCGAGCCTGACGCTGGATTTGAGCGACGGCAGCATTGAAGTCTTCTTCGACTCGGACGGAAAACAATATGCCCGGCAGAATGAAAATCCTAAGCAGCAGTGCGACGTGCTGACCGTTACAAGCAACAACGAAAGCACGTCCAACACACTGGACATTCAGGGTGGTACCGGGACAGCGTGTGTCATTTTGAAGGACCTCAGAATTGAGTTCCTCAATGGTTCGACAAAGTCCCCTGTTTCGGTTAAAGGCAATGTTGATTTGTACATTGAAGGAGTCAATGATCTCACTTCAAACGAGGGTGAGCTCAAAGGTGCTGGCATCAGAAAAGAGGACGATGGTCAGCTGACGATTGACGGAACCGGTTCACTGCATGTTATTGGCGGGGGCGAAGCAGCCGGCATCGGTGGAAATTATAATGAAAGCGGAAACAATATCACCATAAACGGCGGGACGATCACTGCTGAAGGCGGCTTGAATGGCAGCGGCATCGGTGGCGGAAAATACGCCGGAGGAAGCAATATTGTTGTTAACGGCGGCGAAGTTACCATCATTGGTGGAAGCGGTGGAGATGAGTATGCTCCTCCGGCTGTAGTCGGCAGCCTGAAAGTAAATGGTGGTAATGTTACCCTGAAAAAGGGAAATATTGGCGGAGAGTGGGTAGGAACCGGAGAAGTAGATACCAGCGGCCTGCTGGTAGGTTCTGTTACTTACAAAAATAACAACGGCGAGGTAGCTGACCATTACAAAAAGCAGTATGGCATCTATGTCAACAGTATAGAAGTCACCAGTGAAAACTGCACTGATATTCTTAGCAACGGTGCTCTGAGCTACGACCCGGCCACCAAAACCCTGAGCCTGAACAAAAGCTATACGGATGACGAATGCTATATCGGAAAGTTGACCATCAACGCTCCGAAGACAAACGTTGATTTGAATGGTGGCACATACTCGGTGCTCCAAGGTAAGCTGGTCATTGAAGACGCAGCGGATGTGACCCTTACCAGCACTGCGCCCAAAGCGATTTTCGGAAATGTAAATATCACCTGCGCCGGTAAGCTGAGCATTACCTGTGAAAATATTGCAGTAGACGGCAACCTGACCGTGAATCATGCTTCCAGCGTAGAGCTGATCGGCAAGAACAACAATGGCGGTACCGTTAACGGTGCGGCTGTTTTCAACAATACCGGTGAAGTGACCATCCAGAATAAGGATGCAACCAAGGGTGCCGCACACAGCATCAGCTATTCCGGCAATTATGTCTACTACACCGCTGATGGTGGCGCACTGACCGACCCGCGCATTACGCCCATCGCCGCAGATGCAAGCTACCTCCACATCGTGCCCAGCAAACTGCACAGCATCACTGTGCCGGAAGGCTGCACTTTCAAGGTGGACGGCGCAGACCTCTCCACCGCCCACGCAGGCCAGCCCGTCACCGTGACGGCACCGGACAAGGGCGACCACTTTGAGTTTGCAGGCTGGACCATCAGCCCCGACAGCGTGACCCTGAACAATGCAGATAAGCTCACGGCCACCTTCACCATGCCGGATGGCGACGTGAAGCTGGAGAACAGCTACAATCAGCTCTATGATGTGACCGTGCTCAAGGGTACCGCAACGCCGTCCTTTGCAAAGGAAGGCACCGAGATCGCCATCGAGGCTGCCGAGCGCCCGGGCTATCGGTTCGAACGCTGGGATGTGCTGAACGACAAGGTGACCCTGGCCAACAAGAACAGCAACACCACTACCTTCAATATGCCGGCAGGCGAAGTTCAGGTGGAAGCAAAGTATAAGGCGCTGCAGTCCATCACCGTGAACGACGGTACCTATACCGTGAACGGCGAAACGACCACCGAAGCCGTCAAGGGCGACAAGATCGTTGCCACCGCAAACCCCGCACCTGAGGGTGAGAAGTTTGCTGGCTGGAATGTCGTGGGTGTCGATGGCCTGACCGACGAGCAGAAAGCCGTCTCGCCCATTGAGTTCGAGATGCCGAAGAACGGCGTGGAGCTCACGGCACAGTACAAGACCCTGCGCAACATCGTGGTGAACAATGGCACCTACACCGTCAATGGCACCGACGACAAGCAGGCTGTGGAAGGCGACAAGATCAACATCAAGGCAGCCGAGCGCCCGGGCTATCAGTTCGTGCGGTGGGAAGTCGTCCCCGATAATGTGACCATCACCGGTGTGAACAACGAGGAAGCCACCTTCATCATGCCGAACGAGAATGTGGAGCTGAAGGCGCGCTACAATAAGCTGTACACCATCACGGTGGATGGCGGCCATGCCGATGTGACCTCTGCCCTCACAGGCAAAGAAATCACCGTGGACGCCGATGTGCCTGATGGTAAGAAGTTCATGGGCTGGAAGGCCGATGGCATCACCCTGACGCCCGCCCAGCAGCAGAGTAAGCACATCACCTTCTTTATGCCGGAAGGCAATGTGACTCTGACGGCCGAATACAAGACCCTGCACACCGTTACCGTGATCGGTGCAAATGGTACAAGTACCGTGCTGCCGGATACCTACATTGAGGGCGACACGGTCACCGTCAACGCCGAAAAATACGGCATCCCGGCGGGCGAGTTCGACAGCTGGGAAAGCAATGACATCCGCCTGACCACCGATAAGAGGCAGAGCCCGACCCTCACCTTCAAGATGGTGGACAAGAACGTCACGCTCATCGCAGTGCCCAAGACCCTGTTCACCATCACGGTGACTGGCGGCACGGTCAACGGCCAGAGCACCACTGCCCGCGTGAAGGCTGGCGACTGGGTCACCATCAAGGCCGAAAACAAGGGTGACGACTGGAAGTTCATTGAGTGGAAGCTCACCGGCCCGGAGAACTTCACCCTTGACACCAGCCAGTCCACCGTCCAGTTCCAGATGCCTTCGGGCAATGTGACGCTGGAAGCCGTCCAGATGGAGTACCGCACCGTTACCATCAACAATGGCAACAGCCCCACCACAGTGAACGATAAGGCTCTGCACGGCGACAGCATCACCGTCACCGCCGAGGAGGTGGATGGCAAGCGGTTCGCCTACTGGGAAGTGACCGGCCCCGACGGTACCAAAAAGCTGACGGATAAGAAAATCACCGTCACCGTTCCCGAGGGCGATATTACGCTGACGGCAAAGTATAACGAGCTGTACACCGTCACTGTGGACGACGAGATCGTGGGTGCTTTCATTGAGGGCGAATGGGTCCCGATCAAGGCCAATGTCCCCGAGGATCGGAAGTTTGAAGGTTGGACCAGTCCCGATACCCTGCCGAATGAACTGCATGGCAACGAGAATAACGCGGAATTTAAGCTCCTCATGCCGGGCCACAATGTTACGCTGAATGCTACGACCAGCCAGCGCTATTACGTTACGGTCAATGACGAAGGTAACGAGCTGCATCCCAGCGAGAAGATGGAAGTTGCTGCAGGCGATTCGTTCTATCTTGAGGCTGCAGGCCGCGATGGCTGGGAGTTCATCGGCTGGACTGTGGACAACGAGGACGTTGCAAAGCAGCTCGACCTGACCAAGGCAGAGCGCCAGTCCTTCACGATGCCCAAGAACACCAATGTGACGGTCACTGCGAAATACATGAAGTACCGTACCATTACGGTGAACGGCGGTACCGTGAACGGTGATACTACGATTACTGACGCCCTGCGTGAACAGGAAGTGGAGATCAAGGCCGTGTACGACCCGGAGGAGCAGGTCTTTGACCACTGGGAGGCCGAGGGCCCCGATGGCTGGGCATTGACCGAGGAGCAGAAGGGCGCTGAGAGCTTCACCCTCAAGGTGCCCAAGGGCAATGTGACTCTGACGGCTATGTACAAGACCCTGCACACGGTCACCGTCATCAACGGCACCGCACAAAACGGCGAGACTACCATCAAGGCCGTTGCAGGCGAGAAGATCACCCTCACCCCGAATCTGCCCGGCGACCAGGAGTTCGACTGCTGGTACAGTGAAGACATCAACCTGAACGAAGAACAGCGCAAGACCCCGGAGCTGACCTTCAAGATGCGTGATTTCGACATCACCATTGAGGCAAAGTCCAAGCAGCTCTACTTCGTCGAACTGGCAGATGCCGATACCACGGCAAACGGCGGGTCTGGCAAGGTGGAAGTGAAGTCCGGCGAGGACGTGACGATCGTTGCGCCCGAACGCGAAGGCTGGAAGTTCATCCGCTGGGAAGTCAGCGATAATGCACATCTGGACGATGCGACTGCATCCGAAGCCCACTTCACCATGCCCAGCGGCAACGTGAGCGTGAAGGCTGTGTACTATGAGTACCACACCATCACCATGACCGGTGACAAGGGCACTGCCTACAACGAAAAGGGTGAGGAGATCACCCGTGCCGTGCAGGGCGATGTGATCACCATCAAGGCAAAGGACCGTGAAGACGAAGACCACGAGTTCAACCGCTGGGTGATCACCCCGGATAATGGCACTCTGGCCGGCAAGAACGACCCCGAGACTACCTTCACCATGCCGGACGAGGCCGTGGAGGTGGACGCGAAGTACAAGCACCTGCAGGGCATCACCGTGAACGGCGGTGCGGCCTACTATATGGACGGCACCCCCGCCGAGACTGCCAAGGCAGGTGAGACCATCGTCATCGTGGCGGAAGACCGTTCCAAGGACGGCCTGCGGTTCGCTTACTGGGAGGTCAACTCCGACAAGGAGGTGAACGTGGAAGGCGGCGAGAAGGCCACCTTTGAGATGGTGAACGCGCCGGTGGAGCTCACCGCCCACTATGAGGCACAGATCACCTACTCCAACGACCCCGCCATCTTTGATGAAGGTGTTGGCCTGCACGAGGATATTGTGTGGGAGAAAGTGGGCGATACCGCGAGCATCACTGCTGTGCTGGACAACAGCACCGATGAGGACCATATCGGCACCTTCCCCGGCATGACCTTCGACCACTGGGAGATCGTTACCCCGGAAAACCTCAACGTGACCAGCGGCCTCACCAGCGAGACCATCACCTTTGAGGTCCCGGAATGCGAAGTGAAGCTGATCGCTCATTGGAAAGACACGACCACCGTTACCCCCGAGGAACCTCTTGACCCCGGCTTCCCCGTTGAGCCCGAGGCTCCCGCAGCGGACGGATCCGGTGCCGTGATCGGTGTGGCCGCAGCCGGTGCAGCCATCTGGGGCGGCTACGAGATCGCCACCCGCGTCATCCTGAACGACCTGCTGCCCGAGGGCGCAGCCATCCCGACCAACCGCGGTGAACTGGCAATGCTCATCTGGACCCAGAAGGGCAAGCCCGAACCCGCCGCAGAGCCCGCTTTCACCGATGTGTCCGACACCGAGCTGGCCAAGGCGGCCCAGTGGTGCGTGGAGCAGGGCCTGCTGACCGCCGAGGACGGCAAGTTCGAGCCGGACGGCAGGACCCCGAAGTGGCGCGTCATCCAGGTTTGGAACCAGGCGTTCCCGAAGGGGTGAGCCCCCATCCCCCGCGCATGACCCCTGAAGCATAAGCAAGACCCCCGCACCTGCAGCAGCGCAGATGCGGGGGTCGTTTTTTGCGGGGCGGCTCAGTCGGCGCTGCGCTCCTCTTTGAGGATGGCGGTCACCTTCTGCATGGTGTCCACGGTGCGGCGCAGTTCGTCGACGCCCAGCTCCGTGCGCAGGCGTTCGTAGCAGCGCTTCATGAAATCGTGCTCCTCGGCCATGAGCTCCACGGCCTTGCTGGAAAGCTCCACATAGGTGCGGCCGGCTTCCTTGTCGGTCTTCCAGGCAACGAAGCCCTTGTCCTGCAGCTTTTCCACAGCCTTGGAAAGCTCGGTCACCTTCAGGCCCATGGCTGCGGCCAGGTCGGCCAGATAAACTTTGCTGCCCGGGTGCTGCGCGGCCTGCTGCCGGATGTAGTACAGCACGAGGTAATCTGCCCGCTGGATGGTGCTGAACACCTTGTCAACGTCAAAATTGTGCAGGAAAAACCATTCTTCCGGTGCGTGGGTCCATTCTGTGCGCATGGTGCTGCCTCCTTTTTACCGCTCGGTGCGGCGGACGTATTCGTGGGTGCCGCCCAGGCTCTTGTAGGCGGGGCGGATGATCTTGTTGGCGCTGAGCAGCTCCTCGATGCGGTGGGCGCTCCAGCCGGCAATTCTGGCGCAGGCGAAGATGGGCGTATACAGCTCCATCGGCAAATCGAGCATGCTGTAAATGAAGCCGCTGTAAAAGTCTACGTTTGCGGAAACGCCTTTATAGATGCGGCGCTTTTCGGCGATGACCTGCGGCGCGAGCCGTGCGACGCGCATGTATAGTCCGTACTCGTCCTCACGGCCTTTTTCTTTGGAGAGGCCCTCTGCAAAGCGCTCCATGATGCGTGCTCTGGGGTCGGAGACGGAATACACGGCGTGGCCCATGCCGTAGATGAGCCCGGCGTTATCGAACGCTTTTTTATCAAGCAGGCGGGTGAGGTAATCGCAGATTTCATTCTCGTTCGTCCAGTCTTTGACCTGCTCCTTCATGTCACGAAACATGCGTACGACCTTGATGTTTGCGCCGCCGTGCTTTGGGCCTTTTAAAGAGCCGAGTGCCGCGGCAATGGCAGAATACGTATCCGTGCCGGAGGACGACACGACATGTGTTGTGAACGTGGAGTTGTTGCCGCCGCCGTGCTCTGCGTGCAGCATAAGCGCGATGTCGAGCACCTTGGCTTCCAGCGGGGTGAACTGTTTATCGGAACGCAGGATGCGCAGAATATTTTCGGCGGTGGTAAGCTCCGGCTTCGGCTGGTGAATGTAAAGGCTTTTGCCGTCGTGATAGTGGCGATACGCCTGATAGCCGTAGACGGAAAGAAGCGGAAAAATGGCGATGAGCTGAATGCACTGGCGCAGCACGTTCGGGATGGAGATGTCATCCGGGGCATCGTCATAGGAATACATCGTCAGCACGCTGCGGGCGAGAGTGTTCATCATGTCGCCGCTCGGCGCTTTCATGATGATGTCGCGCACGAAATTTGTGGGTAATGTGCGGTAGAACGAAAGCTGTTTGATGAACCCGTCAAGCTGTTCTTTATTCGGCAGTTCGCCGAAAAGGAGCAGGTAGGCGGTCACTTCAAAGCCGAAGCTGTGGTCGCTCGGCATGCTGCGGACAAGATCTTCAATGCTGTAACCGCGGTAGAAAAGCTGCCCTTCGCAGGGGATTTTCACGCCGTTTTCCATGCGGCTGGAGCGGATCTCCGAAATATCGGTAAGGCCGGTCAGAACGCCGTTGCCGTTAATGTCGCGCAGGCCGCGCTTTACGTCGTATTTTGCATAGAGCTCCGGGTCGATCTTACCGTTTTTCACGCAAAGATCGGCGAGGGCTTCCATTTCGGGGGTGATTTCTGAGTATACGGATCTTGCCATGCAGTCCATCCTTTCTTCGTTTCCCGTTTGGGGTTCTGCGAGTTTTTTAAAATCGTTCAAAACTAAGAATGATATATTTTATTATAGCATATTGGTGCTGTGTGAAAATGTCGAATTTGTGAATTTTCCGCGTCAGAACCGTGTACATGTGCATAATTTTGTATGCCGTATCATAAGCATGATAAGACGGATATGCCACACAAATGGAGGCAGTGCGATGCGAAAGGAACGGATCGGAAAAATCGGATACAGAATTTGCGCGGTGCTGGCGGCGGCCGTGTCACTTTGGTGCATGGGGGATAATTTATGGCCGGTTGTAAAGGAAAACGGCGCGGCGTGGGCGCTTAGGGCGGCGGGCTTACAGGCGGCAACAAGCCAAGAAGTGCCGCAAGCGGAAGCATCGCCTGCGCCCCAAAAGGAGGCCGTAAATGAAGCGGAGCCGGAAGCAACATCGCTCCCCACGGCGACACCTGTGCCCGTACAGGAGGAAACAGACACGGAGCTGCCCGTACTGCCGGCGCCGACACCTGACCCGGAGCGTGAAACGGCAGCGGTCGCCGCGACCTTTATGGGCGGAGGAGAAGAGATAAACGGCTTTTTTGTGAAGGATACTTCGGACTCGGGGCTTGATTTATCGGAAGAAATTTTAATTGACCCCGATGTGCACGTGAAGCGCGACGGCTCGCCGGTGGTGCTGTTTTACTCCACGCATACGTCAGAAGCGTACTTGCAGTATGAATCGGACTGGTATTACCGCGACGAGAGCTTTCGCACGGAGGAAGAAGAAAAAAGCGTTGTGGCGGTGGCAAAAAGGGCGAAAGACGTGATAGAAGCGGGCGGGTTCGGCGTGATCCACGACACGACAAGGTTTGACGAGACGTATTCCGGCAGCTACCAGCGCTCAATGGATGCGATGCAGGAAAATTTGCTGAAATACCCCACGATACAGATCACCGTGGATGTGCACAGAGACGCGTTCGGTGAGGAGGACGACGGCACACGGTATAAGCCCGTGGCGGAGGTAAACGGGGAGAATGCCGCGCAGATCATGATTATGGCGGGGTGTGACCTTTCGGAAGACCCGCTGTTCCCGGATTGGCGGGAAAACTTGCATTTGGCCTTGCGCTTGCAGCAAAAAGGCGATTTATTATATCCGGGGCTGTTTCGACCGCTGTTTTTCGCGCAGAGAAACTACAATATGCACGCCACGCACGGCTCGCTTTTGGTGGAGGTCGGCACAGAGGTGAATACGCAAAGGGAGGCAGACTACGCCGGAAAGCTGCTGGGCGAGACGATTCTGGCGGTTTTAAACGACATAGCGGAGGAATAGCGGAAAACGGACGGGGCATACTGCATGCGGAGGTGTTTTGCATGCGCAAATGTGTGTGTTCCCGCGCGTTTTTGATGTCGTTTTTCTGCACCGTGCTGGTGCTGCTGTTTGTGTTCGGTATGCTGATGGTGGACGCCGAGGGAAGACGGTTGAGCTTTAATGATAACGCCCCGCCGGCAGAAATGCTGTATCAGGCGGACGGTAAGGCATTTTTGAAAATCAACGCGTTTGAGCTGGACGCGAGAATCCCCGTGACCGGGGCAGTGAAGGTGTGGCGGTTCTTTGAAAAGTTCTTTTGCTTGCCGCAGAGTTCTAACGGCGAGCATGGTTAAAAGTCTTTAGTCAAGTTTTCTTCGAGAAAACTTGAAAGCGAACATAAGCG
>ERZ779875.2151-NODE-2151-length-11002-cov-8.726683_pt1 | contig 11002 bp, 9 predicted proteins | sample MGYA00511246_ERZ779875 | MGnify/ENA primary metagenome ERZ779875 (study PRJEB29588, sample SAMEA2155093) | human gut metagenome | biome: human gut; feature: human-associated habitat; material: faeces | place: Denmark | collected 2008/2010 ... | reverse complement strand
TTTCGTGTCAGAACGGCAGGTCGTCGCTGTCGTCGATGACGGCGAAGTCGTCTGCATTGCCGGCAGAGTAGCTGGGAGCTGCCTCCACAGCGGCCGGGCGGACAGGCGCTGCGTTCTGGTAGGCGGGAGCAGAATGATTCTGATAATTTGCTCCGCCGCCTGCATTGCTGTTTTTGGAGCCTGCAAAGTTGATATTGTTGGCTACCACTTCCACAGCGGTGCGGTTGTTGCCGTTCTTATCCTGATACTGGCGGGTCTGAAGACTGCCTTCAATGGCGATCAGACTGCCCTTTTGGAAATACTTGCAAACAAACTCGGCCTGCTGACGCCATGCAACGATATCGATGAAATCGGCCTGACGCTGCTCGCCCTGACGCGCAAAATTGCGGTCACAGGCAATGCGGAAGCTGCACACATTGGTACCCTGCGGGGTGGTGCGCAGTTCGGGATCCGCCACAAGACGGCCCATGATGGCAACAACATTCAACATTTTACGGTCTCCCTTTCTGTCACAGAAGAATTACTCCTCGTGAGCAATGATCAGGCTGCGCATAACACCTTCAGTGATCTTGTACACACGGTCCAGCTCAGCAGGGAAGCTGGGCTCGCTGGTGAAGTCGATCACAGTGTAAACGCCTTCCTCCTCGTCGTTGATGGGGTAGGCCAGACGGCGCTTGCCCCACTCGTCGATGGAATCGATCGTACCGTTAGCCTCGATCAGGGACTTGAACTTACCAACCAGAGCGGCGGTAGCCTCCTCGTCGAGAGCGGCGCTGGTAATCAGCATGGTTTCGTACTTTGCCATTTTGTAGCACCTCCTTTTGGACTTAAGGGTCCTGCAATCACAGGACCAAGGGTACACACAAAACGCGGCATCGCGCCTTGTGTGCGGCGTGTCTGTTCAGACAGCAATTTATTATAGCAAGCTGTGTGGATTCTGTCAAGCTTTTTCCGAAAAAAGATATAATAAAAAATATTTTGATTTTTTTGTGAAAGAGGAATATAATATAGTGGCTTTCAGAGGATGAACGGCAGGGCAGCCGGGAAACGGCCGTCTCTCTGCTCTCTGTTATCCATCTTCGGAAGGAATGTATATATATATGGTTCTGGGAATTTTATAGTAAAGGAAGGATTCTTTGTGTATTCGGTTTTCCGTAACCTGGCAATCATCATCCTCAGCGCAAAGTTCTTTGGCCTGGTGGCCCGCAAGTGCAAGGCCCCGCAGGTGGTGGGTGAGATCCTTGCCGGTTTGATCATCGGTCCCTGTGTGCTGAATCTGGTGCAGACCAGTGATGCCATCTCCACCTTTGCAGAGATCGGCGTGGTGATGCTGATGTTCACCACCGGCCTTGGCACCAATCTGAAGGAACTGATCAAAGCCGGCCCCATCGCCACCCTGGTCGCCTGCGTGGGCGTAGCCGTTCCGCTGGTGGGCGGCACCCTGCTGTACAGTGCGTTCTACGGCTTCTCTGCCGTGGGCAGCCCTGAGTTCTATCGTGCCCTGTTCATCGGCACGATCATGACCGCCACCAGCGTGTCCATTACGGTGGCAACCCTGCAGGAGCTGGGCCACCTGAAGAGCTTTCTCGGCACCACCATCGTCAGTGCCGCCGTCATTGATGATGTCATCGGCATCGTAGTCCTCACCTGCGTACTGGGCGCAAGCTCCGGCACCGGCACGGGTCTGGGCAAGGTGCTCATCAATACGGTGCTGTTCTTTGCCACTGCCGTGGGCGTGGGCGTTGTGGCTCACTTTGCTATGACATGGCTGGACAAGCGCAATCCCCACACCCAGCGCATCACCATCGTGAGCATGGCGTTCTGCTTTGCCATGGCCTACATCGCCGAGGAATACTTCGGCATTGCAGATATCACCGGTGCCTATATCGCCGGTATCGTTCTGTGCACCATGGACGATGCCCCCTACGTGGAGCGCCGCGTGGATATCAGCAATTATATCATTTTTGCGCCCATCTTCTTTGCATCCATCGGCTTGAAGACCGACATCAGCGGCCTGACGCCGGAAATCTTCCTGTTCTGCGTCTGCTTCGTCATTGTAGCACTTATCACCAAGATCATCGGCTGCGGCCTTGCGGCCAAGATCTGCCGCTTCAACTGGGGCGACTCCCTCAAGATCGGCGTTGGCATGATGACCCGCGGCGAGGTGGCACTGATCGTGGCCCAGAAGGGCCTGGATGTCGGCGTGGTGGACTCGGTCTACTTTACCGCTGTGATCCTGCTGATCGTGGTGTCCAGCGTGGCAACTCCGCTGGTGCTCAAGGCACTCTTTACCAAGATGCCGCCGCAGAAGCACCCCAGTCAGGTAAATGGGTAAACAATAAAAAAGATCCTCCGACAGGTCTGCCGGAGGATCTTTTATTTTCAGGATAAGTTACAGTGTCTTGCAGAACTCCTTCAGGTAAGCGCGGAATTCTTCGCCGATCTCCGGATGCTGCAGGGCCAGCTCCACCTGAGCTTCCACCACCTTGAGCTTGTTGCCCATGTCGTAGTGCTTGCCGGTGAACTCTACGGCCGTCATGCCGCCGCGGGTGCGGGCATACTCGGCCATGGCATCGGTCAGCTGGATCTCGCCGCCTGCGCCGGGCTTGGTGTGGGCAAGGATATCGTAGATCTCCGGGGTCAGCAGCACGCGTCCCAGAATGGAGTAGTTGCTGAACTCCTGTCCCTTCTTGGGCTTCTCGATCATGTCGTCCACAAAGAAATAGTTGTCGTGGATGGGGGTGGTCTTCAGGCTGCAGTACCGGCTCACATCTTCCCATGGCACTGCGGAAACGCCTGCCGCCGGGCGGCCGAACTCCTCGTAGGCGCGGATCAGCTGAGCACAGACCGGGTCCTCGCCCCAGATCACGTCGTCACCATAGATCACCACGAAGGGATCATCGCCGGTGAAGGCCTTGGCGGTGTTCACAGCATGGCCCAGACCCAGCGTTTGCTTCTGGCGCACAAAGAGGATGTTTGCCATGTTGGCGATGCCAAGGCACTCTTCCAGCGCCTTTTCCTTGCCGGGCTTTGCCAGCTTTTCTTCCAGCTCAGGGCTGCGATCGAAGTGATCCTCGATGATGCTCTGGTTGCGGCCCAGAATGATGAGGATATCGGTGATGCCGGAACGGACGGCCTCTTCCACCAGATACTGGATGGCGGGCTTGTCCACGATGGGCAGCATGCCCTTGGGCATGGCTTTGGTGGCGGGCAGCACGCGGGTGCCAAGACCGGCGGCAGGGATGACGGCTTTGGTGACTTTCTTCATCATGATCCATATTCTCCTATTACTATTTTGAAATCCGCAATGCCAGCCTTTGCAGGCGGCATTGCAGATCAGAGCATCCCGGCCAAAGCGTCCAGATTCGGACCCATCAGCACGGTAGCGCAGGCACCCAGCACCATCAGCAGTACAAAGGCACCGATCACACCGGCGATGCTCACGCCGCCCTGCGCAGACAGGACCGCACGGCGCTGGGCAGCGTCCGGGAACTCAGCACGGATGCGGCGGATGCGCTCGGCTGCGCTTTTGCGGTACAGCCACTTGGCGTACAGGGTGCGCAGCATCACCAGTGCAAAGCTGAACACTGTCATAATGCGGGAAAGCACGACGATGGCAGTGCTGCTGATGCCCGCAGTGAGCGGACTGCCGGTGGCCTGCATCATGCTCAGCAGGGTGGGCAGGGCCACCACCAGCTCTGCGGCCAGAAAACCAAAGGCCGGCTTCCACGCTTTGCGGTAGAAGAAATAGAACGGGCCGAACACCAGCGCCGAGAAGCACATGGAAATTTTGGTGTGCTGCAGCTGCATCCGGCTGTAATCGTTCAGGTAGACGGGCGCGGCCTTGCCAATATAATCGTTCCAGTCGCTGTAAGGGATGCCGTCGATCAGCTCTTCCTTGCCAAAGGCCGCCTGCACGTTGCGGCGGGTGGGCTCCTCCACCGTCTGCTGATACTGGCGGTAAAGGTCGTTGTAATCAAAGCGTCCGTCTGCGTCGGTGCCGGGCTGGCTCTGGGTGGGCGGCTCCGGGCACTGGCTCTCCGGCGGAAGAACGGCACCGCAGCAGCGGCAGCGCTCTTCGGTGCGCAGGGTGCGCTCACCGCAGCTGGGGCAGGTGCGCAGAGCATCGTCTTTGTACGGGAACGTCCATTCATAGCCCGCGCCATGGGCGGGGGTGTGGATGCAGCGGCCAAGCTTTTCGTAGCACTCGCGGTGATAGGGTGCGCCGCAGTCCGGGCAGACCACGATATCATCGGTCAGCGCCAGCGGTCTGCCGCAGCCTTCACAGGGACAGCCATAATATTTCGGCATGATTTCCTCCTGTTGTATGGTTCATACTGGTATTATACTCCCCTGAAAGAGAAAAGAAAAGGTGAAAATCTTCAAAATTCCAGCAGGATAATCCATTTACCCCTTTACTTTAGCACAGATTCTCGGTATACTAATGAAGTATCTGTGTATAAACTGTGTCTTTTGGCAAGTACAAAGGACTTTATCTTATTTATCATTTCGAGAGGGATTTAGAGAATGATCACGATTGACGAACTGAAGGTGCAGCTTGCCGATTATGGCAAGGCGGTCAAGGACTTGGAAGAAGCCCTTGCCATTGATGCCTCCCGCAAGCGCGTGCAGGAGCTGGAGCACACCATGAGCCGCCCCGGCTTTTATGATGATGCAGATCTGAGCAAGAAGGTCTTTGACGAAGTGGGCGACCTGAAGGGCAAGCTGAGCCGCTTTGAAAAGCTGCAGGGCCTGTACGATGATGCCGAGACCATGCTGGAAATGCTGGATGAAGAATACGATCCCGCCATGATCCCCGAAGCAGAGGAGTCTGTGAACGCTGTGGGCAAGGCAGTGGATGAGCTGCAGCTGATGACCATGCTGAACGGTGAGTACGACCACAGCAACGCCATCCTGACCTTCCATGCCGGTACCGGCGGCACCGAGGCACAGGACTGGGCCGAAATGCTGTACCGCATGTACAACAAGTGGGCTTCCAACCACGGCATGACCGTGGAGGTGCTGGATTATCAGGACGGTGATGAAGCCGGCATGAAGAGCGCCTCCATGATGGTGAAGGGTGCCAACGCCTACGGCCTGCTCAAGAGCGAGAACGGTGTGCACCGTCTGGTGCGCGTGTCGCCCTTTGATGCCAACGCCCGCCGCCAGACCAGCTTTGCTTCGCTGGAAGTGATGCCCGAGCTGGATAACACCATTCAGGTGGATATCCGCCCCGAGGACATTGAGATGCAGGTGTACCGTTCCTCCGGTGCAGGCGGCCAGCACATCAACAAGACCTCTTCCGCTGTGCGTCTGATCCACAAGCCCACCGGCGTCGTGGTCAGCTGCCAGACCCAGCGCAGCCAGTTCCAGAACCGTGACTACGCCATGGAAATGCTGAAGGCAAAGCTGTATCAGATCGCAAAGCAGCAGCACATGGATAAGATCGACGACATCAAGGGCGTGCAGAACGAGATCGCATGGGGCCACCAGATCCGCAGCTATGTGTTCATGCCCTACACCATGGTCAAGGATCACCGCACCAACTACGAGACCGGCAATGTGGATGCCGTGATGGACGGCGATCTGGACGGTTTCATCTTCGCATACCTCAAGGCTGCAAGCCGCGGGGAGCTGCAGGATACCTGATCTTGAACGTATAAAATGCAAAGGCCGTGCTTCCTTTTGTGGAGGCACGGCCTTTTTTGTGTTCTTACGCCAGATCGGGCAGAATGGTATCCCAGAGATTTTCCTCCTGCCGCAGGGCGTTGAAGCAGCAGTCCAAGTACATTTTGTTTGCCGCTGCAAGGATCGTGCTGCGCAGAAGCAGCTTTTCATCTGCGGCATCCACGGCAAGGTCGCGGATCTCCCTGGTGCAGCCGAATACAAACGGCAGGCAGTTTTCCATCTCGTCGCAGAAGTAGTCGTAAGCTGCCCCGGCGGAACAGTGCGCCCGCTGCATTTTAAACAGGGCATCGATGTTTTCCATTGAGAGCACCGTTTTGGAGACTGCAATGTACATCAGGGATGCGATCTGATCGCGGGCGTACTTCTTGCGCACCGGGTGGGACAAAATGCCCTTTTTAACGTAGTTGCTGACCATGGAAGAGGTGAGCTCCACGCCGCAGAAGGTGCGGAAATAGCTGTTGACGTACTGCACGGTCTGGTCAAGGTAAAGCCCCATCTGCGGGAGATCGGCGTACCGGGGCAGGGCAAACCCGGCGGCGCAGGCCGCAACGCGGCATTTGGTTTCAGTTTTCATATCGTAAGCAGTTTTCTAAGGTTGGCGCAGCTGGGCTGCGCGGGATACAGAAAATGGTTTTCTGGCGGTATTATAGCGCAAATCGGTTCTCTGGTCAACGGATTTTTAAAACTTTTGAAAGAATGCATAAAATCCCTTGACAGGTTTTTGAAAAACTGCTATGATGTCTGCAGTGAACCGAAAAACCATGCAGGCGGAAGTGCGTGTAAGGCACGGAAAATAAAAAAATGACCTGCTATCACAAAATAGATTTGGAGCGTGCATTTTATGAAAACCAAGATCGTTGTGGATTCTTCGTCCAGCCTGTATGCCCTGCCGGGCGTGGATTTTGCCTGTGTGCCGTTGAAGATCGTCACGGATGAACAGGAATATCTGGATGACGGTACTCTGGATGCTGTGGACATGGCCCGGTCTCTGCGTACTTACAAGGGCAAGACCAGCACCTCCTGCCCCAATGTGGCAGACTGGTTGGCTGCTTATGAGGGTGCGGAGCAGATCTTTGTTGCCACCATCACGGGCACACTGTCCGGCAGCTACAATGCTGCACTGCTGGCAGCGGAAGAATACAAGGAAACGCACCCGGAGGCCCGTGTTTTTGTTCTGGACAGCCTGTCCGCCGGGCCGGAGCTGCGTCTGCTGGCAGAGCGTCTGCGGGATCTCGTCCGGATCGGGATGGAGTTTGACGAGATCTGCGAGGCGATCTTGGCTTACCACAAGCACACACATCTGCTGTTTTCGTTGGAATCGCTGGCCAATCTGGCCCGCAATGGCCGTGTGAAGCCTGCTGTTGCCGCTGTGGCACGGATGCTGGGCATCCGGGTCATTGGTCAGGCCAGTGAGAGCGGCGAGCTGGAGGTGCTGTGCAAGACCCGCGGCGAGCACGGTGCACTGGAGCGCATCGTGCTGGAATTGAAGGATCACGGCTTTACCGATGGTAAAGTGCACATTGCCCACTGTGATAACCCGGAAGCTGCCAAGCGCCTGAAGCTGATGATCCACGCGGTGTTTGCAGGGGCGCAGGTGGATGTGGCCGAGTGCGGCGGCCTGTGCAGCTACTACGCTGAGCAGGGCGGCCTGATGGTGGGCTATGAGGACGGAAAAACAGAGTAAAAGAGTTTTTGATATTGCAAGCAAGCCGGGCCTGCGGGTCTGGCTTGCTTTTTTTTGAACAGCGCAAAACTTGAAAAAGTTGTAAAACCGCGCTATACTTACACATAATTATAAATGGGAAAGGAGGGCAGGCCCATGCTTTTTCGTTCACCGGTCGTGCGCTTTTTCAGCCGCATTCTGAACCGCATCACCATCACGGTGGTGTTGGTGGCATTGCAGCTGCTGTGGCTGTGCTGGGTGGCGTTTGCCATCACCACCGGCACGGGCCGCGTGTGGGTGAACGGCCTGCTCAACGCACTGAGCCTGCTCATCGTCCTGTACCTTGTGCGCAAGGATGAGAACAGCGCCTACAAGGTGGGCTGGATCGCGCTGATCGGCATTCTGCCGCTGCTGGGCGGTGCGCTGTATCTGGCCTTTGGCAACAAACGCCCGGCCAAGCGTCTGCGCCTGAAAATGCAGGCGGTGGAGGATGCCCACAAAAAAGACCTTGTACAGGAGCCAGGTGTGCTGGAAGGTCTGGATGCCCGCGAGCAGGGGCAGAGCCGATATGTGGCAAAGTACGGCCCCTATCCGGCGTGGCAGAACACTCGCACGCAGTATTTTGCCTGCGGCGAAGCCATGTATCCGCAGCTGCTGGCCGATCTGGAAAAGGCTGAAAAGAGCATCTTTCTGGAATTTTTCATCGTGAGCCACGGCTGCATGTGGAACGGCATTGAAAAGATCCTGCGCCGCAAGGCTGCGCAGGGCGTGGATGTACGCCTGATCTACGATGATTTTGGCAGTCTGCTGGGTCTGCCCGCCGATTTCATCGTGCGCATGGAGCGGGCGCACATCCGCTGCATCCCGTTCAACCCGGTGATGCCGCTGCTCTCGCTGGTGATGAACCACCGCGACCACCGCAAGATCGTAGTCATTGACGGTACGGTGGCCTACACCGGCGGCGTGAATCTGGCAGATGAGTATATCAATGCGGAGCAGCGCTTTGGCTACTGGAAGGATGCAGCCCTGCGTGTGGAAGGCGATGCCGCGTGGAACTTTACGGTGATGTTCCTCAACTTCTGGAACGCCTTCCGCCCCAGCAAGACGGATTATGATGCATTTCGTCCCATGCCGCTGGTGACGCCGGTATCGGACGGCATCGTGCAGCCCTACGCGGACAGCCCGCTGGACGAGGAACCGATGGCTGAGACGGTGTACCTGAACATCCTTGCGCAGGCACAGCGGTATGTTTATATCTACACGCCCTACCTTGCCGTGGGCGAGGAAATGCTGGACGCACTGAAAAACGCGGCCAAGCGTGGGGTGGACATCCGGCTGGTGCTGCCGGGCATCCCGGACAAAAAGCTGGTGTTCCGGCTGAGCCGGTCGTACTATCTGCCGCTTTTGAGGGCAGGTGTACGCATTTACGAATATACGCCCGGCTTTCTGCATGCCAAGTGCTGGGTAAGCGACGATGTAACTGCCGTAGTGGGCAGCATCAACATGGACTACCGCAGCCTGTTCCTACACTTTGAGTGCGGTGTACTGCTGCAAAAGAACAGTCAGGTGGCAGTTCTGCGGGACGATGTACGGGCCACGCTGCCGCAGTGCCGCGAGATACAGGTGACGGAATGCCGCACCAGCCTGCCCGGCACGGTGCTGGACAGTGTGCTGCGGCTGCTGAGCCCCTTGATGTGATAAAAACTCCCTTTCCGGGTAAACTAGCCCAAAAGCCCCTTTACGATGGGGGCAGGAAAGGGAGCGTTTTATTATAATGAAAAAGATACCTCGCATGATCCTGGGCTGCACGCTGGCGGCAGCTCTGGCCCTGACCGCCTGCAGCCGAAGCGATTCCGGTTCCTCCGGCAGCATGAGCACGAACATGGGCGGCAGTTCATCGCAGACGGGGCAGAACGCTGCATACCGCACCGGCCTTGGCATCCTGACCGAAGCGTCTGATCAGGAACGCGCGGGCAAGATCGATACCATCGCAGCTGCCGTTCTGCTGGATGCCGAGGGCAGGGTGGCAGATGTGATGCTGGACGAGGTGGAGATCTCGGTCACGGGGGACAGCACCGGCAAGGTGACGATGCCCACCGACAATCGCACCAAGCGCCAGAAGGGCGACGATTACCCGCTGGCGGCGGTGTCCTCGCTGAAAAAGGGCTGGGCAGAGCAGGCGGATGCCTTTGGCAATTATCTTACCGGCAAAACCCCGGATGAGGTGAAGAAGCTTGCCACCGACGATGACGGCAAGCCGAAGGATGCTGACCTGCTCTCCACCTGCACCATTGCGGTGGACGGCTATCGGGATGCTGTGGTGCGCGCCTGCGAGAATGCAAAGGCAGTCGGCTCGGCCCGCGGCGACCGCGCTGTGCTGGGCGTGTCAGTGCGCAATGATACCAAGGAACTGACCGCCGACGATGACCACGATGTGACCGCGCAGGTGGACATCACAGTGGCAGCCCTGACGCTGGATGCTGACGGCCGTGTGACCGGTGCAGTGGCGGATGTGGCAGAGCCTGCCCTTACCGTGGGCGCGGATGGTACGGTGTCGGCACCGGAGATGGTCAAAACCAAGGTGGAACTGGGCGACAGCTACGGGATGCGCGGGGCATCCAGTCTGGACAAGGAATGGTACGAGCACAGCGAGGGCTGGTGCGATTACCTGAAGGGCAAGACCCGTACTGAGATCGCAGGCATCCCGGACGATGGTTCGGATGCCGACCTTGCGGCACTGTGCACCATCTCGGTGACGGAGCTGCAGAAGGCTGCGCTGGCGGCGTTTGCGGAAGAGTAAAGCGGAGAAAAGAGGAAAGGCGCAAAGCTTTTCCTCTTTTCTTTGTGCAATCAGACCAAAGAATTGGCGCAGAAATGCCTTGAAAAAGACGAACTGCACTAACTTTTGCATTTCCTCTTGCCAAATGGCTGCAAACGCGCTATTCTATAGTCACAGTTTAACACTTTAGCATGATAAAATGCTAAACCGAGAGGGAACACATTTGGGAAACAAAAAGGGGAGGAACCTTTTATGAAGCGTCTTGTCTCTGCTTTTCTGGCTGGTGCCATGGCACTGAGCCTTGCCGCCTGCGGCGGTGCCGCATCCACTTCCACCGTGGCATCTTCTGCCTCTGCATCCGGGAGCGCAGCCGCCTCCGAGACCGCAGCCAGCGATCTGGACTACATCAAGGAAAAGGGCAAGATGGTCATTGGCTACACCGTCTATGAGCCGATGAACTACACCGATGCCGACGGCAACTTTACCGGTTTTGATACCGAGCTGGCAACTGCCGTGTGCGAAAAGCTGGGGGTCGAGCCGGAGTTCGTGGAAATCAACTGGGATACCAAGGTGGTGGAGCTGGATGCCAAGAGCATCGACTGCATCTGGAACGGTATGACCCTGACCGATGACATCATGGCCAACGCCGCCACCACCAAGGCCTACGCCAAGAACGCACAGGTCGTGGTCGTGAAGGATGGCACCGACTACAGCTCCACTGCGGAGCTGGTGGGCAAGACCGTGGTTGCCGAGGCTGGTTCTGCCGGTGAAGCCGCCATTGAGGGCGACGAGAACCTTGCACAGGCCGATTACGTCTCCAAGAGCGTGCAGACCGACTGCCTGATGGAAGTTGCCGCAGGCACTGCTGATGC
>ERZ779875.2145-NODE-2145-length-11040-cov-5.645972_pt1 | contig 11040 bp, 10 predicted proteins | sample MGYA00511246_ERZ779875 | MGnify/ENA primary metagenome ERZ779875 (study PRJEB29588, sample SAMEA2155093) | human gut metagenome | biome: human gut; feature: human-associated habitat; material: faeces | place: Denmark | collected 2008/2010 ... | reverse complement strand
AGAGCTGCGCGATGACCTGACCGATGCGTCCCGCGACCGCCTCGGGGCCGAGATCGACGCGCGTCGGGATAGAATGCTCCTTTAAGATCTCGCCCTTCGCACTCACGAGTGCGCCCTTGATGTTTGTGCCGCCGAGGTCGATGCCGATATAGTTCATAAAAACGCCCCTCCCGGGTGAAATGTGTCCTCATTGTATGCCGCATCGGCGGAAAATGCAAGAGCTCGCACGGGGAAGAAAAAAGTTTCTTAAAAAAATCATAAGGGTGAAACTTTTTGAGAAATTTCTCGTCTAAGAGAATGTACGGAACGAAAAAAGCTCCGCATAATCAAGATGGAAAGAAGACGATGAGAGGAGAAACAAAATGAACCGCTGGGGACTAATGAGTGCCCTCGCACTTGCTGCCGCGCTGCTGCTCGCAGGCTGCGGAGGCGACTGCGGGCTTGACGATGACGACAGCGCCGACGAGCTGCAGATCACCTACGAAGACATCTGTGAGAGGAATAAGATCTCCGCGCTGCTTGAACGGCACAAGGTGGTGACTATTGTACGGGAGAGCACAGACAGCAGCAACGGCGGTCAGGACGTCAAGAGCACTGACCAGTACACGCGCGACGAAGAAGGCCGGCTGCAAAGCTGGAGCCACGGCTGGTATTATGATGAGTACGGCGCAGACGATATTTATAGCCTGAATGTCTGCCTGGATGAAGTGCCGGACGGTATGTGCATTATCGCTGGAACAAATGATGACGGCAGCACCCGGATTGCCAGTGTGATCGCCTGCGGAACGGATGAGTGGTACGAAGAAAGTACCGCGCGGGAACCGTTTTTGCCCGTGGCCGGTGACGGTATCACGGTGGAGGTCAAAGAGCCGTATGAGCAGGACGGCCAGCTCGTGTTTCCAATCAAACATTATATCACCGACGATGACACTGACTACTCGCTGCGATGGCTCTATGCCGATCCAACCTCCGATGACCTGATATCGATCAAGTCGGAGCGGCACAGAAAAGACTTGCAGGGAAAAGACACCTGCTTTGCCACGGGAAGCTATACGTTCAGCTATGATCGCCCTTATGAACCGGAGGAAGACCTCTACGCGCTGATGCTGTCGGACGATGTTCCCAAGCATGAAATCACGCTCGTGTGGGACCCGGGCACCGCGCAGGAGCACGAGCAGCACTTTACCGTGCCGAGCGCAGCGTACTTTTCCCCAGAGAGTGGTAAGGGCGTCATGCTTTACTACGACGCCGCCATGACGCAGGAGTATCAAACCCCTGAGATCGAGTGGCCGGACGGCGAAAGCATGACCGTCTATGTGAAAAGCGTCGATCAAGACTGACGGGAGATGAGAGAGGAGAGCACACCATGAAAAGCTGGAAGAGAGCCGTCACCGTTGCTTTATGCGCTGCGAGCTTACTTGCAGGCTGCGGAGGCGACTGCGGGCTGAGTGATGACGACAGTGCCGATGAGCCGCAGATCACGGTCGAGCAGTTACGGGCTGCGAACGATCAGCGCTCGCTGCTCGAAAAGCACGACACGGTGACCGTGACCGTGCAGGAGAATGATCAAAATGACGCTGTGATCCGTACGGCGAAGTTTCAGTACACCTGCGTTGTGGATGAGGTGCTGGCCTGGTATCATTGCCGGTACACCGAAAACAGCACCAGCGGCAAGAGCGAACTGTGGAGCGAGGCGAACGGAACGATGGATGCTGCGCGTATGGAAAGCGACAGCACCGAGGACCTAAGCCTGAGCATTTACCTTGAGGGAAAGTATGAGCAGTACGTTCTCGACATGATCCCCCGATGCCCTGCTTTGGAAGAGGATGTGGAGCAGACGGTCGACAGCTGCAGCGAGCAGGACGGCGAGCTGCTGCTCTCTGTTACCGCGCGTTATCTGGCTTCCGATGGAGATTATTACACGGTGCACTACCGCGTTGACCCTGCGACGAATGAGGTGCTGGAGGCGTCAGTGACGGACTACATTAAAAAGGAAAGCGGCGAGGTATCCAAGCTGCATACGACGCTCTACCGCTGGAGCTACGACGAGCCCTATCAGGCAGAGCGCAATGTGATGAACGAGGTTCTGTTTTCGACGGACAGCAAGGAGGACGTCTGCGATCTGACGTACTTCTATCCCGCGCCGGGCTCGGAGAAGGGCTGGGACGTCTGGGAGAACGGCTGGAGCGTCAGCGAGATCCGCGTGGCGCATGGCACGCGCATCCTCTTCCTCGACAGTGCGGATCTCGCACTTTATGCGGACAGGGAGCTGACCAAGCCCATCGACTTCTACGACGGCGTCGACACGAGCGGCGAGAGCGCAACGGTCTATATCGTGCCGCTGGAAGAAAACCGTTAAAAGAATTTGAAACGCGGGCGTGAGTCCGCACCCAAATAAGGAGGAAACCAAGGTGAAAAACTGGAAGAAAGCAGGCATTGGCGCGCTTTGCGTGATGAGTCTGCTCGCGGGCTGCGGCATGCAGGGCGGCAAGGACGATGGGAACGGCGGCAAGGATGACACGCCGATGGACGTGACGCTCGAAACGCTGCGCGAGGTCAACGATCCGTGCGTACTGCTTGCAAAGTACGACGCCGTGACCGTGAACATTCAGGGCACCGACCGGGACGGCGAGGTGGCCTACACCGCGAGATTGCAGTACACGGACGGGGGCGACAGCACGATCCTCATGTCCTCGCACTACAGCTATACCGCCAACAGCGGCCCGGGCGAGGATGAGCTGTGGAGCGAGGGGTGTGGCAGGCTGTACGCCACGCGCATGACGAGCGACGATAACGCAAGCCTGAACATCTATCCCATTCCGGGCGAGGGGACGGAGTATCTCCTTGACATACTGCCGCAGTGCGCCGATCCCGCCGCCAAAAACGCCGAGGAAACGCTCGACGAGCGCAGCGAGCAGGACGGCGCAGTGCTGCTCTCGACCACCACGCGCTTTGACGATCAGGACGACTACTACTATACCACCCTCTACTACGCCGATCCCGAGACGGGAGAGCTGCTCGCCATGTCCGTGACCGACTACATCGAGGACGGCGAGGGCGGCGCGACGGAGATGGGCACGACGCTCTACAACTGGAGCTACGATGAACCCTACAAAACAGAACCCTACAAGTCAGGCCGCTACCTTCTGAACGATGTCGTGTACGCGACGGACGACACGAGACCCGCCTGCCTGCTGACGGTCTGCCTCCCTGCGGAAGAAGGGGGCGAAGACTGGTGGGTGAATGAATACCATGTGGCGAGGGGGACGTATGTCAACATCTGTTGCCGCAGCGGTTGCACGCTCTATGCGGACGCGGCGCTGACGCAGCCCATCGACGACACTGTGTCCATCGACACAAATGGCGAAGAGATGACGGTCTACGTCGTGCCCGACGTGCCGCTGAACTAAAACGGCATGAACTTAAAAAACGGCGGACTTCAAAAAATCCGCCGCTTTTTTTCAAAAAGGATGAAACATTTTTCGATAAATTCCGTCTAAATAATACAGGAAAGAGGCTCGGTGCGAGAATTAAGGAACTCTTAAATAATTTGTAACCAAATCGCGCCTGATTGTAACGACTTCCTCATAAGATGAGATTATAATGGACCCAAGATTAAAATTGAGGAGAAACTGCGATGGCAAATGACCAGAAGCCCGTCATTTCGGTGCGAAAGCTCCGAAAGGTGTACATGATGGGGCAGGAGCACGTGGTCGCACTGCACAATATTGACCTCGACATCCCGCGGGGCGAGGTGTGCTGCATCTTCGGCACGTCCGGCAGCGGCAAATCGACGCTGCTCAACCAGCTGGCGGGACTCGAAAAGCCCACGCGCGGCGTGGTGCGCATCGGCGGCGTGCCGATCTCACAGCTCAACGAAAATCAACTCGCGGCCTTTCGGCAGAAGCACATCGGCTTCGTCTTCCAGTCCTACAACCTGCTGCCGGAGCTGACGGCGGCGGAAAACGTGGCCATGCCGCTGATGTTCAAGGGCATCGACCCGGATGTGCGGCTGCTGGAGGCGAAGAAAATGCTCTGCCGCGTGGGACTGAAGGACCGCATGGACCACTTTCCGAACCAGATGTCCGGCGGACAGCAGCAGCGCGTGGGCATCGCACGCGCGTTCGTCACGCGCCCCGAGGTCGTGTTCGCCGACGAGCCGACCGGCAACCTCGACTCGAAGACGACGAAAGAGGTCATGCACATGATCCGCGGCTTTGCCAAGCGCTTCCACCAGACGATCGTGCTCGTCTCCCACGATCCGGAGATGACCGAGTATGCCGACCGCATCGTCACGCTCATCGACGGCAGGATCGTCAGCAACGTAGAAAATCAGGTCAAGGCGGAGATCGACGCCGCACCTTATATCGAATAACGGAGGAAATCGAACATGAAACGCATCTCAAGATCCCTGCTCTCGCTCTGCCTTGCCTTTGTGCTGTGCGCAGCGCTGCTGCCTGTGAATGTCGCCAAAGCGACGGGCGAAGGCACGACGGCACGGACGGGAACCAGCTTTCTGATCACCGGCTACCGGGCCAGCAGAAGCAGCATTTACACCGGCGATACGGTGGATATCACGGTCTACTTATCCCGCACGGACGGCAGCAACGATTCGATCCGCGTCGTGCGCGGCCTTGACAGCTTTCAGGACGGCACGGCGAGCGCTGTTGCAAGCGGACAGAACGGCGAATATACCGTTACGTTCACCGGCCTGACCTACACCGGCGACAGCGGCAAGCAGCTTGCCTTTACAATTTATTATGAAGGCAACGGCGGCGGCTATCAGGACGGCAACACCGTCCCGGTGCGCGAGTGCGTGCCCTACACCGAGCCGAAGCCGGAGCCCGAGCCGACGCCGGAAACGATTCCCGAGCCGCGTGCCGTCTTCAACTCCGACGGCACGAGCACGTCTATTGCCGCGGGCGAGACGAAGACCATCACCGTTTACATCCAGAACGCCGGCACGACCGCCATGCGCGACCCTATCCTGACGCTCAAATCCTCCGGATCGCTTCTCATCATGGGCAGCCAGGACTACATGCTCGACGATATCCGCGCGGGCCGCGACACGGCCGTCACTGTGACGGTCAAGGCGCCCGACAAGATCGAGTCCCAGATGCAGACGATCGACGCGAGCCTGTCGTTCTACTATGACAACGGCACGCAGCTCACCGGCGGCAGCGCCAGCGGCAGCGTGAACGTTCTCTCCACCGTCACCAAGGATACGAAGGACGAGGAGACCATTGCGAGCCCCACGCCCATCGTCATTCTCTCGAAGTACAACTACGGCGGTTCGTCCGTTGCGGCAGGCTCAAGCACGAACCTGAGCTTCTCGTTCACGAACACCAGCAAGACCATCAAGATCGAAAACGTCATGGTCACCGTCACCGGTGGTCAGGACCTGATGCTCAACGGCTCGACGAACACGTTCTACTTTGAATCTGTTGCCGCGAGCGGCAGCAAGACCGTCACCGTGCCGATGAAGGCCGCGCAGCTCATCAGCGCCAGCGCACAGGACGTCAAGATCGACGTGACCTATGAATACGTCGACCAGAACGCAAGAAAGTCGGGAAACGCCACGCTGTCGCTGAGCGTGCCCCTCTACCAGCCCGACCGCTTTGAGCTCAGCGAGCCCAAGACCTCCTACACCGGCTACGTCGGCGAGGAAACGAGCCTGACGATCGACTATGTCAACAAGGGCAAGAGCGCCATCAACAACGTTGAGGCGACCATCTCCGGTGACATTGATTCCCCCACGCCTTATCAGCGCGTCGGCACGATCGACGGCGGCAAGAACGGCACCATCGCCTTTGCCGTGACCCCGCAGCTGGAGGGCGAGAATCAGGTCAAGATCGTCATCACCTACGAGGATTCCAACGGCAACACGAAAGAGCGCGTCTTTGAAGCGACGGTCGAAGCCATGGCCTATGAGCCGACCGACCCCGGCATGGACGACCCCGGCATGATCGACCCGGAGCCGGCAAGCACCTTCCCGTGGAAGTACGTCATCATCGCGGTAGTCGCCGCGCTTATCGTCCTTCTCATCGTGCTGCGCATCCGCAAGAAGAAAGCCAAGCAGAAGGCCGAGCAGGCGCTCTGGGACAAGTGGGACGAAGAGGAGCTCGCCGAGGAGAAGCAGGAGGCAGCGGAAGCCGCGGCGGCTGAAAGCAAAGAGACTGCGGCCACGGGTGCTGAGGAGCAGAAAAAATGAGATTCGCAGACATCCTGAAAATGTGCTTTGACAGCCTGTCACGGCGCAAAGGACGCACGATCCTGACGGTGCTGGGCGTGTTCATCGGCTGCACGTCCATCATCGTGATGGTCTCCATCGGCGCGGGCATGCAGGAGTCCTACGACCAGATGCTCAAAAATATGGGCGACCTCTCCATCATCGAGGTCTACCGCGGCTACAACCAGAGCACCGGCACGCAGACGGAGAGCAAGCTTGACGACAAGGCGGTCGAGAGCTTCCACGAGATCGCGGGTGTGCAGGCCGTCATGCCCAAGGCAAGTCTCGACGAATATAATGTAAGCTTCAAGGCTGGCGTCAACGGCCGCTACACGGCCAACTGGGTCAATTTTGCCGGCATTGACTCGAGCGCCCTTGAGGACATGGGCTTTGAGCTGGTGGACGGGCGGTATCCCGAAAACAGCGACGAGGTGGTCGTGGGCCAGTATTTTGCCTATAACTTCTTCGATACGCTGATGCCGGATGGCAGAAATTATGTCGACCGATATATCTGGGACGAAAACGGCAATATCGACACGGAAAAGGTCCCCGACCCGTTTTTCGACCCGCTCAAGACGAGCATCACCATGGTACTCACACCGTATGACGACGGTACAGGCACCGAACCTACCCCCTATGAGGTTGAACTCAAGGTCGTCGGTGTGATGAAGGAGGATCAAGGCAAGGGCTATGAGACGAGCGACGGCGTGATGATGGACATCAATGCGCTCAAAGCTCTTATTCAAGACCTGACCGGCAAGACCGACACGAAGTTCGAGTATTCAAGCATCAACGTCAAGGCTGAGAGCCTCGACGCCGTGTCGGATGTGGAGCAGTCCATCAAGGACTTGGGCTACAGTACGTATTCTATGCAGAGCATGCGCGACGAGCTCAACAAGCAGACCCGCCAGATCGAGCTGATGCTCGGCGGCCTCGGTGCGATCTCGCTTCTGGTCGCGGCCATCGGCATCACGAACACGATGATCATGTCCATCTCCGAGCGCACGAAGGAGATCGGCATTATGAAGGCGCTCGGCTGCTATGTGCGCGATATCCGCGCGATGTTCCTCATGGAGGCGGGCAGCATCGGCCTTCTCGGCGGCATTTTGGGGCTTATTTTCAGCTTCATCATATCCGTCATCATCAATCTGTTCTCATTCGGCGCGTTCGGCGGCGGGGGCGTCACGTGGGAGCTTATCAAGCAGGCGCTCATCGGCGGCGAAGGCGTGGTGCGCACGTCCGTCATCAAGCCGGAGCTCGTGATTTTCGCGCTGGTGTTCTCGGTGCTGGTCGGACTGGTGTCCGGCTATCAGCCCGCGAACAAGGCGGTCAAGATCTCGGCGCTCGAAGCCATCCGAAACGAATAAGAAAAACGCAGTATTTTGCAAGAAGGCGGCGTCCCAGACCGGACGCCGCCTTCTTTTGTAAAAAGCGCGATATTGCATTGTTTCAAGCGCTTGCTTTGCTTGACCGCGCTGATGCGATGTGATATCATATATCAGTCAAAATATTTATGAAAACAGGAGGGGATCGTCTTGGCAACTGTCAAACGCAGATCCACCGTACCCTATTACGCCGCGGCGGGAACATGGGTCATTTATGCGCTGCTGTTCCCGCTTTACCGCGTGCCGCAGTTCATCTTTATTGCCATCGTATCGGCGGTGGTGTATTTCATCATGAACGCCGTGTGCGGCACGGTGGAGGTCACAGTTCCCGACCCGCCGAAAAAGGAAGAGAGCACCGGCAACCCCGAGCTCGACAAGATGATCAAGGACGGCAATCTTGCCATCTCCGAGATGAAGCGGCTCAACACGTCCATCAAGGATGAGAAGATCTCCGCCGACATCGACCGGCTCGAGGACCTGAGCGCGAAAATTTTCGCGCAGGTCAAATCCGACCCGTCGAAGCTGCCGCAGATCCGCAAGTTCATGGACTACTACCTGCCCACGACCCTTAAGCTCTTGAACGCCTATGACCGTATGGGCGCGCAGGGCGTGAGCGGCGAGAACATCGACGCGACCATGCAGCGCGTGGAGAGTATGATGGGCACGATCGTTACGGCTTTTGAAAAGCAGCTCGACATGCTCTTCGGCAGCGAGGCGATGGATATTTCCGCCGATATCACGGTGCTTGAGAACATGATGAAGCGCGAGGGGCTCAGTGAGGACGACGGTGAGCTGCATGCCGAGTCCGGCACGGCGACCGCCTCGCAGGACGACATCAAGCTCGAGCTATAAAGGAGTAAGCGATGCGAAAGAAAGTGATGGCGTTCAACGCCAAGGTGAACGCATGGATCATGAAGCGCCTCAAGGGCGTGTGGCTCGACCCGATCTTCTGTGCAATCTTTGCCATCATGTGTGTGGCAAGCATCATCGGCGCGCTGCATCTGCACAGGGATACGCTTTACTATTCCGCGCTGATTTGGGCGTTGGCCACGCTGCTGTGCCTGCGCCGCATCCAGCGCATCAAAAAGCACGAAAAAGAACAAACTCAAAGCCAAAATACGGAGGAGAAATGATATGAGCGACAACATGATGCCCGAGCTGACCCTGAACCCCACCGAAGCGGCGCAGGAGGCCGTCCCTGAGCTGACGCTCACGCCCGAAGCGCCCACGGCGCCCGAGGCGGAGAAAAAGGAAGTCGAGCCTGTCAAGGTCGATGAGAGCATGCTCACCGAGCAGGAGAAGAAAGCCGTCGACGATTTTGCGAAAAAGATCGACATTACGGATACGAACCTTGTGCTCAACTACGGCGTGGCCGCGCAGAAGAGCGTGGCGACATTCTCGGAAAATGCACTGTCCTCCGTGCGCAACAAGGACCTGGGCGAGGTGGGCGAGACGCTCTCGAACCTCGTCGTCGAGGTCAAGGGCTTCGGTCAGGAGGAGAAGAAGGGCTTCGCCGGTCTTTTCCGCAAGCAGAAGGATAAGCTCGAGCTGATGCGCGCGCAGTACGGCAAGGCCGAGACGAGCGTGAACCGCATCGTATCCGAGCTTGAAAAGCATCAGGTCACGCTGATGAAGGACATCGCGATGCTCGACCAGATGTATGAGCTGAACCTCAAGTACTACAAAGAACTGACCATGTATATCATCGCGGGCAAGAAGCGTCTGGCCGAGGTCCGCTCCGGTGAGCTCGAGGAGCTGCGCAAAAAGGCGGAGGCGAGCGGCCTTGCCGAGGATGCGCAGGCCTACAACGACTACGCGCAGAAGTGCGAGCGCTTTGAAAAGAAGCTGCATGACCTGGAGCTCACGCGCATGGTGTCGCTCCAGATGGGCCCGCAGACGAGACTTCTCCAGAACAACGACACGCTGATGGTCGAAAAGATCCAGTCCTCGCTCGTCAATACCATCCCCCTCTGGAAGAGCCAGATGGTGCTCGCGCTCGGCATGGAGCACAGCCGTCAGGCCACGGCCGCACAGAGCGCGGTGGCGCAGACGACGAACGAGCTTCTCAAGAAGAACGCCGACATGCTCAAGATGGGCACCATCGCCACGGCAAAGGAAGCCGAGCGCAGCATCGTCGATATCGAGACGCTGCAGCACACGAACGAGCAGCTCGTCTCCACGCTCGACGAGGTCGTGAACATCCAGCGCGAGGGCGCGCAGAAGCGCAAGGAAGCGGAGGTCGAGCTCGGCCGTATCGAAGGTGAGCTGAAGCAGAAGCTCATGGAGCTGAGAAGCTGAGACGCTCCGGATAGGAGAAGCATATGAAATTCTTTCAAAAACGCGGCGTCGCCATCGTCGTGCTGATTCTGGCGATCGTCGCATCCAGTGCGTGGGGGCTGCACAAAGCGCCCGTTGTCTCTACGCCGGAGGGTGGAGAAAAGCTCGATCCCTCGCTTTCTACGGCGGCGTTCGAGCAGTACGTGCGCGATGATGCCGGTGTTCTTTCCGACAAGACTGAGGAGGCTATCGGCCTCTACAACGCCAACTGGGACAAGATGTTTGGCAGCATCATGGCCGTCGTCACGACCGAATCCGCAAACGACATAGAGAATGCGGCGTATGACTATGCGGACACGATGCAGCTTGGCTCAAATGACGCCATTCTTGTCATCGCCAAACAGCAGCAGGACTATTATCTGGTCGCCAGCGGCGATTTCTATGATCTGCTCAGCGGCCTTTCGCAGAGCTTTGTTGCCTCCTGCATGGCGGATAACGTGCAGAAGGGCGATTATGACGCGGCGGTGCGCTCGCTTTGCGCCGCGCTCCATGTGGAGCTGAGCCAGCAGTATCAGCAGAGCGAGGCGGCGCTGGACGAGGCCAACGTGGTGCGCTATGCCCGCTATATGCGGCGCATCGCCGGGAAGACCCAGTTCATCGTCATCACCCACCGGCGGGGCACCATGGAGGAGGCCGACGTGCTCTACGGCGTCACCATGCAGGAGCGGGGCGTCAGCCGGATCCTCACCATCAACCTCAACGATATGGCCAAAGAGCTGAATATAAAGTAAGGAGACACGATTATGGGACTGTTCAAAAAATTCCGGGACGCGTGGTTTGCGCCCATGTCCTTCGACTCTCTGGACGACGATTTTTATGACCGGCTGGAGGAATCCCTGATCCTGGCGGACGTGGGCATGGACGTGGCCCTGGACGCCACCGAGAAGCTGCGCCGCCGGGCCTATGACGACCGTCTGCTGACGGCGGACCAGGTGAAGGGCGCTCTGCGGGAAATCCTGGCCGAGAAGCTGGAGGTGGGCGACAGCCGACTGGACCTGTCCACCCAGCCCAGCGTCATTCTGGTCATCGGCGTCAACGGCGTGGGCAAGACCACATCCATCGGCAAGCTGGCCTATCAGCTGAAAAAAC
>ERZ779875.2144-NODE-2144-length-11043-cov-2.663178_pt1 | contig 11043 bp, 8 predicted proteins | sample MGYA00511246_ERZ779875 | MGnify/ENA primary metagenome ERZ779875 (study PRJEB29588, sample SAMEA2155093) | human gut metagenome | biome: human gut; feature: human-associated habitat; material: faeces | place: Denmark | collected 2008/2010 ... | reverse complement strand
TCCAGATGTCATCCGGAACGGAATAGCCAAGCCGATGCAAGGCGTTGATAAGATCCATTGCTATAAAATCATTGGCGCAGATAAAAGCGTCCGGTATGATCGGGCAACCGCGCAGCGACTGATACAGATACTCCGAATAGTTTGGCTGTGTTTTTTGCGTTGCGCAGGTCGGCCAGTCGGTTGCCATACCAAGATGCTCGGCTGCATCTTTGTAAGCCAGGTAACGCTCATGAAAAGACTGGCAGTGCTCTTTATCCCCGGCAAAGGCGATACGTTTTCGTCCGCGCTGTGCCATCTGCGCCATCATGTTCTGAATTTCGATACGGTTTTCCATATACAGCCGATCAGCCTGCAGCGGAGGGCGCATTTCCATCACGGGTGTGTCCACAAAAAGAAGCGGAATGCCCAGCGTACAAAGCATCTGGGCGTAATCGTAGTCAAATACTTCAAAGCAGATGATGCCTGCCGTGTGCTCTGTGTTTAAGGAAGACGGCAGCTCCTTTGCAGCCAGCTCAGCGGGCGAAATGCGGTGGATCGTCATACAGGCGTGAAGATGCTGAAGTTCTGATTGAAAGCGATCCAACATCATTGCGGCAAAGTGGGAGTTATTCAAAAAACGGGTTGTCAGTATGGCAATTTCCCGCTTATCGACGGGGAGAATGGAAGCATCCCCGGCGTTGCTGTTCCCATCAAATACCGGAAGGTAGGAAAATTGCTTGTATCCCATTTCGGCAGCCTTGCGCAGGATCTTCTCCCGTGTGGCATCGGCCAGAACGCCGGTGTTATTGATAGCCTTGGAAACCGTATTGCGGGAAAGCTGAAGCTCGTTGGCAATATCCTGAATGGTGACTTTGGTAGACATGGTCTGCCTCGATTCTGTACACTCTATAAGTAAAAATGTACTTTAATAATAAATACATTCTGTAGGTATCTCCGTCCGGGAGATTCCTGTGTTTCTGATACCAGTATAGTGCATATGCACAAATTAGTCAAATGTAAAAACGCAAATCAGCATATTGCACATTCGCACGCACTGGTTTTTGTGCAGCTGCACGAATGTACCGTAATTCGCTTAAAAACGAGGAAAACGCCATTGACTTTTGCGATTGGTGATGGTATAAATAAATCACAGGGTTTTACAAATGCACCATTCAAGGGGGTCTGAGCAGAACATATTGTGCAAATGTAAAACAAAGAAGAAACGGTACAATGAAATCAAAAAGGAGGAGAATGATTCATGAAACCAAAGTCAGTTGCACCCCAAAGCGCGGTCATGGCGGTTGACCGTAAACTGCATAATACATGGGTGTACATTAAGCGTCATTGGCAGCTCTACCTGCTATTTCTGATGCCGGCTGTATTGCTGACCCTTGTATTCCGCTACATTCCTATGGGCGGCGTACTGATCGCCTTCCAAAAATACAACCCGTTCAAGGGCATCTGGGGCAGCGAATGGGTCGGGTTCAAGAACTTTACGCGGTTCCTGTCCTCGCCGGATTTCATGCGGTATTTGATCAACACCTTGAAACTGAGCGTCTATGGCCTGCTGTGGGGCTTCCCCATTCCGATTTTGTTGGCCTTCCTGCTCAACCGCATTAAAAGCAATAAGATCAAGCAGAAGGTACAGCTTGTCCTGTATATGCCCAACTTTATTTCCGTGATCGTGCTGTGCGGTATCGTGCGCGTTCTGCTGTCTGTCACAGGTCCTGTAAATGGGCTGTTTCATACCGGCATCAACTTTATGACATTGCCGGAGGCTTTCCGCCCGATTTACATCATCAGCGGAATCTGGCAGGGCGCAGGTTGGTCCTCCATTATGTACACAGCCGCGCTTTCCAACGCCAGCCAGGAGCTGAAAGAAGCCGCCATGCTGGACGGCGCGAACCTGATTCAGCAAATACGAACCGTTGAATGGCCCGCCATCAAGGATATGGTCGTGATTCAGTTCATCCTGCAGGCAGGCAACATTATGAGCATCGGCTTTGAAAAAGCCTACGCCCTGCAAACGGATCTGAACCTGAATTCGGCAGAAATCATCGCCACTTATGTATATAAAAAAGGTCTGTTAGACGGTGATTACAGCTTTTCAACAGCAGTCGGTCTGTTCAACACAGTTATCAATGTCATATTGCTTATCGCTGTAAACAAAGTCGTTGCCAAGATGAACGATGGGCAAGGCTTGTAAGGAGGTGTCCGCTATGTCTAAGAAAAAGTCGGGAATGCAGATCTATACCAAACAAGACAAAGCCATCCTCTACTGCGGCTATGCACTGTTGGCTCTGTTTCTCATCGCCATTATTGTGCCGATGGTTTACATTGTGATCGCTTCGTTCATGGATCCCGTCACATTGCAAAACAAGGGCATTTCCTTTGACTTCAGCAAATGGAGCCTGGATGCCTATGAGCGCGTCATCTCGGACAAACAGATATGGGTCGGCTTCAAAAACGCTGTTCTTTATTCGGTTATATTTACCGTCATTTCCGTTGCCGTCACGATGCTGGCAGCCTATCCGATGTCGCTGCCGGACTTCAAGGGAAAGAAATTTTTCAACACCTTATTCGTTATCACGATGTTCTTCAACGGCGGTCTGATCCCTACCTATCTGGTTATTCAGAGACTGCAGATGCTGAACACGATCTGGGCACTGATTCTTCCGGGATGCTTAAGCGTATACAACATGATCGTGGCAAGAACCTTCTTCAAGTCGAACATTTCGGAAGAGCTGTATGAGGCAGCTGAAATTGACGGCTGTACCCAGGCGAGATTCTTTTTCCAGATTGCACTTCCGCTTTCCAAAGCGATCATCGCAATTCTGGTTCTGTACTATGGTGTCGGTCACTGGAACTCATACTTCTCAGCACTCGTTTATATTTCGGACAAAGCAAAGTATCCGTTGCAGCTGGTTCTGCGTAACATCCTGATCACGAACCAGACCGCGCTGTCCCAGACAGCAACAACTGCAGCAGCAAGAGCAGCACTGCAGGAAAAACAGCAGCTGATCGATGTTATGAAATACTCGCTGATCATCATCAGCAGTATCCCGGTTCTGGTTATGTACCCACTGGTGCAGAAGCACTTTGTAAAAGGCGTTATGATCGGATCCATGAAGGGTTGATTTACAAGAAGAAGTTTTTTTAACGATTTATCTGCCGCACGGGAAACGGCGGTATGTAAATAAAGAGTCCGGACAACGGACAGGCAAAAGCGCTTCCGGCGGGAAAATGCCGCCGGAACAACACAGGAGGGAAAAATCATGAAAAGAAAAGCAGTCGCAGCAGTTTTAACTGCAGTAATGGTGGCATCTATGTTTACCGGATGTGGAAGTGATAATGGAAGCAGCTCGGCAAAGAGTACTTCTGCAGCATCCGCAGCAAACGACACCGTGGATGAGGACGGAAAAGTAAACGGCATTATGTATCAGGAAGGTCTTCCGCTGGTAGACGAGGGAGATTACACCTTCTCTATCTTCTGCGATGATTCCAGCGAATCCGGCGAGTTTATCATGCTCGATGAGTTCAAAAAACAGACCAATGTAGACGTTGACCTGAAAATTTATCCATATGAAACAGCAACAGAGAGACTGAATCTGGACCTGAACTCCGGAGATTACGCAGATGTGATCGGCGGATGGACCTTAAGCGATAATGCAATCCTCACCTATGGTGTAAACCAGGGCGTATTCATTCCGCTGGAAGATTATTTTGAGAAATATTGCCCGAACATTTCTGCGATCCTGGATCTGCCGGGTGTAAGAGAAAAAATGACAGCACCGGACGGACACATCTACACAATTCCGTACGTATGTGCCGATTCAACCGTTGGATACAGCCCATACATCAATACGAAATGGCTGGAGAATGTTGGCATGAGCATGCCGACCACTACAGACGAGTTTGAGGCAGTCTTGAAAGCCTTCAAAGAGCAGGATGCAAACGGCAACGGCGACGCTTCCGATGAAATCCCGTTCTCTACAGACCCGAACAACAAACATATCGAGGCTATGGCCGGTTACTTCGGACTTCCGATGAACAAACTTGGTATTGCAATCCAGGATGAAAAGGTTGTTTACGGCGGTGTCAGCGATACATACCGTGAGTTCCTTTCCTGGTTCCACAAACTGTATGCAGAAGGACTCGTAGACGTAGAGCTTTACACACAGGACAGCTCCACATGGGAAGGTAAAGGAAATCAGGACCTGTACGGCGTTTCCATCGCATACGGAAGCGGAGAGTTTACCGGAATCCCGGCTGCAGAGGAAAGAGGCGATTTCGACTCCATGCCTGTTCTGAACACAGACAAAGACGGAATCTGGCTGCGCGATACGGAAGGCTTCAGCGTATACAGAACCCAGGCTGTCATCACAAACAAGGCAGAGCATCCGGAAATCATCTGCCGCTGGTTTGACAATGCATTCGCACTGGAGAACGGCATCGGCTGCAACAGAGGACCGGTTGGTGTGATTGTAAACAAAGAGGATGACGGATACCATGCGATTGACACCACCACACTGTCTGAGGAAGATCAGGAAAAATATTCCTGGGGCAATCTGTGGCCGCAGTCTCTGCCGAAATATCTGCCGGCAGACTTCGAGTTTGTAGAAGAGCATCCGATGTATGATGAGAAAAAAGCAACAGAGGAAGCTTATGAGGCAAATCTGACCAAAGAAATTATTCCGTCCTACTGGATTGACTTGGATAAAATTGATACCTTCTCTGATACGAACACAGCAATCAAAGATTTCTTTGAGCAGCAGCAGGCGCAGTTCGTATGCGGCGAGCTTGACATCGACAACGATGCTGACTGGCAGGCTTATGTAGATGGTATGTACTCTCTGGGACTTGAGGACTGGGTAGCAACTCAGGGTATCGAGGAAATCGCGAAATAAACAGGAAAAGGTAACGATATTTCCTGTGGCGTGAAAAAAGGCATATTACAGTGTAAAACGGTAATATGCCTTTCTTTTTGGGCAAGAACTGATATAATGGGAAGAAACAATAAAGGGGTAATTAGATCGGATAAAAAAGCTATGCCCGGAGTCTTTTTTTCTTAACTTTTACGGGAACAAAAAAGAATCCGGGAGTACAAAAAAAGGAGGAGCTGGAAGATATGATGCAGGACTGGTTTCGGAACGCGAAGCTGGGCATTTTTATCCATTATGGGATTTATGCGGTGGGTGATGTGTCGGAGTCATGGTCGTTCCACAACGGAAATATCTCTTATGAAGACTACATGAAACAGTGTGAAGGCTTTACGGCATCGAAGTTTGATGCGAAAAAATGGGCGGAGCTGTTTCAAAAAGCAGGTGCGCAGTACGTGGTTATGACAGCAAAGCACCATGACGGCGTGGCACTGTTTGATACCGGATACAGTGATTTAAGTGTTGTGAAGAAAACGCCGGCAGCGCGCGACCTTGTAAAAGAGTATACAGCTGCCATGCGTGAGGCAGGTCTGAAAGTCGGCCTTTATTATTCGCTGATCGACTGGTCGGATCCGCGGTATCGCACGGTTTACCCGGAAGGAATGAAAAAAGAAGACTGTCTGAACGATATCTATGGTTCCCCGGCCGGAAAAGAGGAGGATCCGGAGAAATGGCAGGAGTTTCTGGAATTCAACAATCATCAGTTAAAAGAACTGATGTCAAATTACGGAACGGTGGATCTTTTATGGTTTGATGGTGACTGGGAACGGAGCGCGGCACAGTGGAAGATGCCGGAATTCAGGGAATATCTGCATACCCTGAATCCGAACGTTGTATTGAATTCGAGAATGCAGGGCTATGGAGATTATGAGACACCGGAGCAGGGAATCCCGCTGTACGGACCGAAAGGCGAGTGGGAATTCTGTACGACGATCAATGATTCCTGGGGATATCGTCCATCGGACAATGATTACAAGAGCAGCGGTCAGATTGTGCGCATGTTCTGTGACTGTATTACCCTCGGCGGAAGAATGCTGCTGGACATCGGACCGAAAGAGGACGGAACGCTCGATGAACGTCAGGAGAAGGTGCTGCTGGATCTTGGCGGATGGATTCATGACCACGAGGAAGCGGTATTTGGAACGGAAAAAGGACTGGATTATAATCATTTCCTCGGCGGAAGCACGATTTCGGCGGATAAGAAGACGATGTATCTTTTCGTCTATGATAAGCCGCAGGAGACGCTGTGCGTGAAAGGCATTAAGACACCGGTGAAGAAGGTGACGGTTCTGCATACGGGAGAGGAGCTTCGGTTCTCCTATACGGGTTCCCTTCCATGGAGCGGTATTCCGGGAACACTTTGGATCTGGGCTGGCGAGATGAGTATTCATCCGTTTGCAACGGTTGTGAAGGTAGAGCTTGAGGATGAGATCACCTACAATCTGGGACACGGGGAAGTCGTAACCTTTAATGAGTAAAACGATTCGGACAGAGGAGCTTATGAGATGAAGAGAATAATTGGCTATGTAAATACGGCGGATTTAAATCATATGCGAGAAGAGGATGTGCGGGCACTTACCGTGATCAATATTGCATTTGGTCTGATCCGGGACGGAGAAGTTGTATGGGATGCAAAGGATGCACGGGATGGAATAGTATCCATTCGGAAAAGCAATCCGGAGCTGAAGATTGTATTGTCCGTAGGCGGCTGGGGAGCAGACGGCTTTTCCCAGTCGGCGAGAACAAAAGAGGGAAGAGAGCGGTTTGCTGCGAGTGCACTTGCAATTGTGAAGGAGTATGGTCTGGACGGTATTGACATTGACTGGGAGTATCCGGGCACATCGCTGGCAGGAATTGCGTCGGACAGATCGGATAAAGAGAATTATACGCTGCTTCTGGCGGAGCTTCGGAAGACACTGGATGCGTACAGAGAAGGCATGCTTGTAACGACAGCAGTCGGCGGAGATGTTTATTTTGCACTGCAGACAGATATGAAGGAGGCCTCCCGGTATCTGGATTATGTGCAGCTGATGACGTATGATCTGCAGGGCGGTTTCCAGAAGGTGACGGGACATCATGCGGCGCTGTATCACAGTGAGGGAAACCTGTTTGACGCATGTGTGGAGAAGGCAGTGAACGGTTTTGCAAATGCGGGTGTTCCAATGGAAAAGCTGATCCTTGGCGTACCGTTTTATTCCAGAAAATGGGATGGAGTAAAAGGCGCCGGATGCCGCAACGGGCTTGGAATGGAAGCAGAGACGGTCGGAGGATATGGCGGTGACTATGGCGAGCTCAAAGAGAGCTGGATCGGAAAGAGGGGATTTATCCGGTATTGGGATGAGCAGGCAAAGGTTCCGTATCTGTTTGACGGGGAAACATTTATCAGCTATGAGGACTGCGAGTCGCTTGGGGTGAAAATTGCGTACCTGAAAGAAAAGGGCATGGGGGGCATTATGTTCTGGGAGTATAAATGCGATCCCAGCGGAGAATTACTTCCATTTATAAAGAAAAACATGTAGCGTAGTGGCCCACAGCCGGTATGTGAAAAGGCTCCTCGCTCCGGTGTTCCTGAAAAATCGCAAGGAATCCTTTTTCACATGGCGTCTGCCGCCGGTGGGCGGATGTACGTTGTGGAGACGGATAGGAAAAAAGAGAAAGGGATAGATAGAATCATGATCTCAGAAAATTTGAAAAAATATGCAACGGAAAAATTTGAGGGACGGAGAGAGCTTCTGGCTCCGGTGATGCCTGTTATCGAAGAAAAATTAAAACAGTGCAGTGAGGAAGAGGCTGTGCTGATGAAGTTTCTGTATGGTACGATGCCGGTAAGGGATGCGGGAGAATATGGCTTTGACCTTTTTCTTTCGTATGTGAAGCATGCGCTGATGCTGCGGGAGAAGGTGGCATGGTGTAAGGAACTGCCGGAGGATGTGTTTGTAAACTATGTGCTGTATGACCGGATCAATTCCGAGGACATTACGGACTGCAGACCGTTTTTTTATGAGCAGATTATGGGGCGTGTAGCCGGAATGAGTCTTTTAGAGGCGATTCTGGAGATTAATTACTGGTGTGCGGAGCATGCAACGTATGAGGCGACGGACAGCAGAACAGCATCTCCGATGACAATGTATCGGAGTGGAAAGGGACGCTGCGGGGAGGAGTCAACATTTGCAGTTACGGCGTATCGGAGTGTCGGTATTGCGGCACGGCAGGTTTATACACCGAGATGGGCACACTGTGATGACAATCATGCGTGGGTTGAGGTGTTTGTGGACGGCGAGTGGCATTTCCTTGGCGCCTGTGAGCCGGAAGAGGTGCTGGATACCGGCTGGTTTTCCGGTCCGGCGAATCGGGCAATTCTGATTCATACGCGGAACTTCTCGGATTATGTAAAGGAAAGTAATGAGGAGTATCTTGGAAAAGAAGGGGCGCTGTACTACTTTAACCATACAGATTTTTATGGCAGAACGAAGCTGGTGAAGATCCTTGTGAAGGATGAGAAGGGAAAACCGGCTGCAGGAGCGCATATTGCGGTTGAAATCCTGAATATGGCAGAGTTTTTCCCGGCTGCAGCGGTAATTGCGGATGCGGACGGAGAAGTTCAGATGACACTTGGCCTTGGCGATATCCGGGTACGGGCATTTGACGGAATACGCCGGGCGGAAGCCATGATGCGGATTGAGGAGGAGGATTCGCTGGAACTGGTGCTTCGTGAAGAGGCGGTTCCGGAAGCGGATGACAGGTGGCAGACGCTGGAAATCCGGGCACCGAAGGAAGTGCCGGTACGGAATATCGTTGCCACAAAGGAGCAGAAGGAGCGAAATGCGGCACGGATGGCAGAGGCGGAACGGCTTCGGAAGGCACGGTTTGCAGCATGCTTTGATGAGAAAAAGGCTGCTGCGTATCCGGAAGCGGAAGAGATTTTCCACCGGGCAGGAGAGAATTTTGAGGAGGTTTATACATTCCTTTCCAAAGATGAAAATCCGAACCGGAAGAAGCTGCTGTTTTCGCTGGCATTAAAGGATGCGAAGGACTTGAAGGCATCCGTTTTAGAGGATCATCTCGACTGTGAGCAGGGGGATCTTCCAGAGGAGATTTTCAGGAAGGATCTTCTTTGCCCGCGTATTTTCCTCGAGGAGCTGACGCCATATCGGAGCATGATCCGCGAATTTTTTGAGGAAGAGACAAAACACAGCTTTGCGGAGCAGCCGGAACGGATTCTGGATTATCTTAAGAAGAATATTACCTTCCATGCAGAAGAAGAGTATGACACGATCATGGCAACACCGGTCGGCGTCCTTACGATGAAACAGGGAAGTCCTCTGGCGCAGAAGATTCTGTTTGTGGCAATCTGCCGGAGCCTCAATGTAGCAGCAAGACTGAATCCAGTGACCCTGGAGCCGGAGTATTATCACAATGGAGCCTTCCACAGTGTGGAAACAGAAGCTGCTGTCTTGGAAGAGGAGACAGAAAGCGCGGTTCTGGCACTGAATGCGGAGGATGGAAGCGTATGGAAGTATTATCAGACGTGGACTATCGGAAAGTGGAATGGAACGGTGTTTGAGACGCTGAATTACGAAGAAACCGCATTCGACGGAAAAACACTGGATCTGACCCTGGAGCCGGGCTGCTATCGTCTGATTACAAGTATGCGTATGCCGAACGGTGACCAGCATGCCGCATACCGCGTGTTTGAACTGAAGGCGGGAGAAGCAAAAGAGATTTATCTGGAAACCGTGAAAAAAGAGCTGGATGAGCTGTTAGAGCACATCGAACTGCCGGAGATCACGCTGGAGGATCTGGATGGAAAGGCGCATACCCTGAACGATCTCACCAAAGACGGCCCGATCCTTCTGGCCTTCCTCGGAACCGGAGAGGAGCCGACCGAGCATGTTCTGAATGAGCTGATCGAAATCGCAGAGAAGTGGAATGCAAAAGACACTGCCATGGCAGCCGTGCTCCGCACGAAAGCCGACCTGGAAAACACGACTTTCCAGAAAGCCCGCGCAGCAATCCACAACATGTCCCTCTACCTCGACCCATCCGACGACGCCCCGGCGATCGCCGAAAAAATGGGAATCGATGCAGAAAAACTCCCACTGCTGATCCTCGCATTGCCGGGAAACATCGGCGGACGCGCTTATGCCGGATATAACGTCGGCAGCGTCGGACTGATGCTGCGGCTGATGGAAGAGGCGGCGAAAGCGTAAGTTAATACTAAAAAACAGGCTGACGCACGAATGCGGCAGCCTGTTTTTTTAAAGAACGCCCAGTTTTTTCAACTGTGCTACGCCATCTTCATATCCCGTAAAATGAATTCCATGAATCCCTGCCTGCTCTGCGGCCTCGACGTTTGCTTTGGTGTCGTCGAGGAATACGCAGCGGTCCGGGGTGAGGGAGAATTTCTGGATCAGGTGCTGGTAGATCTCCGGTTCCGGTTTTGTTAAATGGCAGGTGTAGGAGAAGAGGGTTCCGTCCATGTAGGGGAGGAAGGGCATTTTCTCTTTGGTGCGCTCGAAGAGGTCTCCGGAGTAGTTGGAGAGGATGTAGAGGCGGTAGCCTTTTTCTTTTAAGGAGCGTACCCAGCTTTCTGCATACGGCAGCGGGGTGATGGTTTCCTCGCAGTGGGCGAAAACCTCTTTGATTTCTTCGGTGTATTCCGGGGCGAGGGAGCAGAATCCTTTTACAATCTCCTCCGGTGCGAGAATTCCGCGGTCGAACTGGCGCCAGTAAGGGCCTTCGAAGGTTGCGGCGGCGATTGCTTTCGTCTTTTCCGGACCGAAAGCAAAGCGTTTCAGATAGGACTCGTAGTCCCAGTTGACGAGTACGCGGCCTACATCAAAAATAATGGTATCAATCATGACTGTTTTTCTCCTTTGTCTGATTTGTCGTTCTCATCGCGGTGCGACAGAACCTTGGCAACCAGCATCATGGCATAGATGAGCACTGGTGCGGTAATTGCACAGTAGAGGCAGACCGTCAGCGCCTTGTGTGCAAACGGCGTGTCGATAAACGCAAAAATCATGGCGCCAAGCCCGAATCCGATCAGGACCGCGATGGCGAGAAGGGCGCCGATCTGTTTGAGTCGTTTCATAGATGGGATTCTCCAATCAAAAAATAAATA
>ERZ779875.2142-NODE-2142-length-11053-cov-11.721949_pt1 | contig 11053 bp, 7 predicted proteins | sample MGYA00511246_ERZ779875 | MGnify/ENA primary metagenome ERZ779875 (study PRJEB29588, sample SAMEA2155093) | human gut metagenome | biome: human gut; feature: human-associated habitat; material: faeces | place: Denmark | collected 2008/2010 ... | reverse complement strand
ATGCAGTGTGTCCCCATTTTTATTACGGAAAAATCAGATTCAAAAAGGAGGTCCCCCATATGAACGAGAAAAAACTTTCAAGGCCACTGATCAGTCTCATCGTCAGCATCGCGCTCATCATCGTAGGCATTGCCGGTTCTTTCATTTTACAGACGAACTCCGGCAAAACGACCATCCGGAACGTTACCATTGAATCCGAATCCGGTCATACCCTTGCGATGGATGTTTATATTCCGGAAAACGCCACCGCTGAAACGCCTGCGCCCGCTATTTTTGTACAGCATGGCGGAAACAACAACAAAGAAGAAATGCAGCACTACTGCATTGAGCTCGCCCGCCGCGGCTATGTTGCGATCGGCGTGGATATGTACGGCATGGGCGAAAGCGAACCTCTGCCGGACTCCGAATGGCTCACCCAGGGCCGCGGCCTTTATGATGCGGTACGCTACGGCGTGACTCTGCCCTACGTTGATACCGACCGAGTTTCGCTGCTGGGCTACTCCCGCGGTGGCAAGGCAGCTGGCGAAGCACTGCAGTGCGATAACGACAGTCTGAATGTTGTCAAGGCCATTTTCCTGATCCACAGCGATCCCATCGTGCGTAACAGCGAGGGCTACACCGATGTTTACGGTGCCCGAGATGTCGCAGTTCTCGCAGACAAGAACGACGAGTTCTTCTTCTCGGAAAAAGCTAATGATAACGGTACCTATTCCAACGACGCCAACAAGTATGCAGCCAACCTTTCCAGCCCGGCAGAATATGTGATCAACAACAGTGCACAGTCCTTCCTGTATTTCGGTATCGACCCCGCAACCACCAGTGAACAGCGCGTGGCAGAGACCGTTTATGAGCAGGATTACGGCGGAAAGACCGGAAGCCGCCAGATCTTTGTTTCTAACGAGACGCATATGGCTGGTTGGTGGTCCCCGCTGGTCATGAACCGTGTGTTGACCTTCTTTAACCGTGTTATGCCCACTGGCACTGCTCTGAGCGCCAGCAGCTACACCTATACCATCTGGAACATCTTCAAGATCATCGCCCTGTCCGGTCTGCTGCTGTTTGCCGGGTCTCTGATGGTTTGGCTGGTCAACTCCGTCAAGACATTCCAGTGTGCCGACAATGGCGAGCAGGACCTTCGCCCAGTTGGCGATAAGAACGCAGTTGCATGGTTCTGGGGCATCCAGATCATCAGTGCCGTCCTGTCCATCCTCATTATTCGATTCCTGAACAAGCAGGGACTGGCATCTTACCGTGATGCACTTTTCCACTCGGCCAACCCTGCGTACCACGGCCTGATCTCTCTGCTGTGCGGCGCACTGACTCTTGTTCTGTGCACGGTGTGGTACATGGCCTACGGCAAAAAGCACGGTTTCTCCTTCCGGAATACCGGCATCGCTATTTCCGGGCATGCACTCCTCAAATCCATCGGCGCGGCCCTGCTTGCAGTCTTTGCCCTGATCCTGATGGTTTTTGCCGTCGACTATTTTGTGGATGTGAACTTCCTGATCGTTTACTGGGGCTTTATGAAGTTTGGAGCCAACCGCATCCCGGGTATGCTCCTTGTTGTACCCATGTATCTCGTGTACTACATTGTCATGTCCATCAGCGTCAACAGTTTTAACTTTAGCACGGCGCTCGGCAAAAACAAGCTGCTTTCTAACCTTCTGATCAGCTTTATCGCATCGGTTCCCACTCTGTTCGTCCTCTGCTACGTTTACGGCATCTTCAAGGCTACCGGCTCGAACCCGATGTTCGGCGGTCTGGCTTCTGCCGCAACTGCAGTGTATGCGCTGCCCGGCTTCATCTTTGTTGCGATCCTGATTTGTCGTCTCCTGTACCAGCACACGGGCAATCCCTACCTTGGCGGCATCTTCTGCGGCGTTCTTGCAGCTGTCAGCGAGTGGGGCATCTGCGAGATTCGCGTGCACACCCCCGGAACACAGTACGCTGGCACTGCTCTGGTCTACGCACTGATCGCGATCGGCTTTGTAGTTACCATAGCATGCGCTGTACTGCTGAAGAAAAATAATGCAGCCGTGCAGGCACATAAATAATGCCTCTTTAATCCTCTTTACAAACCCCTCAATTTTTTATAAACTTGGTTTACGCATGGTGCGGCCCTTTTAGAGTTTTCTGAAAGGGCCGTATCTTCTGATTGCTCCCTATCTCTGTAAATCTGGCTCGAAAGGAGTCTTACCCAATGCATCCTCTTGCCGAAACCCTGCTGGACGAACCGGTGATCGCCGCTGTGAAAACGGACGAAGCCCTGACTGCTGCGCTGGCTTCGCCCTGCAGCGCCGTTTTTCTGCTGGCGAGCACCCTGCTCACCGTAGACGGTCTGGTGCACCGCATACATGATGCCGGAAAACTGGCCGTGGTTCACATCGACCTTGTGGACGGCCTTTCGTCGCGGGAGATCGCGGTGGACTCCCTCAACGCCCTGTGCCACCCGGACGGCATCATCTCCACCCGCCCGACCCTGATCCGCCGGGCGCGCCACCGCGGCCTGCTGACCGTTCAGCGGGCATTCATCCTGGATTCCCTCTCGCTGACCAGCCTGTCCGGTCAGCTGGAGCAGGGCAAGCCGGATTTTGTCGAGATCCTTCCCGGCATCATGCCCCGGGTCATCGCCGAGATCAGCGCCCGCACACAGGTGCCTGTCATTGCAGGCGGCCTGCTGCGGGACAAAGCCGACGTCATGGCCGCCATGCGCGCAGGTGCCGCCGCAGTTTCCACCTCTGCGCCCTCCCTGTGGGATATCTGAGCCAGAACAAGATCCCAGCTGAAGTACGAAAAGCATAATAGTATCCTGGTGTTTTATTGGATATGCCCGCCCACCGATGGAGCCGGATCTCCACGGTGAGCGGGCATTTTTTCGTTTTTGTTCGATTCGAGTGAATCTATTCAGCCTGCGGATTAACTCGATAATTTAAAGCAATACTACAAGCCGCACTCCCCTTAAAGTCTTTCTGCTTCCTGCATCTTAGCATCATACTGGATGGCAGAGATCGGCACGAAGCCCTCGATCATATCCAGTTTGCTGTTGACAAGGTCATCATACACATCTTTGATGGGCGACGTAATGGAAGGCTCCAGCTGTTCATTTGCAATTACGCTTTCCACCAGTGCTTGTTTGTTTTTCAGTTTCTGCGCCATATCGGGCAGGAAGTGATAATTTTCAATCATGCGCAGAATGATGTTTGCCATAAAATTTCCGCGGATGCTGCTCAACTCGATATAAATCGCTCCGGCATCCTCCACGGAAATTTGTGCGATGCTCATCAGGTAATCAGCCAGAGTCGTTTGCGTATCGTTCAAAATTCCCTGACTTGCCATCCTGCGTTGCAGGATATTCATTTTTCGATAGTCCTGAATTATACCGGTTTTTATCAGTACATTCCACTACTTTATGCCGTCACATGGGTGGCATTCTCTTTCACCGAATTGATCGTATCCATCAGTTCACTCCCTGTTTTGCCATCAAACAGGCGGGTAAACAGAATGGGTTGGTCAAAGGGTGGTTTCATCAGCACCGCTTTGCTTTCCACATAACCGTTCTGCTCGATGTAATGAATGATTTTCTGCACGAACGCGATCTGCTTTGCATTCAGCGATTCGTCGTTGATGAACTTGGAAAATGCCTGCATGGCAGCATCGTGGTCCAGCTTTGCCACTTTACGCACCAGCAGACCAAAGGGTGTATCCCGAAACTCCCGTGCATAGTCCTCTTTGCTGCCCAGCTCACAGGTAAAGATATGTTCCAGCTCGGTATAGTCGCCCCGGGAAAGCGGAATGTTCTGGGTCAGCTTGTGGATGGCCAGCGTATCGCTGCGGTGCTCCATGATGTAGCGGTTCACACGTTCCCGGTACTCGCCGAAATCGTAGCCGGAATCCAGTGTTTTGCCCTCGGTCTGTTCCAGTACCGGGTCGGCAAGGGCCGTGTAGACAGGCTTTTGCCCCTCGCCGCCCTCCACCAGAAACTTGATGAGCTCCCGCAGTTCCTGCCGCATTTCCTCAAAGCGGAGCAGATCATGCGAGGTCAAAAATTCGTCTGTCTGCACCTCGCGGATGAGCGGCAGCTTTGCCTGCACCTGCGGGATGGTAGCTTTCCCTTCCAGCATTGCCGCCGTGCTGCGCAGCTGTTTCCGGGCGCGGCCCAGCCCCGGCAGACCTTCCAGTTCACAGAGCAGCAAGCCATACACAAAGTTATCGAACCGCTTGGCGGCTTCATCTTTGTCGTCCAGCGAGATGAGCGGTGCCACCTCTTTCATCAGAGTACCCTTGTCCGTTTCGGTCAGGCTGACAAAGGCTTCCGGCTTTTGATAGTGTTCCACGGCCTGTCGGTGCAGCCGCACGGATACCAGCTCTGGATTCAGCGCTCCCACTTCGGCACGGCAGGTCTCCGTTAAGATCTTGCGCCAGTTCTGGTATTTTTCGTCCCCATAGGCTCCATCCTGCAGCGCGGCGGCGATCCGCACCTGCTTGCAGAAAATGCTCTCGGACAGACTCTTGGTGTCCGCGCTCTCGTAGCCGTTGGGTTTCTGACGGAAAAATTCAAAGTTGCCGCAGTAGTCGAAGATCAGAAAACGCCGTTTGCCCGTATATTCGCCGTCGATGGCATCCACGCAGGCAAGGGATGGGCACAGCCGCGTACCACGGCCGATCATCTGCCAGAACTTCGTTTTGCTGCGCACTTTTTTGAAGAACACCAGATTCGCGCACTCCGGCACATCGATGCCCGTGTCCATCATATCCACCGAGACCGCAATAAACGGCGGCTTGTCCGGCTGCTTGAAGTCGTCAATGATGGACTGTGCATAGGCATCATCGCAGACCACCCGCTGGATGAATCCCGGGTACTGGGTCTCCAGCTGCGGGTAGAGCTTGCCGAAGCGTTCCCGGATAAACTCCGCGTGGCGCTTGTTCTGGGCAAAGATGATGGTTTTGCCGATGCGGTCGCCGCCTGCCGTCTGGATGCCCCGTTCCATCAGGTCTTGCAGCACCGTGTCCACGGTGTTGGCGTTGAAGATGAACTTGTTCAGCTTTTCGGATGGGATGAAGGTGGGCAGGGTGTCGTCCTCGGCAAAATCGTCCTCATAGCGGGCCTTATCCTCCGGTGAAAGCTGGTCGTAGTGGATGCCCTCTTCTGTGAATTTCGTCTTGACCTCGTAGTTGTAGTAAGGCACCAGCACATGGTCGGTGTAGACCGCCGTGTCGTAATCGTAGGCGTAGGTGGGGATGCCGTGCTCCATCTCGAAAAAGTCGTAGGTGTTGCGGTCTACATCGGTTTTCGGGGTGGCGGTCAGACCCACCAGAATCGCATCGAAATAATCAAAAATGGCGCGGTATTTTTTGAAAATGCTGCGGTGGCTCTCGTCCACGATGATAAGGTCAAAATGCGCAGGGGAAAACAGCGGCACGCCGTCCTTGGTCTTGGCGTTGTCGATGGCGTTGAGCATGGTGGGATAGGTGGAAAACACGATGCGCGCGGCCTTATCGTCCTTAGAGGAGCACAGGTTGCACAGCGACTGGTCCGGCAGATACTTCTTGAAGTCGTCCTTTGCCTGCTTGACCAGCGCGGTGCGGTCCGCCAGAAAGAGCACGTTGGTCACATGACCGCCCCGGCTCAGCACATCGGTCAGGCTGGATGCGGTGCGGGTCTTGCCCGTGCCAGTAGCCATGACCAGCAGATTGCGCCGGAAGCCCTGCGCGATGTGGGCGCAGACAGCCCGGATGGCGTTTTTCTGATAGTAGCGGTCGGTGATTTTATCGTCAATTTCGATGGTGTCCAGCGTTTTTTTCTCGGTGCGGCGGTTCATCAGTTTCTGTAAATCGTCCTTGCAGAACACCCCGCTCACGGCACGCTGCGGGCCGCTCTGCTCATCCCAGAAATAGGTGGTGTAGCCGTTGGTGGTAAACAGCATCGGACGGCGGCCAAACTTCTGCTCCAGACAGTCTGCATAAAGCTGAGCCTGCTTGCGCCCGATGTTGGGGTCTTTGGTGCTGCGCTTGGCTTCAATGACCGCCAGCGGCAAGCCGTCCTTGCCCATCAGCACATAGTCCGCATAGCCCTTCTGCCCCAGCACGCCGTTCATGTTGTCCACTTCGTACTCGGTGCGCACATCGGCATCCGGCCCGGTGAATTTCCAGCCCATGGCCTTGAGGTCGATATCGATGATCTTCTGCCGCGTCTCGGCCTCGGTCAGGTCTGCGGCGGTGAAACTGCGGCTCTGCTGGTTCTGCTGTTTGCTGGCCGTGTACGCCGCCGAAAGGCTCTCCACCTGCTTGCGCAAGGCTTCCAACTCGGCATCTTTCTGGGTCAGCAGGCTTTCCTGTTCCCGGATCTTCTTTTCGTCCAGTGCTACCTTTTCGCCGGGGATGGCCGTTTCATCAAAGGAGCGCTCCACATAGTCTGTGCCGTAGCAGTAATCCACCCACTGGATGAAGTCGAACAGCCCCCGCAGGCTGAACACTGCATCCGCCGCCGACACACTATGCCCCGTATGTACCGCCAGATTGCCCGCCTTCACGATGCTGGGCAGCACGCTCCACACATTGCGGTCCACTGCGAACCGGAAACTCGGCTCATGCAGCAGGGATTGCAGGTTGTCCTTGTAGGGCATCGTGATGGTCTTGTCTGCCGCATACACCCACTTCACCGCCAGCTCCAACGCCTTCCGGCACCCCACCGCGCACATCGCCGGGGAGGTGGAGAACACTTTCTCGGCCTCGATGGCAGAATTGGCGAAGAGGGAATATTCGGGGCGGGTGGAGAGATAGGAGAAGTTGGACATGGTGGAGGGCTCCTTTCAATAGTAGGATTAGGGCTTAATTTTCTTTCCAGTTTTTTAGTGGCACAGGTTGACAATTGGGCGTACCATTATCAATTCCATCTACTTTATATACATCAACACTGCATCTATTGAAGTTCTTATTATAAAGTTCACGGGCCCAAAGCATCACATACTCTTCATTGGTTTGTTTCCTTAGTAAAGGATACAGTTCCTGTGCAGCCGTCTTTAATTTATATACACCCACTGAGCCGTTATAAGGCTCATCTTTTCTTCTGGTCATATTAATTGCATAATCATCACTATACATTATAGCAGGATCATTTTTTGCTACGGTAAAGCTCATCCGCATCGTTCCATCCGCATAAAGTAATCCGCAGTCGTCTAATGTTAAGATATCATAGAATGTGATATTAGCCACATTTATTATCTTCTCATCTGATGAAATAAAATAATCCCCGTCAGAACTCATTACGCATGGTAAGATTTTCAAGAAACACTCTGCCTCTTTCTTACTCAAGTTTCTAACTACATTGAGCGTTCTCATCGAAAAACTGCCCGGTTCCTTAATTTCACCTGCCAGAATTTTCCCCCAAATCAGTTGCATTTCTTTTTCGCTTACACACGAAACAGAATCAAAGAATCGGGAAACCCAATCCTCATCTACCGGTTCCTTGCTTACCTTAAGCTCACCTGCAAGTTCTTGCGCCGCAAAAGCAACAGCATAATCTATGTTCTGTTGCTTTTTTAGCTCCTGAAATGCTATGCGACTTTGTGTACGCTTCACCAACTCTGTGTAGTCTGTTCCGTCCACAAGAACTTTTCCATTGTCATACTTAATGGGAATTTCTGAAATATCCGAAATTTGGTCGCCTATAGCTTTGATTTCAGCCGCTTTCGCATTAGCCATACGTCTTACATGTATAGGTTCATACAATTTCCCTATACCACAGGAGACAGTTTCTACAAGTTTTTGTAATGGTTCAGATAATCCCAAAAGATCAGAAATGTTAATTCCATTCAAATCGCTCATGTAAACCTCCAGTGTTTTTCTATCATTATACCGCACAATCTTTCAATAGTATAACACTTCACCCAAAATATTCCTGCATCAGTGCTTTTTCATCAATTCCAACTTTTCTAAGCCCTGCTGTCCCACTCCTTCCGTCACGGCTCACGCCGTGCCACCTCCCTCAAGGAGGGAGGCTTTTGCCTTGCGGCCGCGTTAAGAGGCTCCCTCTTTGAGGGGGCTGTCGCCGTCAGGCGACTGGGGGAGTTACCCAAAATATTCCTGCATCAGCGCCTTTTTCATCAATTCCAGCTTTTCAAGGCTCTGCTGTACGGTCTGCTTCTGCCGGTCTACGCGCTCTATAAAGGTGGCAAATTGATTTTGAAGTTCAAGAGGCACATCAAAAACTTTGCATTTTTTCAGTGCAAAAATTTTCAACTCTGCAAATGTCGTTCCCGATGCAATACTTGCATAGTCCGTCATAATTCTGTCTTTTAGAGTATAAAGCAAAAACACAGAATTATAATTCGCACTTGTCAAGTGCACCCACAACACTCGACCATCCTTAAAATAAAAGGGTTCATCCGTATCAACAATCCAGATTCGTCCGTCAGGACAAATAGATGGCATTAACAAATCGCCTTTTTGTGGCTTTCCTGTGGTTTCGCACAATTGTTTATAATGCTCTTCTGTAATGAAAAGCGCTGGTATGACAGCTTTTTTCTCAGCTAATGCGCCAATTTCTGTTCCCCTATAAAATGGAATGCCACTGTCTTGAAGTTCTTCAACAAAAACGCGCTTGCTCGAACCAACATTTGCAATTTTTTCAAGAGCTTTCGTTTTCCAATTTTTAGGGTTTGTCTTACAGTCTCCAAACATCTCCACAAATCGCGCCTTTACCAGCTCGTCCAGTTTAGCAAGTTGCTGCTCTCGAAATGCTATCAGTTCATCGACCTTGCTCAGCGTTTCTGCAATTTTTCTTTGTTCTTCTAAGGGCAAAACAGGAATTTCAATTTTGTTCAACTCTTTTGCAGACAAATGCTTTACTGTGACAAACGGCGTTTTTTCCTCGATTCGCTTTAGTGCGATAGGCATAAAGTAAAATAAGTAGTCTTTATCAATACTATCCTTTGGTGCTAATCGGCAAACTCGCTGATTCAAAAGTGCGGGTGTTTTTCCCCACTTTGCAATGTTGAACTCACCATCCATACCGATGAGTAAATCATTTTCGTGTACGATATATTCACTCTTATATTCTTCTGTTGTATAGGTTTCAGAATATCCCCTTACCACATCGCGGATTCTGATAAGCGGCATTCCATTACTATCTGAAAATTTTGCAGAGTCAAAAGGAAATCCATACTGAATAGTACAGACTTCTGGAAGAAGTTTTTTCATCACACCATCTCCTCCAACTCTGCCAAACCCTTGGTGATCTCCATTTCCAGCTCATGCAGGTCGGCAAGGATCTCCGTGGTCGAGGGGTACTCCACCGGCACATACTCGGTCTCCTTGTACTTATTGATGGATAAATCGTACCCGTTGGCGGCAATTTCTTCTTTGGGCACAAAGAAACTCTGCTCGGTGCGCTTGCGGTCGGCTTCGGCGTCAAGGTTCTGGAACCGGGCGATGATGTCCGGGATGTCGTTTTCCTTCACCTCGGTGCGCTTGTCGTCCAGCGAGAGGCCGTCGGCTTTCATATCGTAGAACCACACCTTATCGGTGCCGCCCGCGCCGGTCTTGGTAAATACCAGCACCGCTGTGGACACGCCTGCGTAGGGCTTGAACACGCCGGAGGGCATGGAAATGACCGCCCGCAGCTGATGGTTTTCGATCAGTTCTTTTCGGATGCTCTGGTGCGCCTTGCTGGAACCGAACAAAACGCCGTCCGGCACGATGCAGGCGCAGCGTCCGCCGGTTTTGAGCATCCGTAGGAAGAGCGCAAGGAACAAAAGCTCCGTCTTTTTGGTGTTGGTGACAGCCTTCAGGTCGTCGTTGATGCTCTCGGCATCCACAGTGCCCTTGAACGGCGGGTTCGCAAGGCAGACCGTGTACTTGCTGCAAATGGAGTTTTGCTTGGAAACGCTGTCTTTGTAGTCGATATCCGGGTTGGTGATGGAGTGGAGCATCAGGTTCATGGCCGAAATGCGGAGCATGGTGCGGTCCATGTCAAAGCCTGCGAACATCGGCCCGGCAAAATGCTGCCACTGTTCCGGAGTCATATCGTCCCCATAGTGCTTGCGAACATATTTTGCGCTGGACACCAGAAAACCTGCCGTGCCGCAGGCGGGGTCGCAGATGAAGTCGTCCGGCGTGGGCTGCACCAGCTCCACCATCATATCAATGATATGCAGAGGCGTGCGGAACTGGCCGTTCCGACCCGCCGTTGCCAGCTTGCCCAGCATATACTCGTACAGGTCGCCCTGCATATCAAGGTCGGCAATGTCGTGGGTGTAAAGATCCTCCAGCCCGGTGATGATCTTTTGCAGCACCTGCGGCGTGGGGATCAGGAACATGGCATCGTCCATGTACCGCGCAAAGGCGGTGTTGCCCTCGTCTGGGCGGGCGGGATCGTCCTCGATCTCCACCAGCTCGCCGTTTGCGTCAAAGTCCGGCAGACGGCCATACTTCATTTTTTTGATGGCCGGGAACACCCGCTGCTGCATGGTCAGGAAAATTTCGCGGGAGTCCTTATCCTTGAAGCGGCTCCACCGCATGGACTGTCCTGCTTCGCTGGCCGGGAAGATGTGCTCCATCTTTTCGCCTGCCATGTTTTCAAAATCTTCGGTGGCAAGCTCTTTCTCGTCCAGTGACCGGATGAACATGAGATAGGTCAGCTGTTCAATGACGGTCAGCGGATTGGTGATGCCTCCTGCCCAGATGTCCGTCCAGATTTTGTCTACCTTATTTTTAATGGCTCCTGTTACCATGCGTTCCTCCTGAATGTTTGCCAATCGCAAACGCTTTGCATCTCGAATTTTTGGTGATAATATCACAATTTTATTATAGCAGTGTACGATTATATTTTCAATGTAGAGCGTTTAGCAGACGTGCTTTCTTGATCGCAAGGCAAGAAATTAGTGGAACGTTAAAACAGCAATTTGCGATATGCAATTCAACGCTATTGCTGTTGCATGAAGAAGTTGAATTGCTATAAAACGGTAAAGTGGATTTTATCTGCTTTACCGTTTTTTCTTTACATCTGGACTCCAACATGCCTTTGTGCTATTCAGCGATTCCATCGCGCAGCCTG
>ERZ779875.2140-NODE-2140-length-11068-cov-2.930083_pt1 | contig 11068 bp, 16 predicted proteins | sample MGYA00511246_ERZ779875 | MGnify/ENA primary metagenome ERZ779875 (study PRJEB29588, sample SAMEA2155093) | human gut metagenome | biome: human gut; feature: human-associated habitat; material: faeces | place: Denmark | collected 2008/2010 ... | reverse complement strand
GAAGATACAGACACGGTTGTAAGTATTCAGAAAAACTTGGGATACTTTATTTCTTATGATAACCTATTTTCAACTTGGCTTGCAAAAGGTAGTGATTTCAGCGTACAAGATGTTCGTGACGCTCTTTCTGCATTTAGCCGTTTGATAAATCCGACCCACAAGAAAGTGTTTGAAGGTGTATTTGATACTCTGCAAACCGGTCTTTCTAAATTGGGAGATAGTGCAGCTTCTCAGTCAAAATCTATCAGTGAACTCATTCAGCTTATAAAAGATATTCCTATGGACGGCAAGCAGGGATATGATGTACTTGGTTTTATTTATGAATATTTGATTGAAAAGTTTGCAGCAAATGCAGGCAAAAAAGCAGGCGAGTTTTATACTCCGCACGAAGTATCTTTGCTTATGTCCGAGATAGTTGCAAATCATTTAAAAGACAGGGATAAAATTGAAATATTCGACCCTACAAGTGGTTCGGGTTCATTACTTATCAATATCGGTAAAAGCGCATCAAAGTACATTGAAGGCGAAAACAAGGTGAAATATTATGCTCAGGAATTGAAGCAGAATACATACAACCTTACTCGAATGAATTTGGTTATGCGTGGTATTGAAGCAGATAATATAGTTACAAGAAACGGAGACACCTTGGAAGATGACTGGCCGTATTTCGATGAAAACGACCCGACAGGAACATACAATCCGCTTTATGTTGACGCAGTAGTTTCCAACCCCCCGTATTCGCAGGCTTGGAATCCGGCAGATAAAGATACCGACCCTCGCTATGCCGGTTACGGACTTGCACCGAAAGGCAAGGCTGATTATGCCTTCTTGCTTCACGACCTTTATCACATTAAGCCTGACGGCATTATGACTATTGTACTTCCTCACGGTGTTTTGTTCCGTGGCGGTGAAGAAGGCGAAATTCGTAAAAATTTAATTGAAAAGAATAAGATTGATACAATTATAGGTTTGCCTGCAAATATCTTTTACGGCACAGGTATTCCGACAATCATTATGGTGTTGAAGCAAAAAAGAACAAATACAGATGTTCTTATTGTGGATGCCTCAAAAGGATTTATTAAAGAGGGAAAAAACAATAAGTTGAGAGCTTCCGACATTAAACGAATTGTCGATGTCGTAACACGGAGAGAAAGTGTGGACAAGTTCTCACGAGTTGTCAGCCGTGATGAAATCAGAGAAAATGATTATAACCTTAATATTCCGAGATATGTGGACTCCTCCGAAGCGGCAGAGTCTTGGGATATATTTGCGTCTATGTTCGGCGGACTCCCAATATCTGAAATTGACGAACTCAAAGAATATTGGGCAGCTTTCCCGGCGCTTCGTTCCGATTTGTTTGAAAACACCTCTGCCGAGTATTGCAAATTAGTCGCAGACGATGTAAAAAAGGCGATTAAAGAGCATAACGATGTAAAGAATTTTGAAAATAAGTTCAAAACTGCATTTGCCGATTTTGACTCGTATTTATATGACGAGTTGATTGAAAAAATGCAAAGCCTTAGCATATCTAAGACTGAGGAATTTTTATCGAAAAACATCTTTTCTCGAATGACTGATATTCCTTTGGTTGACAGGTATGAAGCATATCAACTTCTTGATGATGACTGGTCTAAAATTGCTGTTGATTTGGAAATTATCCAAACAGAAGGTTTCACAGCAACTAAAATTGTTGACCCTAATATGGTGGTTAAGAAAAAAGGCAATACCGAGCAAGAAGTACAAGAAGGTTGGAAAGGTCATATTATACCATTTGACCTTATTCAAAACACATTACTCGCTTCTGATAAACAATCTTTGGCAGAGAAAGAAAACAGACTTTCTGAAATTGCTTCTGAATATGAAGAAATTCTCGACACTCTTTCTGAGGAAGAAAAAGAAGAAGATTTCGTAAACGAGGACAGTTGGGTATTTGCAGAAGTCAAAAAGTCTGTTAAATCCGATAGCTTTGAGGCTGAAACAAAAGATAAACTCAAAGTTGTTTTGGAACTTAACACAGAGGAAAAGGCTTTGAAGGCTGCAATTAAGCGTGATAGTGCATTGCTTGAAGAAAAGACAAAAGACACTATTGAAGGTTTGTCGGATGAAGAAGTTATTGAACTTCTCAAAGACAAGTGGATAAAACCGCTTATTGATAATCTTATGCAGTTGCCTAACACTATCGTAAGCAAATTGGTTGCCAAAATTGAAGCACTTGCAAAGAAGTATGAAACTACCTTTGCAGAGGTTGAAAATCAAATTGAAGAAACCGAACAATCACTTTCATCAATGATAGATGACCTTGAAGGCAGTGAATTTGATTTACTTGGACTTGCCGAATTGAAGAAGTTGCTTGGAGGTAGTGCAAAATGACGAAAAAAACAGACACTCCAGCCATTCGATTTAAGGGGTTTAGTGACACTTGGGAACAGCGTAAGTTTGGTGAAGTGTTTGATTGCACTGTCCCGAATAACACACTTTCCCGTGCCGAACTGAGTTATGATGAAGGAACTGTCCTGAATGTTCATTATGGTGATGTGCTGATAAAGTATGGCTCTGTGCTGGATGTTCAAAAGGATGATATTCCTCGCATCCCGCATAGATGCCGAGAGGATTTCAATGGGGCTTTATTGCAGGATGGTGATGTTATTATCGCTGATACCGCAGAAGATGAAACGACCGGAAAAGCCTGTGAAATAGGTAATTTGCAAGGGAGTGCCATAGTATCGGGGTTACATACAATGGTGTGCCGCCCTCGGAACAGAATGGCATTGGGGTACCTCGGTTACTACCTCAATTCCAACGCTTACCACTATCAGCTTCTTCCTCTAATGCAGGGCATAAAAGTGCTCTCTTTAAGTCGCAGCAACATTCAAAAAACAAGCGTGAGTTACCCTTCAGCAATGAAAGAACAGCAACTCATTGCAAGCTACTTCAGCCAGCTTGACCACCTTATCACCCTTCATCAGCGTAAGCCTAATATTTATACAGGAGGATATTATGCTGAATAATATAAACAAAACAGACTTATTTTACGATTATTATGCTCAATGGATTACGGTCTATAAGGAAGGGGCGATAAGGAAGGTTACAATGGATAAATATCTGCTTACGCAGTCTTGGATTAAACAATTGGCACCGAATTTGAAAGTATGCGAACTTTCAAGGATAACATATCAAAAGCTCTTGAATGATTACGCCAAGTTGCACGAGAGACAGACCACAATGGACTTTCATCATCAACTCAAAGGTGCAATTTTAGATGCGGTAGATGAGGGACTTATTGAACGAGACCCTACGAGAAAAGCAATTATAAAAGGAAAAAAGCCTCGACACAAAAAAATCAAGTATCTCAATCAATTTGAGTTACATAAACTTTTGTCTGACTTGAATCTTGGTCAAGAGATAAATTGGGACTGGTTTATCCTGTTGGTCGCCAAAACAGGAATGAGATTTTCAGAGGCATTGGCTATAACACCAAAAGACTTTGATTTTTCTAAACAGTCTTTATCAATCAATAAGACTTGGGATTATAAAGGCGGAGGCGGTTTTATGCCAACCAAAAATCAATCTTCTGTTAGAAAAATACAGATTGATTGGCAACTCATTATTCAATTTTCCACTTTGGTTAAAGACTTGCCAGAAGATGAACCGATATTTGTTTCGGGTAAAGTGTACAACTCTACTGTCAATGATATTCTTACAAGACATTGTCAGAAAGCAAATATACCGGTTATATCCGTTCACGGACTAAGACATACACACGCTTCACTATTGCTGTTCGCAGGAGTGTCAATAGCAAGTGTTGCACAAAGATTAGGACATTCAAGTATGACAACAACGCAAAAAACTTATCTTCATATTATTCAAGAACTTGAAAATAAAGATGTCGATTTGGTAATGCGTTCATTGTCAAGCTTGAATTGATAACAATCCGGCTTACGCTGATGAAGGGTGATAAGGTTGTTAAGATTTTCAATAAACATAGCAATTTGCTTTTGCTCTTTAATTGATGGAACAGGAACGACAAGTTCAAAGTAATCTCCCAAATTGTAATTTGTCCTTCCGTCGCCAGTTGAAATTGCCACTGCCCATTTCTTATGTCTTTCAGTGTTCAAAAAAGTACAAAGATATGATGGGTCAATAATTGTCTTATTTGGTCGTGTTACAATAGTAGCAAAACCTATTGATTTATCTTCATTTTCGCTAATTACAGCCGAAGTTCCAACATCTCCAGTATGTACAGTTATTACATCTCCTATCTGATGCATACGGCTTTCATTTGCCATAGCGAAAGATTTTTCTAAGAATATCGGTTTTTCTCCAAATTCGAATCTACCATCTTTTATGTCTGAATTTCTTATTAGAAGAGTTCCTTCATCTGTATAATGTGCAGTCATAGTTGTAACCAAACCGATATAGATTTTTCCAAGTTCAGCAACCTTACGCTGTTCCCAAGAAAGAGCTGAATTTAAGGACATAAAAATGACCGTCAGATCTCAAATGAGACTTGACGGTCTTATATTTTATGATTGTATTTAAGAAAGTCGTTTCGGTGGTCTTGCTTCCGAAGTTGGTAGCCTTGCGCTATGAGCGTATCTACTTTCAAAGCAATCAGGTTGATGTCAGAACTCATTGCTCGTGCAATTTGCTGAATGTCGTAGCCGTTTTCAATGTACTCCAAAATGGTGTCATCAGGCAGCGAAGCCTGAGAAGCAAAGATATTTGCTTCATACTCCATACGGTTTTCTCGCATATCGAATATATTAAATTCTTTGAAACCACCTGCCGCAACAGCTTCTTGTCTATGAAGAATATCGTGACCGATTTCGTGCCACAGTACTATCTGTTCCACGACAGGGTGCATACCGTTTTTGAGAAAGATGAAGCGGTTCTTTAATATGACCTTATATGCTCCACGCTGTTTGTCGAAGTTCCGATAGATGATATTTATGCCAAGCTCTTTTGCCACCCGGTAAGGGTTGCGAGTGCCACAGCGGTCAATGAGCCTGTTTACGATTTTTACAATCTCAGCCGTAGTGTAATATCCCAATTCGGCTCACCTCCTTGTAGGATAATTGTACCTGATATTTACCCTATAATAAAGTATAAACTAAATACTGTCCCATAAAGCGGACTTAGTTTCACTTCGAGGATTGCTCGTCTTTGCGATATTTCTTCGGGGTGTATTTTTTATTGTTCTTTTTGGCAATAAGATATGCTTCCTGAATAGCGTCAACCATCTCACGCATATCTTCGTCTGCCAATTCGCCGCCGGCAAACAGACCGGTACTTCTGCGAGTAATTCCTGAGCCTGCTTTGCCCCTCTGCGTCCATATTTATCTTCAACCTCAGCGATAAATGCGTCATCTTCCGAAAGCAGATAGTTTACATTTTCGCCGAGGGCTTCTGCCAATGCTTTATATCTTTCCATTCCTCTCGGACGAGATTTATCTTTTTCATAAGAACAGATTACACGAACGGTAACGCCTATTTTATTAGCCAACTCTTCCTGAGTAAGACCGAGTTTAGTCCTTCCGGCTTTGACTTTTTCACCGAATGTCATCTTTGCGTTCACTCCTTAACTGAAAATTTGTAGTTTAACTTCTTGTTATCTCTTGACATTTGTACTTGAACTGCGTATAATAAGAAACAGGAAGTTGAACTACATATAGTTTACATTAAACTTCCTGAAAAGTCAAGGGGGTTCTGAAATAATGCGAAACATACTTCATTGCGATATGAATAATTTTTATGCCAGCGTTGAATGTATGCTCGACCCCACATTAAAGAAGTATCCTATTGCTGTTTGCGGTTCGGTCGAAGAACGACACGGTATTGTGCTTGCGAAGAATTACAAGGCAAAAGCATTTGATGTCAAAACGGGCGATGCAGTATGGCAAGCCAAACAGAAGTGCAAAGATTTGGTAGTAGTACCGCCACATTATGAGGAGTACATAAAATACTCAAAGCTCGCAAGAAGCGTATATGAGCGATATACAGACCAAGTTGAACCATATGGTATGGATGAGTGTTGGTTGGATATTAGTGGGACAGAGAAGATTTTCGGCTCGCCGGAAAAGGTGGCAAATGAAATTCGTGAGACAATGAAGTTCGAACTCGGATTAACGATTTCTGTTGGTGTTTCCTTTAATAAGATATTTGCGAAGCTCGGTTCGGATATGAAAAAGCCGGACGCAGTTACTGTAATATCAAAGAATACATTCAGAGAACAAATTTGGAAACTTCCTGCCGCTGATTTGCTCGGTGTAGGACGGGCAACGCAGCGTGTGCTTGACAGCTACTATATACGAACTATCGGGGATTTGGCTAATACCGACCCTGAATTCTTACGCCAAAGGTTAGGAAAAAACGGAGTCGCATTATGGAATTATGCTAACGGCAACGACCTTTCCCTTGTTGCAAAGAAAGACTTTGTTTCTCCGATTAAAAGTGTAGGACACGGTATAACTACGGTAGCAGACTTAGAGAAACCGGAGCAGGTGTGGCCCGTGTTTCTCGAATTGACCCAAGACATCGGACACAAACTCCGTGTTCACGGATTGAGTGCGGAAGGTGTCGCAATTCATATTAGAGACAATACACTTGATACAAGGCAATGGCAAACGAAGATAGCACTTCCTACACAGTCTCCGATGGTTATTGCAAAGACTGCTTTTCAACTCTTTGAAAAGAGATATGGGTGGCTTCACCCTATCCGTTCTGTAACGGTACAAGCCATAAATCTAATTCCACAGGACACGCCCCGTCAAATAGATATGTTTATGGATGCCGCAAAGCAGGACAAATTAGAGCGAATGGAAAAGTGTGTTGAAGAAATCAGAAGGCGTTTCGGAAAGGACAGCATAAGGAATGGAGTTCTGTGTCAGAACTTGCGGCTACCACCGGAAAAAGCCGAAATCACTATGCCGACAGGTATGGTGGGTTAAGGAGGTCTTAATGTGATTGATGAAAATGAGGTTATGGCTTATGTAAGAATGCCCGCTTGTTTTATGCAGGGGTGCAGTGAAGATATTGTTATCTTTCGTGCGGACGGCGGAAACCATTTTACCGATTACGGGATATATGAGGGGATGTTTCTTTTCTTTGACAGAAAAAAGCGTTTTAAGAAAGGAAGCCTTTCCTGTTACATCAATACTGCCGGAGATGAACGACCTAAGTACAAGGTTTCGGACAAGAGTATTACAGGATACCGGCATTTTGGAAGATTAGTTTTGACTTTGAGAAATTATGAGGTATAAAAATGGAATCCGAAAGACGAAAAGTATATGTTGAAGTAAATGTTACACACAGACCTGATGGAACGGCTCCTCCTTGTTTCATCAAGTTTGAAAATGGTGAAAAATATGAAATAGACCGTGTTATCCAAAAATGCAGAGCCGCTTCTACCAAGGTAGGCGGAACCGGTATTCGCTACACGGTGCAGATTTGCGGCAAGCCCACATTTCTGTTTGATGAAGAAAACGGGAAGTGGTTTGTTGAAGCAAAAACCTGATGATAGGAGGTTTTGTGATTTGAAGCACTTATCGAGATTTGACATCGAAGCCATAGCTGCCAAATATGTTAAAGCGTATATGGAACTTCCCGATGTCCGTAACACAAAAATATATAGGATTGACCCGGAACTACTGTTAGAAAAGGTTCTCGGACTTACGGTCGAGTATCAACATTTATCTTACGACGGCAGTATTCTCGGAATGACTTCCTTTACAGAGCTTGGAGTACAAGTTCTTGAAGATGACGATAATGAGGCTTTTTTCTTTTTAGACGGTAAGACTGTCCTTGTAGAAAAAGACTTGGCTTTTGATAACAAGCTGAGAGGAAGAAAAAACTTCACCCTTATGCACGAGGGTAGTCATCAAATTTTCAAAACGCTCTTTCCGAACGATTACGGGGTAACGCAGAAATCTTCAGGAGTACATTACTACAAGGCAAACTCCGAAAGAAACAAGCCTATATCTGATTGGGAAGAATGGCAGGCAAATACGCTTGGAGCAGCTATTTTGCTTCCTGAAACGCTCATAAAACAGGGAATGTTTCTATTCAATCTCGGAGACAAAATCGAATGTCTTAATAAGATTTACTCGCCGGAAGTATATAAGAGATTTGAAGCACTTGCCGATTTTTTAGGTTGTTCCAAAAAAGCATTGGCAATCAGAATGAAACAACTTGGATTGCTCAAAAAGGAATACCTCGATAATCCTTTTGACATTATCAATATTTACCCGGAGGGATGTAGCGTATGAATAACTTAGAGCAAAAGATAATCGTAAGGTGCAAGCACTGCGGTTGGCGTATCTTTGATAAGGTTACTATGACCACCGGAGTAATTGAACTGAAATGCCCAAACTGCCACAGAGTAGTAGAAGTTGACCTTTCTCTGCGCAGGGGCAATGTAAAGTACAGATTAGTAAGAGTAAAATAATCGAGCGAACAATTAAATATCGGACAGATGTACCGAGCCACGAGTCCTTGAGCGAAAGCTCTTGAGTCATCAAATTGCCGGACGCTGAGAATTGCGGGATAGAAATATCCTAAGTTCTTGGTGTCCGGCTTTTTTGTCGCTCCGAAAGGAGCAAAAGCGTGACATATAAGTGGTTGGCGTATATCGCCGAATACCCGTAATCTCCGAATTTTTGATTTCAAACCAAATTCAAAAATTCAAATTCAAGGAGATTACGACAATGACAAAACTTACATTAACCGAACAGGAAGAATTATTTGCAAAAGACTGCAAGCTCATAAACTTGCGTTATGAATACACAAATTATACAGGCAAAGAGAAGTGGGCGGTTATTACCGAACTTACCGAAAAAGAACTTCGGAAAAAGTATCCAGACATCATCAAAAGATACACGCCTTTTGTTTTGCTTTCTATGGCTCAGGGGGAAGTGATTAACGAAGCAGATAGGAACGATGATAAATACGAAAAGCGAGCAAAAAGGACGCTTGATGTTTACGGATATGAAGATGATATTTCAGAGCAGTTCCACCGGGAACTGATTACGCCTTTTGCTGACCCTTTTGAACAGGCGGAAGAAGAACGGTTTGAAATAGAAAAAGAGCAGCTCCGCCGAATGGAAATAGAAAAAGTCAGAAAAGTCTTGGCGATGATGAAACCTATTCAAAAGGAAAGGCTCTGCAAGGTTGTTCTGTTGGGGCTGAGTTCAAGAAAAATCGCACAAGAAGAAGGCATAAATTACAATGCCGTAGATAAGTCTATCAAAGCTGCAAAGAAAAATTTCAAAAAATATTATGAAAACCTCTGATTTTGGGTGTGCATTTTGACCCCCTTTGTCCAAATGAGTGAAGGGGTTATTTAATTCCGGACACGAATGACACTTCAAAACTAAAAAATGTGAGGTTTTACATATGAAAGAAAGAACAATTTGCCGTGGAGATTTATTTTACTACGATTTCGGAAACAGAACCGGCTCGGTTCAAAGCGGAGAAAGACCGGTGCTTGTAATACAGGCAGATGATTACAACAAGAACGCACCGACAATTATCGTGGCAGCCGTTACAAGTGTTATCAAGAAAAGATACTTGCCGTCACACATTCAGCTCGGTGAAGATTTCGGATTGAAGAAGCCGTCAATGGTGCTGTTGGAGCAGGTTCAGACGGTCAATAAAGAAGATTTGAAAGACTATATCGGAACAGTTGATGATGAGCAACTTATCAGACGGATAAATACAATGCTCAAAAAGACTTTCGGACTTTGGATTTATAAAAAGGAAAAGGAAGAAAATATCCGTTGCCTCTGCCCTAAGTGCCTGAGCGAATATATTGACAATCCTAATTATATTGTGCGTCGCCTTAACCCGTTTGCAAAGGAAAAAGACCGTTGCGACAAATGCGATAAAGCCGGTTGGGACTATATCGTGACCGAAAGAAATTCCGTTCGTAAGGGTAAGAGTGGCAGCTATGAAAAATAAGATTAGTATTCCAATATGGAAAAAGACAAATCTTACGGTAGACGAAGCAGCAGCCTATTGCGGTATCGGAGTAAAGAAGCTGAGAAAGATGACCGAATCCGAGGATTGTCCGTTTGTTCTTTGGAACGGAACAAAGCGTTTAATAAAAAGGCAGCAGCTCGATGAGTACCTTGAAAGTATGAGTTCCATATAGTCTGATTGTCAAGTGTGCGATAGGTCTATTCGCATAATAGGCTTATCGCCAACTTTGAATTATGATATGAATATCAAAAACAAGGAGGTGCATCAGAAATGGCAGATACAAAATTTGATGTGCCGATATGGCATAAAACAAACCTGACGGTAGAAGAAGCCGCAGCTTATAGCGGTATCGGCTCACAGAAATTAAGGGAAATGTCCGACTCTGAATACTGTCCGTTTGTTCTTTGGAATGGAGCAAAACGACTAATCAAGCGTGAGAAATTGGATAAGTATCTCGCTGAAATGTATTCGATATAACCGCAAGGAGGTGCTTGAAAAATGGACAATACAAGAAAGACAGTCGGTCAGGGTTTTGATGTGCCGATACGGTATAAAGCAAACCTGACGATAGATGAAGCTGTTGAGTATTCGGGTGTAAGCAGAGAAGGACTTTTGAAAATGATAAATCAAAATGATTGTCCGTTCGTCCTTCGTTTAGGACATCGCAGACTGATAAAAAGGAGGGCTTTTGATGAATACATTGCAAAACTTGATTTTGTCGAATGAGGATGAAACATTGAATCGTGAAGTAAAGGCATATCAAGAGAAGCTTACTTCAAAAACAAATGAAATTCCAATATGGGAAAGACAATGGTTGACGATTGAGGAAGCTTCGGAATATTCCGGTATTGCACGAAGAAAACTTCGTGAGCTATCAAACACATCGGGTTGTCCTTTTGCAATATGGATGGGAAACAAAATTCACATCATAAGAAAAAAACTTGATAAATACACGGAAACACACAATAGAATTTAGGAGGGATGAAATTATGGCTGAAAAGCGAAAAGACAAAGCAAGAACCGTCTTAAAAACCGGAGAGGTTCAGAGAAAAAACGGTACTTATCAGTATAGTTGGATGGATGGACAGTTAAA
>ERZ779875.2136-NODE-2136-length-11077-cov-6.354201_pt1 | contig 11077 bp, 7 predicted proteins | sample MGYA00511246_ERZ779875 | MGnify/ENA primary metagenome ERZ779875 (study PRJEB29588, sample SAMEA2155093) | human gut metagenome | biome: human gut; feature: human-associated habitat; material: faeces | place: Denmark | collected 2008/2010 ... | reverse complement strand
CTCAGCTGGTTAGAGCGCCTGCTTCACACGCAGGAGGTCACTGGTTCGAGTCCAGCAGTCTCCACCAAAACCTCACTTCTTCGGAAGTGAGGTTTTTCTTGTTTTCGGCAAAAGGAAAGACATCGTGTCTTTCTCGGAAAAAAACAAAAAGAGGGAACGGAAAAACCGTTCCCTCTTTTTTCATCAGATAGTGGCCGCTTACTTGGCGGCGCGGTAGAGGAAGGAAACGATCTGCGCACGCAGGCAGTTGCTGTTCGGGGAGAAGGTGGTGTCGCTCGTGCCGGTGGTCACGCCCGCGTTGACGGCCCACTGCACGGCGGGGGCGTAGAAGGCGCTCGCGCTCACATCGGCAAAGGCGTTCGTGCCCTCAGCCGCCGGTGCGCCGGCCGCTCTCCACTGGAAGGTGACAGCCTGTGCGCGCGTGACGGAAGCATCCGGGGAGAAGGTCGTGCTGCTCGTGCCGGTGGTCACGTTGTTTTCCACCGCCCACGCAACGGCCTTTCCGTAATACGCGCCGCTCTTCACGTCGGTGAAGGACGTGGTCATGGACTTCGGCTCGGGGCTGCCGTTGGCTCTCCACAGGAAGGTGACCATCTGGCCGCGCGTGCAGCCCGCGTTCGGCGCAAAGGTCGTGGCGGTCGCGCCGGAGGTGATGTTCTTCGCAACGGCCCAGGCAACGGCGTCGGCATAGTAGGCGTCGTCGGCGACATCGGTAAAGGGAAGCGACGCGGAGCCGTCATAGTTCTTGTCGCTCAGGACGGAGGAGAAGAGGAAGTTGCTGATGAAGGCGTACTCGTCTCTCTGGTGGACCTTATGGGTGAGGGAGTTGGCAAAGAGGACGACATTCATGCCGTTTTCCTTGTAGGCAAAGCCCTGCACGCCGCCGTTTAAGTAGGCCTTGAAGCCCGCGGCGCGCTCGGCAGTGTTCGTGGGGATGAAGCCCTCGGTGGGCGTCTTGGTCTTATCGCTCTTGACGAGGACCGTCGCGGAGGCTGGAACCTTGGAGAAGTAGCCGAGGCCGTAGGCATAGAGGATATCGTCGCCGTCAGCAATGTAGCTCGCGTTCACAAGGGTCTTGTTGGGATAGACAACGGGGGTCAGGCAGTCCATCGCGCCGTCCAGCTCGGTGTATTCCACGCCGGCGATGAGGTCAGAGGCGGAGGACGCTGCGGAATAGCTGTAACCGATGTACGGCAGGCCGTTTTTCACGGCGGTCTTTGCGGCGGTGTCGAGCTTCGTCGCACCTGCGGCGGCGTCCGCCTTGGTCACGTCGGAGGTCGTGGTGAAGCCCATGAGGTTCATCGCGGCGGTATCATAGTTCCAGCCGGCGCTCTGGCTGATCTGCGGCGTGTAGACAAATCCCTTCTCGCTTTCAGCAGGCGTGCCGGGGACGTAGACGGTCGGGGACTTGGTGATGATCTTCGCCTTCACGCTCGTCTTGTCGACGCCCGCGGCAGAGAGCAGATACTTGCCCGCGACGGTCTGATAGTCGGCGTAGGAGCAGATGAAATCGCCCATGTGGTCGCCGCTCGTGACCATGCCGACGGTCTTGCCGGCCTTGAGAAGTTCGTTGACGGCGGCGGTGGAGTCTTCAGAGGCGTTGGAGAGGATGACGTCTTTGTTCTTGTCACCTGTGAAGTAGGAGGTCAGCGCCTTGGTGTAAGCGAGCGCGTCGTCGTGGTCCATCGCGTCGCCGCAGACGGCGGAGATGCTCTTGTAGGCGGCGGGCTCGGCCACGGTGACCATGTCGAAGCCGCGCGTTTCATTGAAGGAGGTGATGCCCTCGGAGTAGAGGATCGTCCAGCCGTTGATGAGCGTGCCGTCATAGAGCGCGCCGTTGGCGACAGAACGCTTGGCCTGATACATCGAGACGATCATCGTCCCGGCGGGGTAGGTAACGCCGTCATAGGTGAATTCCTTTTCAGTCACGTTGACCTTGACGTCGTTTCTCGTGAGCCACTCCATCATGTCGGCCGCGGCCTGAAGGTTGGTCTGGTTCTTGCCGTCGAGCGGGATGATGTAGCACTCGGGATAGAAGTTGCCGTTCTGGCCCGCGCCCTTGTACTCGGGACGGAAGACGTCCATCTCCGCGCCCTCGACGTCGTTCTGGTCGCACAGCCACTGGCCGACGAGCGCGTAGGCGTCGGAATTGAAGTTCTTCACACCGCGCTCGAAGATCTTGACCTGAGAGGTGAGGTAGGAGAGCTTTTCGGCGGCAACATAGGCGGCGTTGCCGAGGATACCATACTGCGCCGCCTGCGCGGTATCGTCGTTGTAGGCGGGCAGCTCAACGGTATAGGCAACGGTGCCCTGCAGCATGGCAAACTGAGGAGTGTAGCTCGTGGACATATCGTCCCACGGGTCTTCCCAGTAGGTCTCGGTGCCGTTGCCGGTGTAGCTCAGGTAATCGCGCTGAGGGATCACATAGCTGTTGTAGCCATCGTTATTGGCGACCGCCGCGATGCCCAGCGCCTCGCCGCCGGTGATGAGGTGCTCGGCGAGCAGGTCGTACTCAAAGTTCGGCTCGTGCGGGGGATCGCAGGGCTCGCACTGGAATGCCTGCACACGGCCGTGGAACTCGGCAAGCGACATGGGGTTGAACATGCCGATGAGCTGCTGCATGTTGGCCGTCTCGCTCGTGGTCTGGAAGGAGTTGTCGCGGTTGAGGTCATAGCCATTGGTGGAATGTCTCGTCAGGTAAGTACGTCCGTCGACATTCTCCTCGGGGACGAGGATGAAGAACACGTCGGACAAAAGCTCGTCCTTGACGTTCACGCTCTTATTTTCGACGGTGTAATACTCTTCAAGGTCGACCTTGCCGGACTTGCCGTTGTTGCCGGCCGTCAGGTAACCTAAGTAGCTGGCCTTATCCTTGACGAGGTCGGGGATGGCGACGCTGCCCTCCGCTCCGACAGGGCCCATCTCTTCCTTGAGCTCTTTTTCGCCCGCGGCGGTGAAGCCCGTGAGCGTCTTGTAGTCGATGGTCTTTTCGCTCGTGATCATCTTGGCGAAGTCGAGCACGCCGTCGGTGGCGGCGACCTCGTTGGAGTGGATGTTGGAATACATCACGGGCACGCGGATATCGTCGAGCGCGCCGGACTTGATCTGGGCGAGCACGGCATCGGGATCGGTCTCGGCCTGCTCGGTCAGGGCGAGCCACTTGCTCACGCTCGCCTTGGAGTCGGCCACGATGAGATAGGGCATATCACGGCCCGCGGTGGACTGGCCCATGGAGAATTCTTCCACGTAGAGGCCGTTTTTCGTGCCGCTTGCCACGATCGTATCGAGCTCCTTGTAGATCTCCCACATGGTGTTGAAGTTTTCATACGGCGCAACTTTGACGCTCACGGAGCCGAGATCCTTGCCGCTGTTTTTGGCGACGAGATCAAAGTAGCCGCACAGGTCGATATAGTAGCCGCCGTTCACATGGGGCACGCTGTAGTCGACGCTGGTCACGCCGGTTCTGCGGTTGGTGGAGTAGAAGTAGTTATTCACGTGGAAGCTCACGTCGAGGACGGTCTTGCCGTTTTTCTCGCTTGCGGAGAGCTTGATGTCCGTGAACTGGTGTTCGTCGCCCTCGGTCAGCCAGTCATTCAGAGAGCCGCCCGCGTAAGCGTAGGGGAACAGCTCCTCGTTGACGTAGGGGCGGGAATCGTCGCGCTCGAGCGAGAGCGAAACGGTACCGGTGCTGACGGCCGCGGCGAGCGCATCCTTCGTCATGCCGGACACGGGGATGGAGAGGGACACGTCCTTGCCGTTTTCATCGGTGACAAGGGTGATGGTCGCGTCGACCGGGAATTTCGTTCCCAGCAGCGCATCGTCCTTGGGGTTCATGTCCTGGTAGCTGACGGCAAACGCGGACGTGACCGCGAGCGAGAGCGTCATTACCAGGGCCATCAGCAGCGCGAGCGCTTTGCTGACAGAGTTTGGATAATGTTTCATGGTTTTCGTCCTCCAGAATGGTCTTATGCCGCCACACACAGCGGCGGAAAGTTGATACGTTTAGTGTAACTCAATAAAAATACATAGTCAAGGGAATATTCATACCTAATCCTGCCAAATTTCAGCGTTGAATCTGTATTTTTGTTCATCATTTTTCACAAAGCAGTGCGTCAAGCCCCCGTCTTTCAGATCCTTTTGTGAATGTATTCGTAAATTTATACAGAATCGTGCTGCATAGGATATTCTTCTTCGCCGCGATTGCAAATGACGGCGGGGCGCATTATAATAAGAGGCAATCATCATTCAAACGCAGGAGGAACCGAATATGCGGCTGCAAAGCGCAATCTTTACACTGGGCGATACCCTCTTCACCCCCGACGGCGCGGCGCGCGAGGGACTCGACAAGGCGCTTTCACTTTTTAAGATGGAGGGCGTGTGGCTCGGCGCGGTGACGGCGCTCAGCGCGGAGGACGCGCAAAAAGCGCTCGAAAAGGCGGGGCTTAACTCGTATTTCCGCTTCGTGCTGACAGAATCCGTCGCGCTCTGCAAGGCGGACAGCGGCACGATGTTCGAGCGCGCGATGAAGCGCCTGCACTCGCAAAAGGACGATACGATCGTCTTTTCCGGCTCGCTTGCGGCGATTCAAAACGCGAAGGACGCGGGTTTTCGCACCGTGGCGGTGCAGGGAAGTGCGGGCGCGGCGGACTGGTCGACGATGCAGCAACTCGCCACGCAGAGCCTTGCGCAGTACAGCGAATTGCTGTCAGATTCTGTGTGAATTTTGGAAAAACGACAGGATTCGACGTTTTTTTAGTTTTAGTTGCAGTCTTTCTCAACTGTGGTATAGTAAGAATATAACTATCAGAAAGGAAGGTTCGCGCCATGTTTGATTTCTACTCGGCTACCATCTTCCTTTCGGTCTTTATTATGATTATCATGGACATGCTCGTGAGCGGCAATGATCTGATGGAGCATGACAAAAAGCAGACGGTTTACACGATCTCCGTACTGGTGATCGCATGCATGGTATCGGAATGGTTCGGCGTTTGGATGGACGGAGCCGACCCGTCGCTGCGGACGCTGCACATCCTCGTTAAGACCATCGAGTTATCCACAGCGCCGGTCATCACGGTGCTTTGCAGCGACCTGATGACGCCGCTCAAGCATAAAAAGCTCATTTATACCCTCATCGGCGTCCACGCGGGGCTCGAGGTGCTGTCGGCTTTCTTCGGCTTCATCTTCTCGGTCGACGCACAAAACGTTTATCATCACGAAACGTTTTACTGGGTCTACGTGCTGGCCTATGCCAGCGGCGTTCTGCTGTTCATTGGTCAGCTGCTGAGCGAGAGTTCGCACCATTATGGCCTGTATCGGGCGCTCGTTATCGTCCTGCCGGTTTTTTTCTTCTGTGGGCTGTTCCTCCAGTACGGTGCCGGAGTGCGCATCATGTGGGCGTGCTCAGCGGTCGATGTTCTGATGGTTTACATCCTGTATTCCGAGCTCACGCAGAAAATCGACACGCTGACTCATCTTCTGAACCGCCGCAGCTATGAGAGCCGTCTCGCCTCGTTGCGCGGGCACGCAGTCATCTACTATTTCGACGTGGACGAGTTCAAGTCCGTCAACGACACCTTTGGCCATGGCGTGGGCGACGCGGTGCTTGCCAAGGTCGGCTACTGCTACCGCATCGGCGGCGACGAATTCTGCGTCATCGCGCAAATCTCCGACACTGCGGCGGAAAAGTATCTTTCGGAATTCCTGCGCGAGCTGACGGCACGGCGAGTGAAAAACGAGCACCTGCCGCACGTGTCGGTCGGCTATGCGTGCTTCAATCCGGTGCTCGGCAGCGTAGAGGATGCGATCAAACGCGCCGACCGGACGATGTACCACTACAAGCGCAAGCGCAAAAGCGAAGCGCTCACAAATGATGATACCGTAAAAAGCTGACGATCTTTTGACCGTCAGCTTTTTGTATCTGCTTTTATTTCGCCTCAATCTCCGCGTCCTCCTGCGGCTGGAGCTTGCTGCCAAAATACGCGAGCACCGCGCCGAGAATGGCGCACGCGATGCCCCAGACCATCTCCGCTGTCGAGGCAAAGTCCGTCGGAATGATGATGAGCGTGGAGGCAAGCACGATGCCGATGACGGCGTGATAAGCGATGGAGTAGTGCGTGTCGAAAAGCCTGCTCACAATGCGGGCAAACAGCGCCATCACGCCGGCCATGCCAAGCCCCCAGGGGATGAGCACGGCAAGATCAAGCTGCGCGATGCCGTCGATCAGCGGCGTGAGAAGGCCGACCGCCATCAGGATGGACGACGACGTCATCCCCGGGATGATGAAGCTGAAGCCCCACAGCACGCCGCAGAAGAGAAAGCCCCAGAAGTTTGCGGGCATCTCGGCAAATGAACTGAACTTGACGGCCATCAGCGCGCCGAACAGGGCGAGGAAGCTGACGATCAGCGAGATGTACGAACCGTTGCCGCGCCCCTGCGTACCCGCCTCGTGCCAGAGGTCGGGCAGCGTGCCGAGGATGAGCCCGATGAAGAGGCACGTGGCGACGGTTTCCGACTGGTGAAACAGCGCAAGGATCACGCTGCCGCCGCCCAAAAAGCCGATCGCCCAGCCGATGCCGACGGCGAGCAGCATCCGCCAGTAGCGTTGAAGCGCGCGTCTGGGGTGCGTGAGCAGCTCCATCGCGGGGCGGTAGATGCCGAATACGACTGCGAGCACGCCGCCGGAGATGCCCGGCAAAATCGCGCCCGCGCCGATGATGATACCCTGCACAATGCGCATGATACCGTTTTTGATGCGGGAATTTTTCATATTGCTGCCTTTTTATGTGCTGCGCCCGCCGCAAAGCGGCGGAACGCGACGCGGTTTAATAGCCCTTTCTGCGGTCGACGAGGTGATGCATCGGGCGGCCCGCGGCGTAATTTTCCAGATTTTCGCAGAAGAGCTGCACGTTGCGCTCGCAGGTGTAGCCGAGCGTCATGTTGCCCGCGACGTGCGGCGTGAGCAGGAGGTTCTTGGCCTTGCGCAGCGGATGATCCGCAGGCAGCGGTTCGGGCACGACGACATCGAGCGCCGCACCGGCGAGGTGCCCGGAATCCAGCGCTTTGATCAGCGCGTCCTGAACGATGGCCGTGCCGCGGCCAACGTTGATGACGTAAGCGCCTTTCGGGAGCAACGCCATGCGGTCTGCGTTCAGGATGTTCACCGTGTCGCTCACCGAGGGGAGAGACATGAAGAGAAGGTCAGTCTCGGGCAGGAGCTGATCGAGCTCCGTGACGGGATGAACTGCGTCAAAGTCCGCGTTCGCGCGGCCGCTGCGGCTGACGCCGGTCAGGCTCGCGGGATGGAACGCGCGCACGCGGCGGGCAAATTCCGTGCCGATGTCGCCCGTGCCGAGGCACGTGACGCGCGCGCCGTGGAGCGAGTGGATGCCGCCCGGGAGCACGCGCCAGCCGCCCTCGCGGATGATCTCGGTGTATTCCATCTGGCGGCGCAGCAGCATCAGCGAGACCATGACGGAATGCTCGGCGATCGTCGTGCCGTAAGCGCCCGAGGCGTTCGTCAGCAGGCAGTCGGGATTCTGATACAGGTCGTCGCGGCAGAAGTGGTCCACGCCCGCCCAGCAGCTCGCGTACCACTTGAGATTGCGTGCGCCCGCGATAACGCGCTGGGACGGATGGCCGTAGAGGATCGTGCAGTCGTCCACATTGCCCTCCGCCGCCTTGGACGAGGGGAAGAAGACGATGTCGTAGCCGCAGCGTGCGGCGGTGTCGCGCAGCGTCTTTTCGTATGCCGGAGTCAGGAAGTCGATGATGACGCCGATTTTTTCATTCATGGTTCAATTCCTCCAAAATCATTTCTGCGACGCGCAGACCGTCGGCCGCGGCACTCATGATGCCGCCGGCGTAGCCCGCGCCCTCGCCGCAGGGATATAGACCGCGCAGGGCGGATTGAAAACTCAAGTTGTCGCGCACGATGCGCACAGGCGACGAAGAGCGCGTCTCCACCGCCGTCAAAACGGCGTCGGGCGCATCGAAGCCCCTTAATTTCCGTCCCAGCATCGGAAGGCCCTCCTCGAGCGCCTCGCACACAAAGGGCGGGAGACAGCCGTGCAGGTCGCACCAGCGGACGGAGGGAAGATAGGTCGGGACAACCTTTCCCGCCCCCGTTGACGGGCGATGCTTGAGAAAATCTTCGACCCGCTGGGCGGGGGCGGCGTAATTTCCACCGCCAAGGCGATAGGCCGCGTCCTCCAGCTCGCGCTGGAACCGGACGCCCGCGAGGGTATCGCCGGACGGGAAATCCTCCGGCGTAACGGAGACCAAAAGTCCGCCGTTGATGTTCTCGCCGTCGCGCGCAAATTCGCTCATGCCGTTTGTCACGACGCGCTTTTCCTCCGACGCGGCGGCGACGACCTCGCCGCCGGGGCAGACGCAGAATGAGAACACGCCGCGCCCCTTTTCCGTGTGGCAGGAGAGCTTGTACGACGTGGGTGGGAGGCCGGGCGTGCCCGCCGCCTCCTTATATTGCGCTAAGTCCATGTCGCGCTGGCGGTGCTCGATGCGCACGCCGACGGCAAAGGGCTTTGGCTCCATCGGCACGCCGCGCTTTTGCAGCATTTCGAACGTATCGCGCGCGCTGTGGCCGGGCGCGAGCACGACGTGCTTTGTGGGCAGCGTGTACTCCCCCTCGGGGGCGCTCACGCGCAGCGCCGTGACGCTGCCGCTGTTCTGCTCGATATCCACAACCTTGTGGGAAAACCGAACTTCGCCGCCGCGGTCGATGATCTCGCGGTGGAGATTTTGCAGCACCACATATAATTTGTCGGTGCCGACATGAGGCTTGGCGTCGACTAAAATATCCTCGCTCGCGCCGAAGCGGACGAACTCCTCTAAAATATAGCCGTGGCGCAGGTCCTTTGTGCCGGTGTTGAGCTTGCCGTCGGAAAATGCGCCCGCGCCGCCTTCGCCAAATTGCACGTTCGAGGTCAGATCAAGCTCGCCCGTGCGCCAGAAGTGCTCGACATCGCGCTTTCGCTGCTCGACCGCGCGCCCGCGCTCTAATAAAATGGGTCTTGCGCCGCAGCGGGCCAGCAGCAGCGCACAGAAAAGGCCCGCGGGCCCCGCGCCGATAACGACAGGGGAGACCTCCGGCGCTGAAACAGGCGCGGGCGGCGTATATTTCTTCGGCGCGTAGGGCTGCACATTCTTATTCTTGCAGCGCCGTAAAACGCCGGATTCGTTTTTGACCTCGACCGCGCAGGAGCAGACGAGCTTCACGCCCTCGCGCGCGTCGATGGAGCGGCGCAGGAGCTTGACAGAGACGAGCGCCTCCTCGCTCACGCGCAGCACGTGCGCGCAGGCCGCGCGCAGCTTGTCTTCCTTTGCCCCCACGGGGAGCTTCAGATTGTCGATGCGAAGCATGTGCGCCGCCTCCTTTTTCTTCAGTCGCGTTTCATTTTATTATGACGGAAAGGAAAGCGCAAGGGGAATCACGCGATTATCACAGATTCTTAAAAAAGTCATCGGGAATTTAAGAAATCGTCAAATAGCGTTCAAGAAATATACATAAATATGCCCTATGATAGCATCATCGAAAGCAAAGAGGCTGCCAGCAAGGGTCTCAGTCCATAGGAGGTCATCATCATGTACGAAGACGAAAACAACCTGTATCACTACAGCTATCGCAAGGGCGACGAGCAGAACCCCAACGCCCCGATCGACACGAAGAACTACGCCGAGGACCCGTGGGATAAGAATCCCGGCGGCAGCCCGAAGAAAAAGGGCGGCAGCGGTCTTTCCGGCAAGATCGTGGCGCTGGCGCTGGTGTGCGCGCTCGTCGGCGGCTTCATCGGCGCAGGCGTGAGCGGCGCGACGACCAAGGTCAACAAGACGAGCGTTCAGGTCAGCGACCGCGAGGTCGCGCAGGTGCAGACCGTCAAGGTCGACGGCAAGACGCAGATGTCGATGTCGGAGGTCTACGCCTCGAACGTCAACAGCGTGGTGTCCATCAACGTTTCCGCCACGACCAACTACTTCGGCCAGACCGTGCAGACCGCCGCGAGCGGCACGGGCTTTTTCATCACGGAGGACGGCTACATTCTCACGAACCACCACGTCATCTCTGATGCGAGCAGCGTGAAGGTAACGCTTTACAACGGTGAGACCTACGACGCCAAGGTCATCGGCAGCGATGAGGACTACGACATCGCCGTTCTCAAGATCGACGTGACGGGCGCGACGCCCGTGGTGCTGGGCGATTCGAGCAAGGTCGCCATCGGCGAATCCGTCGCCGCCGTGGGCAATCCCCTCGGCGAGCTGACGTTCTCGATGAGCGAGGGCATCGTTTCCTGCGTCAACCGCGCCATCAATGTTGACGGCACGCCCTTTAACATGATCCAGGTCGACTGCTCCATCAACCCCGGCAACTCCGGCGGCCCGCTCTTCAACAGCTACGGCGAGGTCATCGGCATCGTGTCGGCCAAGTATTCGAGCTACTCGAACACCACCGTGGAGGGCATCGGCTTTGCCATTCCCATCAACGACGTCGTGTCGCTCGTCAAGGACATCATGACCAACGGCTATGTGACCAACAAGGCCTACATGGGCATCACGCCGCAGACGATGACCGCGCAGATGGCGCAGCAGTACCGCTACGACGTGACCGAGGGCGTCTTCGTCTGCTCCGTTGACCCGGACAGCGCCGCCGACAAGGCGGGGCTCAAGCTCGGCGATGTCATCACGAAGATGGACGACAAAACGATCTCCTCCTATGAAGACCTCGTCGCTGCTAAAAAGAGCTACAGCGCGGGCGACACCGTGACGCTGACCGTCTACCGCGAGGGTAAGACGATCGAGGTAGAGCTCACCTTCGACGCTGTTCCCGAATCGGCGGAAACGAACAATTCCGACCAGAGCACCGACAACAGCTACAATGGTAACGGCGGGTACGGCAATGGCGGGTACGGCAATGGCGGCAACGGCTACTACTCCAATCCCTGGGATTTCTTCAATAATTTCTTTGGATATAATGGCTGATGCCACTGAAAAAGGAGCCTCGAAAGAGGCTCCTTTTTTTATTGTCGCGCGCAAGCGCGGCTTTTTTCGCGCCCAAAGGGCGCGG
>ERZ779875.2132-NODE-2132-length-11104-cov-2.904697_pt1 | contig 11104 bp, 9 predicted proteins | sample MGYA00511246_ERZ779875 | MGnify/ENA primary metagenome ERZ779875 (study PRJEB29588, sample SAMEA2155093) | human gut metagenome | biome: human gut; feature: human-associated habitat; material: faeces | place: Denmark | collected 2008/2010 ... | reverse complement strand
GAGGAACTGGATTGGTCGTTCAGAGGGTGCGGAGGTTGATTTCAGAATTAAAGATAAAGAGGATAAACTTCGTGTTTATACTACAAGACCTGACACACTCTTTGGTGCAACTTACATGGTAGTTTCACCTGAGCATCCTATTATTGACAAGTATAAGGATAAGATTAAAAACTGGGATGCCATTGTGGAATACAGAGAGATGGCATCAAGAAAGTCTGACTTTGAGCGTACAGAACTTGCAAAAGACAAGACAGGTGTTGTTCTTGACGGACTTACGGCTATAAATCCTATAAATGATACGGAAATTCCTATCTGGATTTCTGATTATGTACTTATGACATACGGAACAGGTGCTATCATGGCAGTTCCTGCACATGATGATCGTGACTGGGAATTTGCAAAGAAATTCTCACTTCCTATGATTCAGGTTGTTGAGGGAAGTGAGGGACCTGTTGATATAGATGCGGCTGCATTTACTGATGTGGCAACAGGAAAGATGATAAATTCAGGTTTCCTTACAGGGCTTACAGTAGAAGAAGCTAAGGAGAAAGTAAAAGATTTCCTTACAGAGAAAAAGATTGGTAACCGCAAAGTAAATTATAAACTCCGTGACTGGGTATTCTCAAGACAGAGATACTGGGGCGAGCCTATTCCAATCGTACATTGTGATAAATGCGGATATGTACCTCTTGACGAGAGTGAACTTCCTCTCTTACTTCCTGAGGTAGACAGCTATATGCCTACTGACAATGGAGAGTCACCGCTTGCGGCAATGACAGACTGGGTGAATACAACCTGCCCTTGCTGTGGAGGTCCTGCAAAGAGGGAGACAGACACGATGCCACAGTGGGCGGGTTCATCATGGTACTTCTTGAGATATACTGACCCGACAAATACAGAGGCACTTGCAAGTCCTGAGGCACTTAAATACTGGCTTCCTGTTGACTGGTACAACGGTGGTATGGAGCATACTACACTCCATCTTCTCTACTCACGTTTCTGGCATAAATTCCTCTATGATGAGGGTGTTGTGCCTACTCCTGAACCATACCAGAAGAGAACATCACACGGCATGATTCTCGGTGAAAACGGCGAGAAGATGAGTAAGTCCCGCGGCAACGTGGTAAACCCGGATGATATTGTCAACGAGTTCGGTGCAGATACCCTGCGTACTTATGAAATGTTCATCGGCGCATTCGAACTGAGCGCTGCCTGGAGCAATGAAGGCGTAAAAGGCTGCAGAAGATTCCTGGAGCGTGTCTGGAAGCTGCAGGAGATTGTAACCGATGAAGCCGGCTATTCCAAGGAGCTGGAAACCAGGATGCATCAGACGATCAAGAAGGTTTCTTCCGACTTCGAGACCTTAAAGTATAACACTGCAATCGCTGCGATGATGTCTCTGATCAATGATTTCTACAAGGCTGGCAAGGTAACCAGAGATGAGTTTAAAACTCTGCTGATTCTGTTAAACCCTGTAGCGCCCCATATGACAGAGGAGCTGTGGCAAATCATGAACTATGGTGGACGTCTGTATCAGACCAGCTGGCCGACTTATGAAGAAGCAAAGACGGTAGAATCTGAAGTGGAAATCGCAGTTCAGGTAAACGGCAAGGTTCGTGCGACCATTAAGATCGCTGCAGATATCTCCAAAGAGGATGCGATTGCAGCAGGTAAAGCTGCAGTAGCAGACAAGCTGACCGGTCAGATCATCAAGGAAATCTATGTTCCCGGACGTCTGGTAAATATCGTTCAGAAGGGCTGACCGCGATTGCCTGCTGAAGCGGACAGGCACTGCTGAAAAATAGCAGATGTGCGCTGCACAGATCGGTTGTGTTAAAAATAGAATTCCCGACAGATGTGGATGAAAAGGATTCATATCTATCGGGAATTTTTGTTTTATAGGAAAGAAAAGACTTCTGGGCGGGATTGGGATTGCACTGCATCAGGATCGTGCTGCGTTTTAGCCAAATTGTGCCGTTTTTGCGTCGCTGCAGCTAAAATGCCTCGTGCAGAACACATTTTTTCCATTTTTTAAACACACTTTTCTCACAGAATCCTCCTGAAATGAACACATAATTCCGATAAACTTAAGAAAGTGTAAAATTTGAAAGGGAGGATCTCACTATGATTGAGATTTCGCATCTGGTCAAAAAATATGGCGATCACTATGCGGTCAAGGATCTGAATGTCCGGATTGAAGAAGGACAGATCTACGGATTCTTAGGACCAAACGGAGCCGGAAAATCGACCACCATGAATATGATTACAGGATATCTGGCACCGACTGCCGGAACCGTAAAGGTGGACGGCTTTGACATCGTCAAAGAGCCGGAAAAGGCAAAGGAACATATCGGTTATCTGCCGGAAATTCCGCCGCTGTACAGTGAGATGACCGTTGAGGAATATCTGAAATTTGCAGCAGAATTAAAGCGCATTCCGGGAAAGGAAAGAGCAGCGCAGATCGAAAAGGCGATCAAAACCGCGCAGCTGGAGGATGTCAGGAAGCGTCTGATTAACAACCTTTCCAAAGGTTATAAACAAAGAGTCGGTCTGGCACAGGCAGTGCTCGGCGATCCTGAGACGATTATTCTGGATGAGCCGACTGTCGGTCTGGATCCGAGACAGATGATCGAGATGCGTGAGCTGATCCGCAGTCTCAAAAAAGACCATACAGTTATTTTGAGTTCGCATATTCTGTCCGAAGTCAGTGCAGTGTGTGACCAGATCCTGATTATTTCCAAGGGTGAGCTGGTTGCAAGCGATACGCCGGACGGACTGCAGGCAAAGCTAAAGGGCGCAGGCGAGCTGGAGCTTTGCGTAAAGGGGACTGCAGCGCAGTTAAAGACGCTGCTGTCAAATCTGGACGGCGTAGAAAGCTTTACGACGACAGAAGCAGAAGACGGAACCGTGCTCGCACAGGTTTCGGAGAAGGCGGACTGCGATATCCGCGAGCCGCTGTTTTATGAGCTGGCAGAGAATCGGATGCCCCTGCTTGGCATGGAGAAAAAGACGGGATCGCTGGAGGATATCTTCCTGCAGCTGACCGATAAGCCCGAGGAGGAGACGAAACAATGACAGCGATTTATAAAAGAGAATTAAAAACATTCTTTACGACGGTAACCGGCTGGCTGTTTATTGCAGCACATATCTGTCTTGCCGGACTTTACTTTTTGGCAATCAATCTGCTGTCCGGCTACAGCAATGTCGGACAGAGCTTTTCCAGTATCCTGTTTTTGCTGCTGTTATCGACACCGATTCTGTCCATGCGTATGCTGGCAGAGGAGCGTAAGCAGAAAACGGATCAGTTGATTTTGACTTCTCCGGTTTCGATCGGAGGAATCGTAGTGGGCAAATACCTTGCGATGGCGACCGTCTTTACCATTCCGGTTGCGGTGATGGCGCTGTTCCCGCTGATTTTAAGCCGCTACGGAACCGTTCCGATGGGCGAAAGCTATACGGCGCTGCTGGCTTATTATCTGTTTGGTCTGACCTGCCTTGCGATTGGTCTGTTTATTTCCTCAATCACAGAAAGTCAGATCATCGCAGCGGTGCTTTCCTTTGCCCTTTTATTTGTCGGCTACATGATGTCCTCCATTACCGGACTGATTTCCCAAACCGGCAACCTGCTGACAAAAATTTTAAACGCTTACAACTTCACCGACCGTCTGGACGCTATGGTGGAGGGAACGCTGAATCTGAAATCCGTCCTGTATTTTGTAACCCTGATCGTCGTATTTTTATTCTTAACGGTTCAGTCGATCCAGAAGAGAAGATATCAGGTTTCGGTAAAAACGCTGCAGATCGGCGCTTACAGCAGTGGTATGATCGCCCTTGTCGTAGCGATTGCGGTGTTCTTAAACCTCGGATTTTCCGCCCTGCCGGATCGCTATACGAAGATTGATGTAACGAGCCAGAAGCTGTATACGCTGACCCAGACGACGAAAAATCTCGTCAAAAACCTGTCTGAGGATGTGACGATTTATGTCATCAATTCGGAAAGCAGCCAGGATGAAACGCTGCAGCAGACGCTGAAAAGCTATGCAGAGCTTTCCGATCACATCAAGCTGGTTTACAAGGATCCTGTCGTTTCCCCTGATTTTTATAAGGATTATACCGACAGCATTTCCGTAAACTCCATGATCGTGGAATCCGCACAGCGATTTAAGGTAATCAATTACAACAATATTTACGAATATGACTATGACTACAGCAACTATTCCAGCTCTGTCAGCGGCTACGATGCAGAAGGACAGCTGACAAGCGCGATCGCCTATGTAACGAGCGATTCCACCTCCGTTGTTTATGAATTAAACGGTCACGGAGAAGCCAGCCTGGACAGCTCGTTTGAGGATGGCGTGAAAAAGGAAAATGTCGACCTTGCGGAGCTGACACTTTTGACAGAGGACAGTGTTCCGGACGATGCAAATGGAGTCCTGATCCTTTCCCCTACAAACGACTTAAACGCAGAGGATGCCGATAAGCTGATTGCATACTTAAACAACGGCGGAAAGGTTCTGATTTCCACCTCTTATATCGATAGCTTCTCTGAGGAGATGCCGAACCTGACAAAGGTGCTTTCCGAGTTCGGACTTTCCATCGGGAACGGTCTGATCGTGGAGCAGGATAATGCGAGAATGTATCAGAATCCGATCTATCTGCTGCCGAACGTTTCCTCCGACAGCCTGACAAACGGCGTTTACGGAAAGAGCTATGATTATATCATGATGCCGTATGCCCAGCCGATTCTGACAAAGGAGAAGGATGGCGTTACGCTGACCACTCTTTTGACAACCTCGGAGAAGGCGTACAGCAAGACCGATTTGAATCAGTCCTCCGACGTCAAGAAAACAGAGGACGATGCGCAGGGATCATTTACTGTCGGCGTAAAAGCGGTGAAAACACTTGCTTCCGGCGAAGAAGCACAGCTGATTTTATACAGCTCGTCCTATCTGTTCACAGAGTCGGCAAACCAGTACACGATGGATAACAACCTGACGCTGTTCACCAACGCAATCAGCACGATGGCAGGAGAGAGCGAAAGTATTTCCATCCCGACCAAATCAATGGCGTCCACCTATGCGACCGTGCCTACGGCATCTGCTGTCCGCTATGGAATCCTCCTGATGGGCATCCTTCCTATCGGTCTGCTGGCAGCCGGTATTATCATCTGGGTCAGAAGGAGAAAGAGATAAATGAAAAAACAGAAAATTCAAATTTTGATTTTACTTGTATTATGTATCGTCTGCGTCGGCGGATATTTTATCATCCGGAATCATACGTTTGAAACGGAGGAAGAAACCGTTTCCGTTGATGTTACCAACTTCAATAAGGATGATGTGACGGAGCTGATCCTTTCCGGCGACCACGAGGTTCATCTGGTGAAATCAGACGACGTCTGGACGGAGAACAGCCTGCCGGATGAAACCATTAAGGAATCGACAGTTAACACGCTGCTGAATGAAATCGCCAACATCACGACGACGGAAACTGTTGTGGAAGCGCCGGAGGATCTTTCCCAGTACGGACTGGAGGAGCCTTTCCGGACGATCACGGCAGTCCTTTCCGATGGAACACAGGTTGTGATTTATGCCGGAAATAAGAGCGATCTGCTTTCTGAGTATTACATCAAAGTGGAAGGCGACGACAATGTTTACCTCGTTTCCAGCAATATCGTGACGGATTTCGATAAGGACCCGGAGGACTTCATCGACGAGACGGAGACCGAAACGGCGACAGAGGAAACGGCAGATTCTGCAGACGAGACGGCAGCAACTGACGCTATAGAGGAAACGGCTGCGGCTAAGACACTGGAAAGCACAGATGGCGAAACAGAAAGTGCGGACGCAGAAGGTGAGAATGCCGGGACGGCTGGCGAAACGGAAACTGCAGAAAGCTCCGGGGACTGACGAATCACAGAAGGGTTTGTTATCTGCAAATTTTGAACCATGGAAGGTTTCCTGAAAACGCCCGGAAGGCGGGAGATTTACTCCCTCTTTCCGGGCATTTTCTTTGCCATCAGGCGGACGATCTGATTCATTTTCAGCTGTTCCTCCGGTGTTGCATATTTGCGGATCGCCATGAGAATGGAAGAAATTTCCGTGTCGGAAAAGCTGATCGATGCTTCTCGGCTTTTCTGTGCCAGCGCCATCAAAAACGGCAGTAGTTCTTTTTGCGAAAGCGAGCTGCTTTCAAAGACGAGCTTCTGTAAAAAATGCAGCTTTTCTTTTGGAATGCTCTGGACGCAGTCTTCCTTCATCCAGTTTGGTTCCGAAGTGGTGTTTGTATCATTATTTTGTTGACTGGTCATAAAAACCTCCGTTTTGAAAATATTCTGGAAAAAGCGGTATTTAGAGCCCATCGCGGAACGCCTCGAACATCGCCTGCTGTTCCGGTGAGAGCATGCCCTTTAAAAATGTCATGGGGTCGAAATTGTCGGGAAAAGTAGTTGTTCCTGTCAAAGATGCTGACGCGGAATCGAAAGCAGACGTTGCCTGCCCGGCGGCAGTATCCGTTTCTCTGCCTGCTCTTGCAGCTGCTTTCGTATAACCGGCATCCGGATTCGTGCCAAAACAGTCTGCATCTGCCGCAGTATCGGTGTCTACGTCGGGCGCACTTTCCCTCAACGTTTCGAACAGCTGCATCATTCCTTTCATTTCCTCGAACAGCTCGAGATTTTTCTGCAGGTTGAGAAGTTCTCCAAACAGCGCTTTTTCCTGGGGAGAACAAAAGTTTTTGATCTGCTCAAACAACACGGCAAAGTCCGGCGAGGATGTGCCGGAGGTTTGATTTTTGTATGGAGGGGACGGATGCCTGGAAACATATTCCAGGGTGTAGCGCAGCTCCAGATATTTGATCCAGACCGCGAGATGACTTTGACCATATGGGTCAAAATATGGCAGCAGGATTTTTAAAATCTGGATATGGTTTTGGGTATAGAGCGTATCAAAGGCGATGACAGCTTCGTTTTCACAGACGTTCATTAAAAAGCTTCCTTCCGGTGTTTATTCTATTCCTATGAAACAGTCAGATAGAATAGGACAACAAGGAATTGCTTTTGCCAGTCTGTCAGAGATCGTCTGTGGGACTCGAAAAATCGTTTGCATCGCGAAGGGGCATTGCCCATAGAGGAAGCAATGCCCTTTGGGATGGGAGCCAGATGCGCTCAGATACCTATGGAATCAGCATCCACAGCCATTGTTGCATCCGCAGCCGTTATTCGTGCCGATTCCGCTGCAGCCGTTGCCGCAGCAAGCCAGAAGCAGCAGAATCCAGATCAGGGAATTACAGCCGTTGTTGCCGCCGTCGTTACAGCCACAGCCGTTGTTTGCTCCGAGTCCGTTGTTGCCGCAGCATAACAGCAGAATCAGAATGAGGCAGCAACTGTTGCCGCCGAAAAGACCGCCGTTCTGACAGGTATTGCCGCATCCGCAGTTGGTAGCTGATAAATCACTCATGGTTATGAGCCTCCGAATGGATAGTTATGGTTTAAGATATGACCGCACGCTTGTCCAGGTTTCTTACGTGGAAGGAAAATTTTTGAAACACTTTTCCTATCATTTGCTGGTGCACTGGAGCCCGGCGAGCAGGCCGGCTTTTTTGCTGTCTTCCATAGAATGCAGCACACCTCTTCCCCCATCCTTCCATATCCTAAAAGAAAAAGGATGCGTATGCCTTGAACAGGGTAAAGAGAGTTGTCCACGCGACCGCGGCAGAGGTAAACGGGCTTTCCGGAAAAGGTGTGACGGCAGCGGTGCTGGACACCGGGATCGCGCTGCATCCGGATCTTTCCGGGAGAATCGCAGGATTTGCAGACTTTGTCGGCGGACAGAAGCAGCCGTATGACGACAGCGGGCATGGAACCCATGTGGCAGGCTGCCTGTGCGGAAACGGAAAATGCTCCAACGGTCTGTATGCCGGAATTGCGCCAGGTTGCCGTCTGGTAGTATGCAAGGTGCTGGACGAACGTGGGGACGGAAACGTTGCCGCCATGATAGAAGGCATCCGGTATGTGCTGGACACACGCCGGATTTATCATACGAGAATTTTGAATATTTCCGTCGGGATCGGCTCGATCCGAGAAGCTGCGCTCGAGCAGGAGCTGCTTTCTTGGATTGCAAAAGCATGGAATGCAGGGCTGTTCGTCGCAGTGGCTGCCGGAAACAACGGACCTGCCCCGGATTCTGTCTCTGCGATGGGTCTGCAGGCGCACGTCGTATCGGTCGGATGTCATGATGGAAGGCAGACCCCGGGACACAAAAATGCCTGCGCCGCTTATTCCGGGAGAGGTCCTGCAAACGGCAGGGTGAAAAAACCGGATCTGGTGGCGCCGGGAAGCGGCATCATTTCCTGCAATGCCTGGTATCGGAAAAATCATTTCTGCTCGGTAAATCATCCGTATACGGCAAAGAACGGGACCTCAATGGCGGTTCCGCAGCACTTTTGTGGGAAAAGGAGCCGCATCTGACAAACGAACAGGTACGGGAACGGCTGCTATACCATGCGCAGGATCTGGGAGAAAACTGGGGGATGCAGGGCTGGGGAATGCTTCATGTAGGCAGAGCGTTAAAGGGATAAAATTTTTTGTTTCAGAAGGATTGACAAAAATTGGATGATTGTATACAATGATACCTGAATTACAGAACACACTGCTTGGAAGAAAGCGGCGAGCAAACGAAGGAGAAGGAATCATGAACAATACATTTACTAACCGTCCGGTCACCATGAATGAGAACAAGAACCTGCTCGAGATCGAAGAGCATATGTACATTCTGGATGACGTGAAGAAGCCGAATGTTTTCCGGAATATGTTCCCTTATTCGGAAATTCCGAAGATTCCGTTCAATGACCGTACCGTTCCGCACGATATGCCAAAGGACATCTGGATTACCGATACGACGTTCCGTGACGGTCAGCAGTCACGCGCCCCTTATTCCACCGAGCAGATTGTAACGATTTATGACTATCTGCACCGACTGGGCGGAGAAAATGGTCTGATCCGCGCCAGCGAATTTTTCCTTTACAGTAAAAAAGATCGGGATGCAGTGTATAAATGTCTGGAAAAAGGATATAAATTTCCCGAAATTACCAGCTGGATTCGCGCGAGCAAGGAGGACTTCAAGCTGGTGAAAGAGATCGGCATGAAGGAAACCGGTATTCTGGTCAGCTGTTCCGATTATCACATTTTCATGAAATTGAAAATGACCCGCAAACAGGCAATGGAGCATTACCTGAGCGTCATCAAGGAGTGCCTGGAAGAGGGAATCAGTCCCAGATGCCATCTGGAGGATATCACGCGGGCCGATATTTACGGATATGTTGTTCCGTTTTGCCTGGAGCTGATGAAGCTGATGAAGGAATATCAGATTCCGATCAAAATCCGTGCCTGCGATACGATGGGCTACGGCGTCAACTATCCGGGTGCCGTTATCCCGAGAAGCGTACAGGGAATCATCTATGCGCTGCACACGCACGCGGGTGTTCCCCACGAGCTGTTGGAATGGCACGGACACAACGATTTCTATAAGGCAGTTGTCAATTCCTCGACGGCATGGCTGTATGGCTGCTCCGGTGTCAACACCTCGCTGTTCGGTATCGGCGAGCGTACCGGTAATACGCCTCTGGAAGCGATGGTATTTGAATATGCACAGCTGCGCGGCACGTTAAACGGCATGGACACCAGGGTGATCACCGAGCTGGCAGAATACTACGAAAAAGAAATCGGCTACCACATCCCGCCCAGGACACCGTTTGTCGGTAAGAACTTCAATGTCACAAGAGCGGGTATCCATGCAGACGGTCTGCTGAAAAACGAAGAGATTTACAACATTTTTGATACAGAAAAGTTTTTAAACCGTCCGGTTCTGTGTGCCGTATCGAACACCTCCGGCCTTGCCGGAATCGCACACTGGATCAATACTTACTTCCATTTACCGGAGGAAAAGAAGCTGGATAAAAACTGCGAGCTGGTTCACGAGGTCAAGAAATGGGTGGACGCCGAATACGAAAGCGGCCGTGTTACCGTTCTGACCGATGAAGAGCTGTTGAAGGTAATCGATGATGCCAGCAAGAAACTGGGGATTTTATTGGTATGAGTCAATACGAAAAAGAAGAAAGCTCCGACCGATATTCGCTGAGGGGAAAGGTTTTTCATCAGCTGCGGGAGGATATTTTAAGCGGACATTATAAAGAACACGAGGAACTGCGGGAAATGGCGATCAGCGAAGAGATGGGCGTTTCCCGCACGCCCGTCCGGGAAGCGCTGCGCCAGCTGGAACTGGAAGGTCTGGTCAGCATTATCCCAAACAAGGGGGCATATGTGACCGGCATCACCAGAAAGGACGTGGAGGATATTTATGCGATCCGTTCTTTGCTGGAAGGGCTTTGTGCCCGTTGGGCAACCGCGTATATTACAGAAAAACAGCTGGATGCGCTGGAAGAAAATATTTACCTGTCAGAATTTCACGCCAGCAAGGGACATGCCCAGAAGCTGACGGAGCTGGACGATCAGTTCCACGATATTTTATATGAAGCATGCTCAAGCAAAATGCTGGAGCATCAGCTGAGGGATTTCCATGAATATGTGCGGAGAATGCGCAAGCAGAACCTTTCCGGCAGTGAAAGAGGACTGGAAGCTGTGCTCGAGCACAAACAGATCATGGAGGCGATCTGCCGGAAGGATGCCGACCGCGCACAGGAGCTGGCAGCCTTGCATATGCGTAATGCTTATGATAATATGATTAAAAACGGGCTTTTGGATGCCTATGAAGAAAAGGAGAGAATCGATGGCTAAGATTCAGATGACAACGCCGCTGGTGGAGATGGATGGCGATGAAATGACCAGAATCCTCTGGCAGCTGATCAAGGATGAGCTTCTGCTTCCTTATATTGACTTGAAGACAGAGTATTATGACCTCGGTCTGGAGCATCGCAACGAAACAGATGATCAGGTGACGATTGACAGCGCCAATGCAACCTTAAAATACGGCGTTGCAGTCAAATGTGCAACAATCACACCCAACGCAGCGAGAATGGAAGAGTATCATTTAAAGAAGATGTGGAAGAGCCCCAACGGCACCATCCGCGCCGTGCTGGACGGCACCGTGTT
>ERZ779875.2129-NODE-2129-length-11115-cov-7.642495_pt1 | contig 11115 bp, 8 predicted proteins | sample MGYA00511246_ERZ779875 | MGnify/ENA primary metagenome ERZ779875 (study PRJEB29588, sample SAMEA2155093) | human gut metagenome | biome: human gut; feature: human-associated habitat; material: faeces | place: Denmark | collected 2008/2010 ... | reverse complement strand
GAGCCGCTTGAGCAAACGCTCAAGCGGCTCGGGGATATTTTTTTCTGATTATTTTTTCGTTTGTCCTTACTATCGTTTTATGCGATGCCAGCCAAGAATAAGGCGATTATATGATTATCGAAATCAGATATAATACTCCCAAATGGATAGGGTAGAACAGGTAAAACGCATACTTCAAATTCAACTTGCCGCGTTTCCCGTTGTACAGCCAGATTATCGGCAACGACAATAACGCGTAGTACGCGTATGAGTACGCCATGGCGCACATCGCCGTGAAAAATATTACGCCGACCGTAAATATCGCCTTTTGCTTTATTCCGTCGTCTTTTATCATTACCGCAAAAAGCGGCAATAACGTTCCCTGAATTTTATAGTCGAGCGTTACCCTGTACCCGAATATCTCTATCGAATTTTCAAACAGTACGTTAAGTCCGAACGCCGCTATGACCGAAATGGCGAAAATAAGGAAGTAAATCGCTTGCCTTTTCGCGTCGTTGCCCCTTTCTACGCTTTCCGAAAAATTGACGTACGCCGAACATATCGCGATTGACAGCGAAAAAGTGAGCAGTATATTCAGGTGAAAAGAGTTGGAAAATTCGTTTATTTCGTGATTTGTAACAAGTTCGTCGCCTATATAAAAGAGTTGGCATATAACGCCGAGAATAAATACTCTCAGAAAATATTTGAGTTTATTCCTCGTTTTAAGTACGCCGCCTCCTATGCAATAGGCGAAAATCGGCATCGAGAGACGTCCTATCGCCCGAAACGCAACTATATTCGGATAAAATATCAGCCCGATATGGTCGATAAGCATCGAGAGACACGCGATTATTTTCAGAACGTTTTTATTCATTAAAGCAGGGGAATGGTCGCGAGATATACTATGTCCTTGCGGTCGGCGGCTTTTCCTTCGGCAAGAACGAACGCTTTTTTAGCGACGATTCCGCCCGCCTTTTCAACGAGTTTTTCAAGCCCCGCAAGGCTCTCGCCCGTAGATACCACGTCGTCCACAATGCCGACTTTTTTGCCTTTCAGAAGTTCCATATCGTGCTTGGAAAGGAACAAACGCTGAGGCTTTCCCGTTGTAATCGACGAGCCGTACTCTACGTCGATTCCGTCCTGCATGTAGAGTTTTCTCGACTTTCTTGCCACCGCGTAATACTTGTGTCCGAGTTCTCTCGCCGTAACGTGGCAGAGTTGCAAGCCCTTGGATTCGGCTGTTATAAGGACGTCGCAGTCCTTTAAATATTCGGCGAGTTCCTTGCCGCAATGTTCGGTCATTTCGACGTTGCCGTGCAGGTTAAAAAACGCTATGTTTATTCCGCTCGGAAGGGGAAGAATAGGTAAATCGGCTTTGTAGCCTCTGATGTCTATGGTTAAAAAATCGCTCATTTTATGTCCTCCGCTCACAGACGGGTGTCGTTTTTCGTTTCCGTCCGTATCACTACCTGACTATGATACCACTTTTCAGTCGTTTTTTCAAGCGTTTAAAAGCATAAATCGCATAATATTCCCGTATATATAACTATGTCGGAAAAGCGATATGCCGCAAGGATAAAAAGTCCGACGACGCGAGGCTTTAATGAACGTTCATTCTCTTAAAATCGAACAAATAGAAAAGGGTCTTTCTACCGATTGCAAAAACGGTTTGACTCGAAGTCAGGTCGATATAAACAGGCGTAAATACGGGGCGAACGAACTTGCCCGAAAAAAACGGAAAAGCCTGTTTAAACGACTTATAGAGGCGCTTTCGGAGCCTACTCTTATAATTTTGGAGTTTGCTTGGGTTATCACGGTCGGCGTAAATATCGGCAAATCTCTTCGCGGAAACGGCGGCGATATTTACGAGTGCTTAGGGATACTTATCGCCATTTTAATTTCCGCTTTTCTTACCGTTTATATGGAGGGTCGGTCGGAAAAAGCGTTCGAACTTTTGGGCGCGGTTTACGATAAAATAAGCGTAAAGGTCATACGGGACGGCAAAACGGTCGTTATTCCGAAAGAGGAAGTCGTCGCAGGCGACCTCGTGATTATAGAAACGGGCGATAAAATCATCGCCGACGGCAGACTTGTGGAAGCGTGTAATTTAAAGACGGACGAGTCTATGCTTACGGGCGAGAGTATGCGCGCGGCTAAAAGCGTATGTTTGCTTCCCGAAAAAACGAGCCTTGCCGAAAGGCGTAACTGCGTGTATTCGGGTACGTTTGTAAGTCAAGGTACGGGCAGAATGATTGCGACGGCGGTCGGGGATAACGCCGAACTCGGACTTATTGCCGGCGAACTCGGCGAAGAAAACGCGGTCGCCGCTCCTTTAAACGAAAAACTCGCGAAACTCGGCAAGAAAATTACGATTATCGGGGCGATTTCGGCTGCCGTAGCGTTTATTTTGTCGCTAATAAAATTGTCGAGAGAAAACACGCTCGACTTTTTCTCCGTTCAGGACGCGTTTATCGAGGCGATAGTTTTAATAGTCGCCGCCGTTCCCGAGGGGCTTCCCACAACCGCGGCGATTTCGCTGTCGCTGAACGTTTTAAAACTCGCCAAATCGAACGCCCTTATACGAAAACTCGTAGCAGCCGAGACTGTCGGCTGCGTGAGCGTTATCTGTTCGGACAAGACGGGAACGCTTACCGAAAACGATATGAGGGTTGAAAGGATTTTCGGTGAGTTCGGGAAAAACTCCGAAAGGTCGATACTTTTAAATTCCGCCGTAAACTCCGCCGCCGTGCTTAAAAAGACGGGAAACGGCGTTTCGGTATTCGGTTCCGCAACCGAAGGCGCGCTTTTAAAATGCGGAATCAAAAGCGGGGTTAATTATGAGAAACTACGCGATAAACGACTTATAGGCGAGGTTTTGCCATTTAATTCGGACAATAAATATATGGCTACCGAGTATTTCGGCAAGGACGGCGACGTTGTGTATATCAAGGGCGCGCCCGAAAAGGTCTTGCAATTTACCGACAAAAGAGACGAGGCGAGCGGAATACTTAAAGAGATAAGCGATTATCAGAAGTACGGCAGGCGCGTTATAGCGTTCGCCCACAAGGATAGAATGAGGAGCCTCGGCGAGGAACTGATAGGCGGAGGTTTCACATACGACGGTTACGCAGTTATAAGCGACCCCGTGAGAAGAGACGTTATAGAGTCGGTTAAAAATTGCCGAATGGCAGGGATAGAAGTCAAGATGATGACGGGCGACAACGCCGTCACGGCGGGGGCCGTCGCTACCGAGATAGGCATAATTACCTCTATGGAACAAGTCGTTATGGCTGACGAAATCGAGCGAATGTCGGAAAGCGAACTAAGGCGTAAGATAGGGAAAATCGCCGTAATCGCGAGAAGTACTCCGTCGGTAAAACTGAAAGTCGTCGAGGCGTTGAAGGCTTCGGGCGCGGTCGTGGCGGTGACGGGCGACGGAGTGAACGACGCTCCCGCGATAAAGCACGCCGATATAGGAATCGCAATGGGTTCGGGGTCGGAAATCACGAAGGAAGCGAGCGATATAGTGCTTTTGGACGACTCTTTTTCCACTATAGTGAAAGCGATATGTTTCGGAAGAAACATATATCGGAACTTTCAGAGGTTCATCACCTTTCAACTTTCGGTCAACGTAACGGCGATGATCGTCGTTATAATGAGCCTTACTTGCGGACTTGACAGTCCGTTCAACGCCGTGCAACTTCTATGGATAGACATAATAATGGACGGACCGCCCGCGCTCACGTTAGGGCTTGAAAAAGGCGGAGCGGAAGTCCTGAAAAGTCCGCCCGTAAAGAGAACCGACGAGATAGTAACGCCCGTGATGCTGCTCAGAATAATCGGCGGCGGCGCGTATATGGCGACGCTTATCGTATGCGAGTATATGTTCGATTTTTTAAACGCCGGAGCGGAACTCGCGCCGACCGTACTTTTCTGTATGTTCGTAATATTCCAACTCTTCAACGCATTCAACTGTCGGAAACTCACGAGCGAGAGTATATTCGTTTCGATGGGAAAAAATAAACTTATGGTGGGCGTATTCGCGGCGACTTTCGCCTTTCAGATACTGATAACGCAGTTCCTCGGCGACTTCTTCAAGACGGAAAAACTGCCTGCGGTATTGTGGCTTGAAATAATCGGAGTATGTTTCAGCGTAGTCGTTTTTTCGGAGATTTGCAAGTTTTGTTACAGATTTTTCAAAAAAGGACAAAAAAAGGTCGCCCGATTGAAAGTCGGATAAATTAAAAGGATTTAACGGCATACACTATAACTATGAGAATTTTTAAAATTTCCGATTCGGCGAGCAATAAAGAGGGGATAGATTACCTTGCCTACACCTTAAAAGACGTTATATCGGACGTAAAGGGCGAGTGCAAGAGATTTGACGACGAATACAGAAGCGGAATTAAAATAAGCGTGACGAGGGGTTACGCCGATTATATAAGAAGCGAGATAGAGGATAAAATCGCGGACGTGATAGCCGTGGGGTATAAGTACGACTGTTTCAAAAAGGGCATCGGCGGCTTTGGACTGAGCGATTTCGAGAGGGAACTTTTATACAGCGCGCTGATTGCCGCGGACATAGACGAGGACAAGAGATACGCCGTCAGAAAAATGAGAAATTTCGACGAATACGCCGTGGACGGGATATTCGAATTCAGACTTACGCCGCTTAAAAGGAAGTGGGCGGACGTGATAGGGTATATACCGACGGCGTTCACGAGCGGACAGATGATGGATTTCGTAAGGTACTTAATCGGTGAAAAACGCGGCAAAAAGGCGATAGTGGAAAACGGCAAGGTATACGACGGGAATTACAATTTATTGCAGCGGACGTTTCTGCTTCCGAAAAGCGACGAAGGGAAGATAGTTAAAGAGGTGATATTGTCGGCGAGCGGTCGGATAGAGACCGATTCGATAATACCGGAAGCGGATAAGCGGTATTTAAGAGATTTTTACGGCAACAGAATGTACGAGAAATGACCTGCGGTTTTATAAAGACAGATTGATAAAATCAATCGAAAACCGAGATATAACGCCGTATAAGTCGATTATTTCAATTATTTAGTTGGCAATGCGAAGAATTTTCGGGACGCCTTTTCTTACGGTAATATATCTTCAAGATTGAAAAAATATTAAGTTTTGCCGTAGGGGACGACGACTTTAAGGCGGCGTCCCGCAAAACGGGTCTGTTTTACACGCAAAAAAAGGAACTGCTAAAGTAGGGCAGTTCCTTTTCTGTGTTTTTATATCCCTTGCGTTTTATGGGGCAAATCGTCGTTTTTACGGGTTTAAAACGGTTCGGATAATGGTTACGCTTGTTTCGTAGGTGCTTTTTATAAATCTTTCGGCAAATTCTATGCTTTTATTGTAATCGAAATCGTTCGGTATATCTGCGTAGAGAAGTCCTAAGTAATTGTACCTGTTTGCTTTGCAATAATAATTATCGCTTGCCGAAAACGCTTTTTTAAATTCTTTGTGTAAAGCCGTTCGTTTATTATACAAATCGCGGTGATTGTCGAGATAGAATTGCTTTGACTTGTTCGCATAGTCGCGGTACGGCATACAATGACAATCGAATCTTACGAATTTTTCTTTCGGCGAAAAATGCAATTCGTAATGAAATTCAAGCCCTGTTTTAGCGGATAAAAGATTTAATTCGTCGTTTTCAAACTTAGTCAGATGAGTATCTTCCACGCGAGTTGTATAATTGTTTGCATACCGAATAAAAAATCCGTTATTCCAATCAAATTTAATTAAATTTTCCATTTTATTTCTTTTCCCAAGAATACTCTACCGCTGTTTGACTTAATAACTCGGCGGCTTTTGACTTGTCGGATAAATCTGTTGACGGTATTCCGTTTACATACCACTTTTTCGGGTCTTTAAATTCAACAGACGAAAGCGTATAACAAACGTCAAAGGCTCTTGCTCCGATGTATTTTAAATTTGTTCCCAATACAACGTTTTCAAGTTTGGAACATACTCTAAACGCATTGTTGCCGACATACTCCACGCTTTCGGGAATTACTAATTGCGTCAGTTCTGAACAGCCTGCGAATGACATATCGGCAATTCCTTTTGTTCCATTTACAATGTCTACTGTTTTCATTGTTTGATTTACAATGCCGACTATCCATTCATCCACGTAATATATACCTTTTATTTGTTTCTTAAGATTGTAGCAAATTTCAAATGCGTTGAACCCTATACTTGTTATATTTTTAGGTATATTTAGGTTTTTTAGGCTTCTGCAACCATTAAATGCATGTTCCTCTATTGTTGTGATGCTATCAGGCAGTAATATATCCGTTAATGCTTCGCAGTTAGAAAATGTACTCTTCTTTATACATGTTACTCCATTAGGTATCGTAATGCTTGTAAGTTCATAGCAACTTTCAAATGCTTGCATTCCTATATTTGTTACGCTGTCGGGAATGGAGACAGCCTGCAAGTGCATATATCCCCCAAATTGATTGTGTATTATTTCGGTCGTTCCGTCGGGAATAACGTACGTTACGATATGATTCGCAACTTCGTTTTTGAACATTGTTCCGTCAACGTAGTTGCTGTTTTCGGCAAACGTTATTTCTACGAAACTTTCGGGAATTTCGTTTATGCTATCGCCGAAAAGATAGTACAACTGTTTATCGTATAAGCCCGAAATTACAAGACTTCTGAGAGAAGTACAACCTTGGAATAATTTAGCGTCGTAGTTTTCAAAACTGCCGTCGAAAGTTACCGAGGTAATCTTTGTATTGTTTCTGAATATTCCGTCCGCAAGTTTCGTAACCGCCACGCCGTTTATGTTTGCAGGGATAACCACGTCGGTTATGCCGCCTTTAAATTTCGTCAAGGTTATTTCGCCGTTTTTTTCTGTGTACTCGAACGTGTTAGTCACGCCTTGCCATCTCGCCGAAAGGGTAATATCTCCCGTCAGCGGCGTTCCGCTTTCAAATTTCTTTTCGCCCAAGAACCAACCGACAAGGGCGTAGTTTTCTCTCGTACTCGTCGGAAGAGTGTAGTTTTCGCCGTAGTTTATAGTCATAGGGGCTACGACGCTGCCGCCGTTCGTTTCAAACGTAATCGTGCTTTTCGCTATTACCCACTCGGCGGTTAAAGTCGCTCCGCTCGTCTTTTGCCATTTACCCGATTGCTCGTAAACGGTCTCGCCCTCTTTCCAACCGAGGAAAACGTAATTTTCTTTTGTCGGCTCGGGCAAAGTGTAGTCGCCGTAGTACGTTACGGTCATATCCGCTATTTCGTTGCCGCCGTTTGAGTTGAATTTTAAAGTGTATTCGTTGGCTATCCATTTCGCCTTTAACGTTACGTTTTCGGTAACGGTGTAGGCGAGGAAATTCCATTCGGTAGTCTTGACGAACCAACCGCCGAACGTATATCCCGTTTTAGTCGGCGCGTCGGGTTCGTTCGCTTTCTTGCCGTCCGAAACCTCCTGACTTTTAACTTCGCTTCCGCCGTCCGAATCGAACGTTACGGTATACTTATCTTTTAACGCAAGTCTGCCGTTTACGAGGTCGTCGAGCCATTGCTCTTCCGTACCTTCGTATCCGTACTTTTCTTTATATATTTCGTAAGCCGACTTTCCGTTCACGCCGTCTTTGCCGTCCGAACCGTTTACGCCGTCAACTCCGTCTTTTCCGTCTTTGCCGTCCGAACCGTTTATTCCGTCTTTGCCGTCCGAACCGTTTACGCCGTCAACGCCGTCTTTTCCGTCCTTGCCGTCCGAACCGTTTACGCCGTCGGAACCTTTTTCGCCCGAGTCGCCTTTTTCGCCCTTTTCGCCGGAGTCTCCTTTGTCTCCTTTTTCACCTTGTTCGCCCTTTTCGCCGTTCGCTTTATAATCGGTTTTCGTTCCGTTTATGTACCAGTAGCCGTCCGAACCTATTTCAATAGTCGGGGTGTTCGATTGTCCGTCTTTACCGCAGGCGGTAAGTCCGATTGCCATGCAAAAGCACGTTAAAATCGACAAAACGATTAAAATAACCTTTTTCATAATATAATTCTCCTTTTATATTCATAAATATAATATCAGGTTTTTAGACATATGTCAAGACTTTTGACCTGAAACACCGTATAATAGCCGTATGAAACTGAACGAATTGGCATATATAGACATTATCAAAGGAATAATGACTGAAAAGAAATTAAGTCAGCAAAAATTTGCGGACATAATAGGAGTAAATCAGACGACGGTAAGTCAATGGTTATTAGGGCGAAAGAAGCCCGGCTACGACAGTATTTCTTTTATATGCGGAACGTTCGATATATCGCCAAACGAGTTTTTCGGCGTAGAATAAAAATTAAAAGCGGTGGGGATAAACAAGCAAAAAAAGGAAGGAAAACAGAACGTTATCGGTTGCAAGTCGCAACCGTTTTTTGTTGTTGAAAAGGAGAACCGATAAAAGTTGTTATTCTTGCCGTAAGGTTTTTTTAAACTTCGGCGAAAATCGGTTGACAAATTTTTTTCTCGGTATATAATTATAATTACAATACGAAAAACGTCCGAAAAAGACAAGTAGTTGCAAAAAGGCGAGTACAGGGAGCGCGGGAGACTGAGAGCCGCGCCTTAGCCGTTGCGTATGAAACCGCTTTTGACGGTCGGAAATCGGAAAGAACGTAAGTTTATTTATCCGAATCCGAAACGACCGACGGACAGGGCGCGCCGAGCCGCAATCGGCATAAAGAGGCTTTAGTCGGACTATCGTTCGATAAGGCAAATAAGGTGGAACCGCGGAAAGATATTTTCGTCCTTAAACGTAATCGTTTAAGGGCGTTTTTTGTATCTGTCTTGCTTTTTATTTATTCGTCTTGCTTTCCCCTTTGGGGAAAGTGGTTTGACGGAATGAAATGAAAGTCAAGCCGATAGAGGAAAAAATGCAAAGCAATAAAAAGTAGTGATTTATTGTCCCCTTCCGTCGCTTTCAGCGACACCTTCCCCGAAGGTGACGGCAAAAGATAGATCATAATCAAGGCTTCCCCCGATGGAGGAAGCGAGACGATGCTCCTCGTAAATCTTTCTCGGAATGGAAAACGAAAAATTGTTAAGATAAAACTATAAAAGTCGGCGTATAGGTCGATTAAACGATATTTTTGTAAGAAATACCCGATACGGAGGTAGATATATATGAACATTAAACTTGCAGACGGAAGCATAATGGAACTTCCCGAAGGCGCGACGGTTGCGGGGGTCGCTTCGGCTATAAGCGAAGGACTTAAAAGAAACGCTGTCGCAGGAAAGGTGAACGGTAAACTCGTTGACCTCGCTCACACGCTTGAAGAGGGGGACGAAGTGGTTATCGTCACGATGAAAGACCCCGAGGCGCTTGATATTTATCGTCACACCTGCGCCCACGTACTCGCTCAGGCGGTAAGGTCGATTTATCCCACTTGTTCGCTTGCGATAGGTCCTACGATTGAAAACGGTTTTTATTACGATATAGACTTCAAAACGCCTATTTCGACCGAAGATTTCCCCAAAATCGAAGAGGAAATGAACAGGATAATCAAAGCGAACTTCGCGATAGAGCGTTTCGAACTTCCGAGAGAAGAGGCTATCGCCCTTATGACGAAGTATAAAGAGCCGTACAAAGTTCAACTTATAAAGGACTTGCCCGAGGACAGCGTTATTTCCTTCTATAGGCAGGGCGATTTCACCGACCTTTGCAGAGGACCGCACCTTCCCTCGACGGGACTTATAAAAGCGTTCAAACTCACCACTCTCGCGGGCGCGTATTGGAGAGGCGACGAGAAGAACAAGATGCTCACGAGAATTTACGGTACGGCGTTTCTTAAAAAGTCCGAAATGGAAGCGTACTTCACTATGCTCGAAGAGGCTAAAAAGAGAGACCATACGAAACTCGGCAAAGAACTCAAACTTTTCGCTCTTTTAAACGAGGGTAAAGGTTTTCCGTTCTTCCTGCCTAACGGAATGGTTCTCAAAAACAACCTCATAGATTATTGGAGAAATATTCACAGAAGAGAGGGCTACGTCGAAGTTTCCACGCCCATTATGCTTTCGAGAACTCTGTGGGAGACCTCGGGGCATTGGGATCACTACAAAGAGAATATGTACACGACGAAAATCGACGGCGAAGACTACGCGATTAAGCCGATGAACTGCCCCGGCGGAATGCTCATATACAAACTCGAACCGAGAAGTTACAAAGACCTTCCGATGAGGGTCGGCGAACTCGGACTCGTACACAGACACGAGAAATCGGGACAACTTCACGGACTTATGAGAGTAAGGTGCTTCACTCAGGACGACGCGCATATATTTATGACTCCCGAGCAGATTACTCCCGAAATCAAGGGCGTAGTAAGGCTTATCGACGAGGTTTACAGCCTGTTCGGTTTCAAATATCACGTTGAACTTTCCACTCGTCCCGACAACAGCATCGGTTCGGACGAAGATTGGGACAATGCAACGGCGGCGCTTAAAGAGGCTTTGGACGAATTGAAACTTCCTTACGTCGTAAACGAAGGCGACGGCGCGTTCTACGGACCGAAAATCGACTTCCATCTTACCGATTCGATAGGAAGAACGTGGCAATGCGGAACTATCCAACTCGACTTCCAACTTCCGCAGAGATTCAACGCCGAGTACGTCGGCGAGGACGGCGAGAAGCATCGCCCGATAATGATACACAGGGTGGTATTCGGTTCCATAGAGAGGTTTATCGGAATTTTAATCGAGCATTTCGAGGGTAAATTCCCGCTTTGGCTCTCGCCCGTACAGATTAAGATTATGGACGTGTCGGAAAAGAGCGAAGCGTACTGCAAGGAAATTTACAAGAAGATTTCCGAAGCGGGTTTACGCCCCGAAAACGACTTACGTCCCGAGAAAATCGGCAAGAAGATAAGAGAAGCGGAACTCGAAAAAGTACCCTATATGCTCGTTATCGGCGAAAAAGAGGCGGAATCGGGAGAAGTTGCGATAAGAAAGAGAGGAGTCGGCGACGTAGGCAAAATGAAACTCGAAGATTTCATTGCGCTCGCTAAAAAGCAGGTAGAGGACAAAGAAGCGTTTTAACGTTTCGGGTTGAAACCCGAACAGAAAATAACTGTAATTGAAAAAGTAATAATTAAATAAAGCCCGAGGCTTCGGCGGTCGCC
>ERZ779875.2125-NODE-2125-length-11136-cov-2.919502_pt1 | contig 11136 bp, 9 predicted proteins | sample MGYA00511246_ERZ779875 | MGnify/ENA primary metagenome ERZ779875 (study PRJEB29588, sample SAMEA2155093) | human gut metagenome | biome: human gut; feature: human-associated habitat; material: faeces | place: Denmark | collected 2008/2010 ... | reverse complement strand
GTGGACACGGACGCCATCATCCCGAAGCAGTTCTTAAAGTCCATCTACCGCACGGGCTACGGCCCCAACGCCTTTGACGAATGGCGGTATCTTGACAAGGGGGAACCCGGCATGGACAACACGAAGCGCCCGCTCAACTTGGACTTTGTGCTGAACTTCCCGCGTTACCAAGGCGCCGAGATTCTTCTCGCACGCAAAAACTTCGGCTGCGGCTCTTCGCGCGAACACGCACCCTGGGCCCTCTTGCAAAACGGTTTCCGCTGCGTCATCGCGGAGAGTTTTGCGGACATTTTTTATTCGAATTCTTTGAAAAACGGGCTCCTTCTCATCGTGCTCCCTCACGACGTCATGGATCGGCTCTTTGCCGCCTGCGAAGCGACCGAGGGTTATAAACTCACGGTCGACTTAGATAAGCAGACCGTGACGGAACCCGACGGTACCGCAACGCACTTTGACATTGCCGCCTTCCGCCGCTGGGCCATCATGAACGGCTTTGACGACATCGGGATTACGCTCTCCAAGCGCGCCGATGAGATTCGCACGTTTGAAGAAAAGCGCCTTGCGGAAAAACCGTGGCTTACAAAGACTTTAGATCAGTAACAGAGGATATTTTTTCATGACGAAAAAGATTGCAGTACTCCCGGGCGACGGCATCGGTCCGGAGATCGTAGATCAGGCCGTCAAGGTTTTAAACGCCCTGGGGCAAGACTTTGAAATGGAAACGGCGGACGTCGGGGGTGTGGCGTACGCGCACCACGGTCACCCGCTTCCCGAAGCCACGCTGAAGCTTGCGAAAGAAGCGGACGCCGTTCTCTTCGGTGCCGTGGGCGACTTTAAGTACGATACGTTGGAACGGCACCTGCGTCCCGAACAGGCCATTTTGGGCCTGCGCAAGAACCTGGGGCTCTTTGCGAACCTGCGGCCGGCAAAATGCTTTAAAGAACTCGTCGCCGCTTCGAGCCTCAAACCCGAATTCGTCTCGGGCCTTGATCTCGTCATCGTGCGTGAATTGACGGGCGACATTTATTTCGGCCCGCCGCGCGGCCGCCGCACGGCCGTGGACGGGCACTTCCCCGGCACGCTCGAAGCCTTCGACACCATGCGTTACTCGGTGCCGGAAATCGAGCGCATTGCACGCGTTGCGTTTGAAACGGCCCGCAAGCGCCGCAACAAAGTAACGAGCGTCGACAAGGCGAACGTTCTCGAAACGAGTCAGCTCTGGCGCGACACCGTGATCCGCATTGCCAAGGATTACCCGGACGTCACGCTTGAACACATGTACGTCGACAACGCCGCCATGCAGCTCGTGCGTGCGCCGAAGGCGCTGGACGTGGTGCTGACCGGCAACATCTTCGGGGACATTCTGTCAGACGAAGCCTCCATGCTGACGGGCTCCATCGGGATGCTCGCGTCCGCAAGCTTAAACGACAAGGGCCAGGGGCTTTTCGAACCCTCGCACGGCTCGGCTCCTGACATTGCCGGAAAAAATATTGCGAACCCCATTGCAACGATTTTGTCCGCTGCGATGATGCTCCGCTACAGCCTTGATATGGCCGACGACGCCGACCGCATCGAAAAGGCCGTGGAAAAGGTGCTCGCCGACGGTATCCGCACGGGCGACATCATGAGCGAAGGTTGCCGCAAGGTGACGTGCTCGGAAATGGGTGACGCGGTGCGTGACGCTTTGAAGTAATCCCTACACACGTCCGTTCGGGGGCGCTGCCTGACGGTCGGCGCCCCCTTTATTTTTCACGACGCAGGCACTTCCTGCCACAACACAAATTTCCTCGCCTCTTCCGAAAACACCAACGCGATACGGTGTAATTCCGCATCCGGCGGTACCTCGTCCCCATAGCGGCGATCCTTCAGCTGCCGCAAGGCCTCTTCAAGTAGGGTTTCCGCCCTGCGGCCTTTTCTGGCCCACTTAAATTCCAGCACCCAATATCGGTTACCGTCAGAAACCTCCAAGTCACTGCGCCCCAGGGCATTGTGCTTTTCAGGCTGCACGTTCAAACCGGCGGCCGCCAACATGAGCTGCACCGCATTGCGGCAGGACGCTTCGTCCGTCAGATTCCACCGGGCGTAATCGAGCCCGGTAATGATGCGGTTGACGGTTTCCACGACAGTCCCAAAATCATCCCGAAGCAAGATCTTTCGCAGCGTCCGAGTCTTATTGCCGGCCAGACGGTCATCCCGGGTAATCATCTCCACGAAAAACCGCGCCATGGATTCCCGAACTTCCTGATTGGGGTACCCCAATGTGAAAAGCCCGTTGTCCGCTTCTTTGATCGTCAGATACCCCACCTGTGCGAGCAGTACCGTCGGATCCAAAGACGCCAAATCCGCCGCCGTAAAGAGCTCTTCAAACGTCACCATCTTTTCCGACGCATACACGGATACCTTATCCATACCGCGCATCGTCAAAAAATTCGTAAGAAGCGTCGATCGTCCGGCTCCGTCGTGCCAATAGTTGAGGAAACCCAATCCCGGATCCGCCAAAAACTGCAGTACCGACCACGGCACATACACATGCGTACTCGCAAAAAGGTCAAAGCAGAAGCCGTCGTACATCCGGCGAAGTTCCGCAAGAAGCGCCTCCCGCGTTTCGTTTTTACGTCGTATCCTGCACGCCCGATCCAGAAACCCGCAAAAGTACTTCTCAATTTCCGCTTCCGTATATCCCGCCAAACTCCCGTACTGCGGCCGAAACGAAATATCGGTAATCGGGTTGAACGCCGAAAAAATGCTGGCATTCTCAATCTTCGTAATCCCGGTCATAAAGAAGAACCTGAGGCACCCTTCGGCACTCTTTACCACCGAGTAAAAACGGCTCAAGGCATTCCGAACCTCATCAAAGAGTGCTGGATTGGCCAAACTCAGCGTCAACGGCGCATCGTACTCATCGACAAGCATCACGAGCGATGCCGCCGGCCGCGATTTCATCCATTCGCCCAACTGCACCAAGAGGTCGGCATCCGCCCGTTCTCGCTTAAATCCGAGCCGCCCCACCACCTGCAGCAGCATATCTTCAAAGAGGTACTTGAACTCTGCTTTGGTTTTGAATTCATTGATGGTGGAAAAGTCCAACGTCACCACATCGTAGGTTTTGTCCTTCCACAGCGACTCGATGGCGAGGCCCTTAAAGTCCTTCAGACCGTCCCGAAAAAGGGATTCAAACGTCGAAATCAGCAGCGACTTACCGAAACGGCGCGGGCGGGCGAAAAAGAATTTCTGGCTCTGCACGGCCAGCTCGTAAATCTGCGCCGTTTTATCCACATAGATTTTCCCCTGCTCCCGCAGCGTATGAAAGGTGGATCGTCCTACGGGCAGTTTTTCCGTCAATACTTCATTCATATTCCACCTCAGCGAATTTCCGCCACCGTATTCGTCAGGCCCTTCAGAATAATCTGATGCACATCACCCGCCGCATCCGCGAGTTCCGGCAACACCGTCTTCACCGATACGATGAACTGCACGTTCGGGAATGTGACTGATAAGCCCTTTACGAGCATCCACAACCGCCGCTGAGAGAGCCACTGATCCGCATCATCAATGATGACCACGCCTTCCGTTTTATCAAAATCCGGCGTCAGACTGTGGCTCAGCCATTCGATGCGCTGCACCAAATCGGCAGCGAACAGAATGACAAACCGATCCCCACGGTTCATTTCGTTTAAAAACTGCAGGCGATCCTGACGGCGCACCAAAACACAGCGGCGTTTGCTGTTCATTTCCACTGATTCAAATCCGGCGGGCAGGGCGCGCTCCAAAAGCTCTTCCAAGCACTGCAGACCGTCCGTCCGATCCCTGTCAGACCCCTCTCGGCCGACACGATCCACAACTTCGTTCAGGAGCCAGTCGTATGTGTCTTTTTCCCAAAGAGAAGCCTGATGCCAGAAGGTGTAGCCCGTGTATTTTCCTTCGGAGTGACGCTTCACAAAAGCATCCCCACAGTCTTCAGCGTAAAACGCGATGAGCGGTCCCTTCACCGACCGTTTTTTCTTCGCCACCAACGTTTGCCCATCCACCCAAGACGACACCGCGGCAGAACTCGAAGTTTTGATCACCCTCAGTGCCTCGTCTCTCTTCCCTGACACCACTTCGGCACTGCAGACACTCGGAAATGCGTAACGGCTTTTCGGACACTCGGCCCGAATTTCCGTACTGTGCCGCACTTCCCACGGTTCAATTGGGCGTCCGTGAAAAAGTTCACCGGTAGCGGCCTGAATGATAGGCGACAGCGCCGTTGCCGCTGCCTTCAAAACGGAGGTTTTTCCTGCGCCGGTTTCACCGACGATGATGTTGACTCCGGGATAAAGCGGCGTTTCAAAGGAAGCCATGCCACCAAAATTCGTGACGAAAAGTTTTTTGATATACATAACCGCCTCGTTCCTCAATGCTGCTTTTTCATGCGCTGAGCCCAACCTTCAGCATTCGCGGCAAACCGTTTCAAACATTGCTCTAACACCAAACAAAACGGTTCCAACCGCCCTTCGGCATCCGGTTGACGCAAGCCTTCAATTCGGCGTCGAGCGGCCTGCGCACTCAAGCTGGGCAAGTTTGTTCTTCGTCCCGCAATTTTAAAAGCCCCCAGCAAAGCAGCCCGCCGCTCTGTCCGCAGACGCTCCGCATCCAGATGCAGCACGCGAATCGTATCCTGAGCCTTTAGGGAAAGGCCTTTTATTCCGCCGTGCAGATCAAAAAGAAACTGACCGACAACCTCTGAGGAACAGTTGGGAGAGCAAATTTCCGTGGTTTCATCGCGCTTATACGCGGCCCCATACCCCAACTCTGCATCCATCGCTGCCGACATCTCTCCCGGCCCCGGCCAACAGGCCAACAAATTGGCATATTCCGTCACTTCCTGAGGATACGCAGACTGCGGATGAAAGTGCTCAATGTGGCAAGTTGACTCCGTAATGCGCTTCATCGTATAAGCGCAGAGAAATCCTTGTTCCTTCATCAGTGACTGACGGACACAGCACTTCAGTTCAGACGGCATCTCCGCAAACCCTGCCTGCGGATTCTGTTTTTTCCACCGCAGGAGTTCGATGGGGGCGCGACACTTAGCGATATACCGCATGGCTTACCCCTCGGACACCGCCAAAGTTCGAATCAACGCCCCCAACTGCAGCGTATCTTCCGTCGGGCCTCCGGCTATCGTTTCCATCTTATCCAGCTCGCGTCGGGCCTCCTCGTATCGTCCTGCATCCAGCGCTTCGTACACCTTATCCAAACTTTCTTTGGCAAAGTCCGGTCGATCCTCGGTTCCCATCACATTGCGGAGGATTTCGTCACTCGTCAATCCCTTGGCCTGATCAGGGCGCACCACTTTGCCGTTCTGAAGCAGAAGAATATTCTGGGGAGAAACTTCACTCAAAATCTGGGGCGAATGCGTCGTCACGATAAACTGCACTTTCGGGAAGGCCTCCTGAAGCCCCTTCACAATTTTTCGCTGCCACGCCGGATGCAGATGCACGTCCAGTTCGTCAATAAGAACAATCCCCTCCGTTTCTGCAATGACTTTGTCCCCTAGTTGAGGATTCAAAAGACACATGCGACGGGCGATATCCGTAAAAAGGCAGATGAACGAACGCTCACCGTCACTCAAAGACGCAAAGTCAACTCGTTTTCCAGAAATCTCCACCACAATGGACTTCGCCGACATATCGTAGGCGATGCTCTCAAATTCGTTCGGTAAGGCCTTTTTCAGAGCCCGGTTGACTTCAGCTAGTTCATCATCCTCCACATGCCAGAACCCAACCTGCCGATCCACCGCCAGCTGCAGTCGAGCAATAGACCGGTCAATCATCCATTTATAAAATGCCTGGTGACTATTCGATGCATTTACCCAACCTCGATAACCATCCCAACGACTGTCCTGCACTGCCACAGCATTAGTTTCGGAATACTCCCCAGGCAGTATCCATTGACGTTCAGCGCTATAAAAAGTAAATAATGGTAATATTTTCCCAATATTTTTAGTGATTAAATAATAATTACCTGTCCAGACAGGCGATCCTGATATTGCGTCTTGTTTTTGCCCTAATGTCAAATTCGTATTACCACACTGATACAAAACTTCACATTCACAAGGAAACTGTGGTTCAAATCGAACTCTCTTTCCATAGGCTGTAACCTGACGTCGCACATCTTCTCGCTCTAACGTACAAATATCTGCACCACACTGATGAGCAACAGGCGACAAAGCACAGGCTACCGCTTTCAAAACCGATGTTTTCCCAGCGCCGTTGTTGCCTGCCACCACATTCAATCCCGGCACAAAGATCGCTGAGAACTCTGAAAAACACCGGTAATTCTTCACACTTAATTGCTGGACATACATCTTTTCTTTTCCTCTATACCGTTCAATCACACACAACTCAGCCACATCAGCCATTCGCTGCCTGTCCTCAAGTCATAATTGACGTAAGACTCACTACCTGACTATTTGAACAGAGTCTGTTCAATCATCCTACCGAAACAATCAATATATTGATAATTTCCACTAAAAATTTTTAGCGCGCCACATTTCGTGCCGCTGATCTTTCTCACTCAACACCACACTCCTCGCATCAAACACCGTTTCCCCGTCAACGGGCGGCCACGCAATCCCCAACGCCGGATCATCCCACATAAGGCCCCCTTCATCCTCCGGATGCCACACGTCATCGCACTTATAGGCAATATCCGCCGCCTCCGACAACACCCGAAACCCGTGCGCGAATCCTCGGGGAATAAACACCTGCCGTCGGTTTTCAGCGGACAACACGACGCCACCCCATTGTCCGTACGTCGGACTCTCGGGCCGCAGATCGACGGCCACATCAAAAATGCATCCTGCCAACACGCGGATCAGTTTTGCCTGCGGGAAGCGCTTCTGAAAATGCAGCCCCCGAATCACGCCCTTCACGGAGTGCGACTGGTTGTCCTGCACAAAGTGAGCGGTGATGCCGCCCTTTACAAAGTCATCCCGTTTATACGTCTCCATAAAAAAGCCGCGTGCATCCCCGTAGACCTTCGGTTCCACAACAATCACGCCCGCCAACTTGATCCGTCGGAACGTGAAATTCCCCGACACGATGCTTTCCGTCATGCCAACCCCGCTTTTTGGTATTTCGCTTCCGCCGCGGCTTTTGCGTCCCGCCACCAGGCTTGATGCGTGCGGTACCACTCGACGAGGTCGCGCAGCCCCGCTTCAAAATCCGTGTGCAACGGCTGCCACCCCAATTCGCGGCGAAGTTTCCCCGCATCAATGGCGTAGCGCCGGTCATGCCCCGGACGATCCTTCACCCAATCAAAGTCGTCCGCCGGGCGTCCCATCGCTTTCAAAATGATCTGCAATACGTCGTAGTTGCTCCGCTCCCCGTCCGCTCCGATGAGGTACGTTTCACCAATGCGCCCGCGCGTGAGAATCGTCCACACCGCCCGACTGTGATCGTCCACGTGAATCCAGTCGCGAATGTTGCGACCGTTGCCGTAAAGTTTCGCGTGTCCACCCGTCAAAAGGTTCGTAATCTGCCGCGGGATAAATTTCTCCACGTGCTGCCGGGGCCCATAAATGTTGGAGCAGTTCGAGATCGTTGCTCGAATCCCATAGGTTCTCACCCACGCCCGCACGAGCAAATCTGCAGCGGCTTTTGTAGAACTGTAGGGGCTCGACGGCCGATAGGGCGAGTCTTCGGTACAGCGCTCCTTAGAATCCACCGGTGTATCCCCGAACACCTCGTCCGTCGAAATGTGATGAAACCGGATGCCGGTTTGGCGCACCGCTTCCAAAAGGGAATACGTACCTTCGACATTGGTCGCAATAAAGGGCGCGGGATTCGCAATCGAATTATCGTTATGACTTTCCGCGGCGAAGTGAACGCAGGCATCGGCTTCGGAAAAAAGTTTCACCGCCAAGTCCGTGTCCCGAATGTCACCACGAACAAACGTGAAATGATCGGCCGGAAGCCCTTCAAGATTTGCCAAATTGCCTGCGTAAGTGAGTTTATCCAACACCGTGACATGCCCCCATGGGTGCATGAGTAACCAATGCACGAAGTTGGAACCGACGAATCCTGCGCCCCCTGTCACGACGAGTCGCTTAATTTCCAGCATCTTGAGCCTCTTCTTTTTGCAACGCATCGACGTACTCTTCCAACGCGTCTCTCCAAGGACGCAGCGGTTTCCCCAAAACACCGGCAATTTTGGTGTTGTCAAGGGCCGAATACATCGGACGCCTCGCACTTTGAGGAAACCGCCGACGGTACTCCTCCGTCGTAATGGCTTCTTTTTCGCAGGGGATACCTGCAATGTCCACCGCAGCGGAGGCCAACTCAAACCAAGAACAGACACCGGCATTGGTGCAATGGTAGGTGCCGTATTGATCGGTCTGCGCGAGCTGCAGAATCGCCCCTGCCAAATCATTGGCAAACGTAGGACTCCCGTATTGATCCGCGACCACACTGATACGGCCGGTTTCACGGGCTTTCCGAAGAATCGTTTTGACGAAGTTCTTGCCGTGAAGGCCGTAGAGCCAAGCGGTGCGGACGATGAAGTGCTTGGGGCAGATCGCGCGCACGAAGACTTCGCCCGCCCATTTGGTGCGACCATAGGCGTTGACTGGGCAGACGGAGTCAGTTTCTTTGCGAAGCGTGAGATCGGTGCCGGGGAAAACGTAGTCGGTGGAGACGTGCAACAGCGTGCCGCCTTGGCGGACGATGTTTTCAGCGAGGTACTTCGGGCCCAGAGCGTTTACTTCAAAAGCATGGTACTCATTGATTTCAACGTCATCGACAGCGGTCACCGCAGCGGTATTGATAACAAATGATGGAAAAAATTTATTCTGAAAAAATGCTTCTACAGATGTTTTGTTGCCTAAATCTACATCTTGATGTTGCACTCTCATTAGTGTAAAACGATATCCACTCAATATCAAATATAAGACACTCCCCAGCGATCCATCAACGCCAAAAATAATGTATTTTTTTCAACATTTAACTAATTGTTTAATTACTACTATTTTTTAAACTAACATATGCAATTCCCAAACATAATCCTCCACAAAAAACCTCTTAAATATTTGCAATTATCTAATAATTTCAAACAGTTAGTACTTATAGCAACACGATAAATTTCTGTTACGAACAAGATCAAATTTACTCTTAATTTCATTAAAAAAATGAAACAATTCTACGAAATTATTCTGATTTTCGTAGTAATATTCCACAATGCAAGAGTCATTAACGAATTTCCACAACGAACCAACCGTTTTTATATCAACATCCTTGAATATTTTTTTAAGATCATCATTGTTAAAAGTCTTCTTATCCAAAGAAGAAAATTGCCGCAGTACATTATCCGGAGAGTAAAGAGCTGTATCTATGTTCTCATTAATTCCTCTCCAAAATCTTAAATTATCAAGTTGGTTTGTAGCCACATCGTTAATTATTCTATACAAAAAAGATTCAGGAGCAAAAGGACCAACCAAATACGCAATATTTTCACTCGTTTTTCTATCACCAACGGATTTTATATTAAATTTAACATCTAAATATTCCCTTACACATGGCTGATTCTTACCCGAAGGAAACCTTGCATCACCATCAAGAACAAATAGAACCGTGCTAAAATAATTATCTGCCTCTGCAAATTTTATCAGCGCTTCACATCCTATATGAGATACAATATATTTTGAATTAGAATCTAATGAACTTACAAATTTCCCCAAGTCAAGTATTTGCTCTTTTTTACTTTCAATTATTGTTACAGAACTATTTTCTAGCCTCTTTAATTGAAGCACAAACGCACGAATAAGCAGATTGAAAACAAAATATCCTGCGTCATCTTCAAAATAAATTTTCTGTTTAGTACTTCTAAACTCCAAAGTATCAAACATATCTGCCTTCAATAATTCATAACTTTTATGATGCATCACCATTGGGCAAGATGGATTCTTAAGATAAACCACTTGATACTCGGCTGGATCTTTTCGTTGCTTTTTCATCACATATTTTAAGACAGTCAACGAGTGACTGCTTATCACAAATTGGATATTCAATTCGCCCGACAGCAAACACATCAGATCCAATAATTTAATTTGAGTATCCGGATGTAATGAAACATCAATTTCATCTACTACAATAATCGCTCCAGCATATTCAGGATTTTTTGATAACAAGAAAATATCAATAAATGCACTAATTATATTCCCTACACTATCTTGCCCAACTGACTGAGATAGTGTAGGTATGTCTTTCATATCCATATGAAATGACGAACGCAAACCTCCTTCTTTTTCAACTTTACTTAGTTGAGCCCCGTCTTCTATCAAACCTGGTATAACGGAGCTGTACCATTGTTGATATTTTTTATGAACTTCTTGTTCATAAATTTTATTATCCCTTCTAATATTGGTAATCTTTACATTTTCCTTTTGTTCGCCCAATGGATAAAGTCTTGACATACTAAGAAATATTGTCGGAAGATTTACTCTTGCGGCACCACCTATCCCAAATTTTTCTTTTATATGTTTTTCCAACTCTCTTAATGTAATATCCTGACGATCTCTGTTCGACGTTCTCGGAATAATTCGTATTCCTCGTTGAAAATTTGTATCATTCTTAAATGTTAAATGTTTCAATATGGTTTCGTTACTATCTTGCTCTCTGTAATACAAATACAAATCATACTTTTCATATCCTTCAGAAGGATCCACATAAAAATAATCACCAAATTCAGGCTGCAGCTTCGCCCCCAAAATACCTGTTTTATTAACTCCCGACCCCGAAGATATTAAAGAAATTAGATTAGATTTTCCAACGCCATTATGACCACTCACAACAGTCAACTTACTTCCTACTGAAAAACCAATATCACAGAATCTACGAAATTTATTTATTTCAACCTTTTGGAGCTTTATCATATAAACCTCTTTTATATTCAATTGAACTCAATGCTAAGATTCAGAGAATTTAACTCATCCTCCGTCGGAACAAAACAAGAATCGCTAAAATAGATTCTTTCCAAAGCTTTCCTTTTTTCGTTCAACGAATATCTCAGAGCCATAACCCCACCACAAACGCCATCATACATTTTAGTTATTTCTTCATTGTCATCATACGTCATTACCCAATCAAAATCTTTAATTCT
>ERZ779875.2123-NODE-2123-length-11168-cov-2.529110_pt1 | contig 11168 bp, 8 predicted proteins | sample MGYA00511246_ERZ779875 | MGnify/ENA primary metagenome ERZ779875 (study PRJEB29588, sample SAMEA2155093) | human gut metagenome | biome: human gut; feature: human-associated habitat; material: faeces | place: Denmark | collected 2008/2010 ... | reverse complement strand
CTGCTTTTGATGTCCATGACATCCAGATTAGATAAAATAAAAAAGTTTTTTAAGAAAGAGGAGATTTAGTATTATGAAGATCGCAATGGGAAATGACCATACAGCCATTGAGCTGAAGAACATCATCAAGGAATTTGTTGAGAGCAAGGGATACGAAGTGATCGACCTTGGAACCAACAGCACAGAAAGCTGCGATTATCCGGTTTACGGTGAAAAAGTAGGACGCGCAGTTGCAGCCGGGGAAGTAGACTGTGGCGTATTAATCTGTGGTACCGGGGTTGGAATCTCTTTAGCTGCTAATAAGGTAAAAGGTGTCCGTGCAGCAGTATGTTCCGACTGTGCAACTGCAAGACTGGTAAAAGAGCATAATAATGCCAATATTATTGCATTTGGCGCGCGTATTGTCGGAAGCGAGCTTGCAAAAGACATTGTAAAAGCATATTTAGATGCAGAGTTTTCAGGCGGAAGACACCAGACGAGAATTGATCTGATCCATGAGATTGAGGAGCGAAATGAATAAATCCGCAGTTTTTTTGTCAATTTGATGGAGCAAAACGAAAAAAAGCTTGAAATGTACAGGCATTTATTATAAAATAGAAAAATCAGAGAGTCCAAAACTCGGGCGTATGTTTAAGGAGGAAGTTACATGATTTCAGCAGGAGATTTCAGAAATGGTATTACCATCGAGTTAGAGGGTAACATTTACCAGATCATTGAATTCCAGCACGTTAAACCAGGTAAGGGTGCAGCGTTTGTTAGAACTAAGTTAAAAAATATTAAGAGTGGCGGTGTTGTTGAGAAAACATTCCGTCCTACAGAGAAATGCCCACAGGCACGTATTGACAGAAAAGATTATCAGTATCTGTATGCAGATGGTGATTTATTCTACTTCATGGATGTTGAGACATATGACCAGATCGCTTTATCCAAAGACGATATCGGTGATGCCTTAAAGTTCGTAAAAGAGAACGAAATGGTTAAAATGTGCTCCCACAACGGAAGCGTATTCGCAGTAGAGCCACCTCTGTTCGTAGAGTTAAGAATTACTGATACAGAGCCAGGATTCAAAGGCGATACAGCAACAGGTGCTACAAAACCGGCAGTTGTTGAGACTGGTGCAACTGTATCTGTTCCATTATTCGTTGAGCAGGATGATGTGATCAAGATCGATACAAGAACAGGTGAGTACTTATCCAGAGTTTAATGGGTGCGAGTGCTGATTTGGCATAGAAGACCCCGGAAGCGTTTTGTTTCCGGGGTTTTTTCGTCTAGTACATCGTTTCGTAAATAACTATACCAATCCGCAGGCAAGTGAATGGTGTAGTTATTTTGAAAACGATGTACTAGTATAGTACCCTATCAGGATTAAGGTGGACAGGAGAGAGTCATGAAGAAAATTGCACTGATTATGGATGGCTGGAAAAGGTGGTTTACTTTTGCATGGCCGGCAGGAATTCTTCAGAGAATCAGACAGACCGGCGAGGAAGTGAGTCTGTACATCTTTAACAGTTCGGGCGGATGGAGCTGCGATGAGGAGTATAATACCGGTGAGTATAATATATACCGGCTTCCGGATCTGCGTGAGTTTGACGGAATCATTCTTGATCTCAATAACATTGGCTATCCGGAGGTGTGGGAAGATGTGATACGGCGGGCAAAAGAGTCCGGTGTACCGGTCATTTCCATTGCAAATGAGATTGAAGATTTTTATTATGTCGGAATCAACAATGAAAAAGCAATGCGGATGATGATTGAACACCTTTATGAGAAACACGGATGTAAAAAATACTGGTTTGTCATGGGCCCGGAAGATAATTATGAGAATGTAAAAAGAATTGCTGCCTTAAGGGCATATATGGATGAAAAGCAGCTTACATATTCGGAGTCTGATTTTTATTGTGAGAGCTTTGAATATCAGTGCGGAGTCAACGGATTTGAAAAATTGCTTGAAACACACGATAAAGGCAGGCTGCCACAGGCGATTATCTGTGGAAATGATAATATTGCAGTTGGCGTGTGCGAGGCAGCCACGGCGCACGGATACCAGGTGCCGAAAGATTTTTGTGTGACAGGTTTTGATAATTTTGACAAAGCGGCATATTATGAACCGAGGATTTCCACAATCAGTCATATCCGGGAAAATGTCGGAATCGCATGTGTAGATCTGTTTCTTCACATCTGGAAAGGGGAAAAACCGGACCGGTTTTATTATACGGATACAGAAGGCATTTTCTGGGACAGCTGTGGCTGTATGCCGGGAGAAGTGCCGGATCAGGCAGAATATTTAAAAGGGCAGGTCATGTATGGAATTGAGACAGCACGGTTTGAGGATGAAGTATTTTCCCTGGAATACGAGCTTCTCAAATGCAATACAGTCCGTGAGATGATGTATTGTATCCCACAATGTATCCCGTCTTTAAAGTGTGATGCGATGTATTTGATACTGGATTCACATATGGATACGTATAAGGAACAGGTGAAAACACATCGGAGCCTCAGCTTTTTTGAGGAGGAAGATTTTCATGTGGAGGGCTATCCGAAATGCATGCAGGTAAAGTTTGCATATAAAAATGGTAAAATGCTGGATACAGACCAGATGGAGATCGAAGGTATTTTTCCATTTTTTGAACCACAAAAGGGCGGAACGGATTTTCTGTTTCTGCCAATGCATTTCAGAAACCGTACAGTCGGGTATTTTGTTATTGAAAATGCAGTTTATCTGATGGAAAAACAATATCTGTTCCAGGTGATAAAAACACTGACCAATGCGATGGAAAATCTCCATAAAAAAGAAAAATTAGAGCATATGAACCAGATCCTTTCCGATCTTTATGTCAGGGATTCTGTGACGGGACTTTATAACCGCATGGGATACCAGAAGTTGTCGATAAGTTACTTCACGATTATGCGCGAGAAAAAAATGCCTGTGTTAGTGATGTTTATCGATTTAGACCGGTTGAAATACATTAACGATACTTTTGGACATGAGTATGGGGATTTTGCAATCGTTTCCATTGCAAAAGCGATGTTGAAACACTGTGATGCAGATGCAATCGCAGCGCGGACAGGCGGCGATGAGTTTATTGTATTAGAGGGCGCAAAGGACGAGGAATCCGGCAGGGTATTAGCACAGAAGATCCGGACGGAATTGAGTAAGACACAGAGAGCAATGCAGCTCCCTTTTGATTTGAGCGCAAGTATCGGTGCTGTAGTCGCACATCCCGGGGAAGAAAACGTGTTAGAGAGTTATGTAAAACGGGCTGAGATGCTGATGTATGAGGAAAAAGCGGAGAAAAAAGTAAGCAGGGACAGTTAACAGATGAGAAAATTTTTGCGTGGCAGACTGCAGGGATATGGCAGGGCATACCGGTTGAATCTGAAAGATACCGGATGGGGAATGAAATTGGTGGTGCTTGTGATCACGGGATTTTTCTGCGGTGCACTGGCATCTGAATATTTTGGAACGAAACTGATTTTTTTCGTTGGAGGAGTGATCTTAGGCGATATGCTGTTCGCGGGGGCAGCATGTCTGTTTTCACGCATCGGCGGCCGCATCTGGCATCGCAATATTGAGAGTTTTTTGTATGGGATTGCAGGATTTTTGATATTTGTCTGCTGCTGTGTATATGGAAGTGTTGGCAATGAACATATGGTCAGCACTTTTTTTGCTGCATTGATTTATTTTTTGCTGCTGTTATCGGGAAGATTTATCTGGGCGTGGCTTGTGAAACGACGGCATACACTGTTTAGCGGAATCCACTTTGCAGCGGGCTGCATCGTCTGGTGCGCATTTTTGGCATTTTTGTTTGGACAGGGATTTTCGGACAGATATATTTCGGATTATCTCAAAAAAAATATCTATGTGACACAGGCAGGTGAGGTGGCAGGATTTGCAGATTACTGTGCAAAAGGAGCATATACGCCCGTCTGTTTGACCTATGGTCCGGATGGTGGAACCGATATGACGACGGGGACAGTGGATTTAAGTCCATATGTGGCAAAAGAGAAAAAGTGGCACAGAATCTATCGCAGTTTCTTTACGAAACATACCAGAAAAGATGCACCAATCGCGGGAAAAATCTGGTTTCCTAAGGAGGCAGAAAACTGTCCGGTCGTGTTTATGGCGCACGGCAACCACAGCATTACGGCAGAGTCATATCGTGGATATGATTATCTCGGAGAGTATCTGGCATCACACGGCTATGTGTTCGTCTCTGTGGATGAAAATATTTTAAATGAGAGAAGTGGGGAAAATGATGCGCGCGCTGTTCTTCTTTTGGAAAATATCGGGGAGATCTTAGAGAAAAACGGGGATGAATCGCAGCCAGTCTACAGTAAGATCGATGAGGACAATATTGCACTGATGGGACATTCGCGGGGCGGTGAGATGATCGCGGATGCATATCTTTTTAATGAGTATGATGCATATCCGAGCAATGGAATGTTTACGTTTGATTATCATTACAGAATCCGGGCACTTATCGCAGTTGCACCGTCTGTCAGCCAGTATCTGCCGGCGGGGCATGAAACGGAATTGTCAGATGTCGATTATCTGGTGCTGCAGGGGGCAAACGATCAGGACATCAGTGTTTTTCTCGGAAATGAGCAGTATGAGAATGTTTCATTTTCAAAAGACGGATCGTATATAGCATCCTCGCTCTATATTGCCGGTGCAAATCACGGGCAATTCAATACGGAATGGGGAGAATATGATATCGGGAGGCCGTTTTCCCTGTGGCTGAATGTAAAAAATTTTATTACAGCGGAGGATCAGCAGGAGATCTTAAAAATTGCCTCGCTTGTTTTTTTAGATAAGAGCTTAAAGGAAAAAGACACCTATGCGGATTTTCTGACAGATTATGCAAAGTATGCGGAATATCTGCCGGAAACACTCTATGTGCAGCAGTATGAAACGTCAGACGCTTTGTTTATCACTGATTATGAGGAGGACTCTGATTTAGAAACGGCACCATGTGGCAGCGTATCAGCGGAGCATTTTACAATGTGGACGGAGGAAGAATTGGCGGATTCTGAATCGGCGATGGGAAAGAGGGAGAACCATGCAGTGCGCCTGAAATGGAAGGACACTAAAGCGGCATATTATGAGATCGCACTGGATGAGCCGATGGCAATGGGAGAGGGCGGAATCTGTTTTGATGCCATGGATTTGAGGGAGAAAGCGGAGAATGAACCGATGGATTTTTCTGTGGTGCTGACAGATATCCATGGAAATCGTGCGGTCAGTACTTTATGCGATTCTACGATCCTGTATCCGGCATTTCCGGTAAAATTATCCAAGATCCAGTATATCACAGGAAAAAATGAATATAAGAGGCAGCTTCAGACCGTGCATATCACGGAAAAGCAGTTTACGGAGGAAAACGGATTTGACAGGAGTCAGATCAGAAGTGTACGGTTTGCGTTTGACAGGATAGAAAACGGTGCGGTGAACATGGATAATATCGCTTTTGTAAACTAGAAAAAAGAAAATTTTCCGGGAAGGTGCATATAATAGTGGAAAGAATGATACAAAGGGGAAAATATGCAATTTTTAATACAGGGAGACCGTGGTATCTGGGTGGAATATTTGCAGCTTGCATTGACCAGAGCGGGATATCCGACGAGAATTGACGGAATTTTCGGGGAGCACACCTGTCAGGCGCTGAAAGATTTTACCGGAAATACGGATGTGTGTACGGTAAACCGTGCGGTATGGGAGCAGTTAAAACCATATCTGACCGGATACCGCATGCATACGATCGAAAAGGGAGATACGGTCTTTGGACTGTCGCGCAGATATGGGACAACGGAGGAGGCAATCCTTGTGGCAAATCCGCTGATCGATCCGGATGATCTGGTTGTTGATGCCGTTTTGGCGATCCCGCTTGGATTTCCGCTAGTTCCGCAGATGGTAAAATATACGTCAGTCCTGACACAGTGGATCGTAGAGGGACTTGTGGTGCGCTATCCGTTTCTGTCCGCCGGTGTCATCGGAAAAAGTGTGATGGGAAAGGATATTCACAGCCTTTGGATTGGAACCGGTGAGAAACAGGTATTTTACAGCGCTTCCTATCATGCAAATGAGAGTATTACAACGCCGGTGCTCTTAACGTTTGCAGAGGAGTACGCGGCGGCTTATGCGGCGGGCGGAAACATTGCTTTTTCATCGGCCGCCCGGGAGGAAAATGACGGACAGACGGGCATGGGGCAGGAATCGGTGGATGCGCGGACCTTGTTTGATGAATTCAGGCTCTGCATGGTGCCGCTTGTGAATCCGGACGGGGTGGATTTAGTCAATGGTCTGTTAAACAGTGGTGTATATTACCGCAGGGCAAAACGGATCGCAGATGATTATCCGTCGATCCCGTTTCCGGATGGCTGGAAGGCAAATATTGACGGGGTAGATTTAAATCTGCAGTTTCCGGCGGGCTGGGAGATAGCAAAACAGATCAAGTTTTCTCAGGGCTATGACAAACCTGCACCACGGGACTACGTCGGAAAAGCACCGCTCACGGCACCGGAGAGTGTTGCAGTCTATGAACTGACAAAAGAGAATGATTTTTTACTGATCCTTGCATACCACACGCAGGGTGAAGTCATTTACTGGAAATATCTTGATTATGAACCGGCAAGGTCAAAAGAGATCGCAGATTATTTCGGCAGTGTGAGTGGCTATGCGGTGGAAGAAACACCGGGTGCCTCCGGCTATGCCGGATACAAAGACTGGTTTATCGAGGAATATGACAGATCGGGCTATACAGTCGAGGCGGGCATGGGAGAAAATCCACTGCCGATGACACAGTTTGAGAGAATTTATCATGACAATAAGGGAATTTTGGTTGGCGGCATGACGCAGCTGCGTTAAAATCAAAAGAAAAAGGGCGGCAGAATAAGAAAGAATCCTGGTTTACAGGATTCTCTGCCTGCTTTATAGAAAATTTTTCACGGCTGGGACTAATGTAAAAACTATAGCTTATGAGATAGTTTGTGGCAGATTATTTGAAAAGGAGAATGTGAAAAATGATAAAAATAGATCTGATCACCGGATTTTTAGGTTCCGGGAAAACAACGTTTTTAAGGAAGTATGCCTCTTATCTGATCACGCAGGGGCAGAATATCGGAATACTGGAAAATGATTTTGGAGCCGTCAATGTGGACATGATGCTGCTTGGCGATCTAAGGGGGGACAACTGTGAACTTGAGATGATATCGGGCGGATGTGATGCTGATACGCATCGGAGACGTTTTAAAACCAAGCTGATCTCGATGGGAATGTGCGGTTATGACCGCGTGATCGTGGAGCCATCCGGGATCTATGATGTGGACGAGTTCTTTGACACGCTCCATGAGGAGCCGCTAGACGGCTGGTATCAGATCGGAAATGTCATCACCGTCTTAGATTCGAATCTGGAAGAAAACCTGCCGGAAGGTGCAGATTTTCTGCTTGCGTCGCAGGCAGCGAATGCAGGGTGTATTATTCTTAGTAAGACACAGGAGACAACAGAACCGGATCAGAAAAATGCGGTTGACCATTTAAACCGTGCACTGGAAAAAATCGGGTGTAAGAGACAGTTTGATAAAGTTTTCGCAAAAGACTGGGATAAGCTGACGGATGAGGACTTTAAAAAGCTGTTATCCTGTGGCTATCGCATGGAAAACTACCTCAAACCGGATCTGACACAGGAGAAAACATTTCAGTCTCTCTATTTTATGAATATGCACCTGACAGAGGTCAAATTACAGGAAGCCGCACAAAAATTGTTCTCGGACAAGTCCTGTGGAAATGTATTCCGCGTCAAGGGATTTATGAAGAATGAAAAAGAGCAGTGGATCGAACTCAATGCGACCCAAAAGAATCTGGTGATCTCACCAATCAAAATGGGGCAGGAGGTCATCATCGTGATCGGGGAACAGCTGGTGGAGGATGCAATCCGCAGCTGTCTGGAAGTATAGGATCTTAATTGCATTGAACAGTACAGAAATGAGGAGTACCATGCAGACATATTATCAGTTTTACTGGAACAAAATTGATGAGGAAAGTATAAGGATTTTGAGGATATTTGGAGAGTCAGAGGACGTCATCGTGCCGGAGACGATAGGCGGACGTGCAGTCATGGAGGCGGGGGATTACTGCTTTGCGGCGTCGAAACACCTGCCGTCAGAATACGAGTGCACGGTCTGTATTTATGACACGGAGGAAAAAAAGTGGCAGGAGATACCGGCAGATGGTGCAGACTGGAACACACGCCTCGTGGAACTTAGCGGTGACAGGTTAAAAAAGGTGACACTGCCGGATAATATGCACAAAGTGGGAAACTATGCATTTTACAACTGCACCGCATTAGAAATGCTTGAGACCGGAAAGTATCTGGAAGAGATCGGAAGCGATGCTTTTATGAACTGTAAAAAGTTTCATTTTCTGACGGTACGCTGTGATGTGGGGGAGCGCAGCGGGGCAAATCAGATCTTAAGCCGGATTTCTGCAGATATGGAAGTGACATTTCAAGGAAAAACTGGGCAGACAGCCGTCTTTTATCCTGAATATTGTGAGAGCTATGATGAGATCGCTCCGGCACATATTTTTGGGCGGAGTATCGAGGGAGAAGGCTTCCGGGCAAGGCAGTGTTTTAAGGAGGGAGTCCCGGATTTAAGCCAGTATGATACGATTTTTCCGAAAGCATGTGCGGAGGAAAAAGAAAATACGCTGCTTCACATTTTAAGCCTGCGGCTGCGTTATCCGGTCAGTCTCACGGATGAGGCGAAGGAGCGGTATGTGGCACATTTAAGGGAGCAGGAATTATATATCATACCCAAACTTGTAGGACAAAAAAACATGGAACGGATCACATTTTTCTGTGAAAATGGCTGGATCACACAGGCGGCAGTCAAAGCCGGATTAGAACAGGCTTCCCGGATGGAGTGGGCAGAGGGAACGGCAGAACTTTTGCATTTGCAGAGAAAATACTTTACAGAACAGAAAAAAGAACGATATTCATTTGATGAACTGTGGTAAAAGAATGTTAATTTACTGTAATTTAAAGGAGAAACCCAAATGGCGCATATACAGACAGAGTCAGAGTGGCAGGAAGAGATGTCGGCAAAGATCGTGGAATTTGTACGGCATGAATTATACATGGAACTGCGGTATTTAAAACTGGCATTATCGCAGTTACAGTTAAAGTCCGATCCAGATCTGCGGGCATTTGCGACGGACGGTGCGTATCTTTATGTGGCACCGGAATGGCTGATCGGGATTTTTGAGAAAAATGCACAGTATTTAGGCCGTGCATATTTGCACACGGTATTACACTGCATTTTTTCCCATCTGTGGATCGGCGGAAACAGGGACAGAGAAACGTGGCATTTAGCGTGTGATATTGCGGTGGAATACACGATCGACCAGATGCAGGCGGAGTGTACAAAACGTATTTTAAGCTGGACGAGAAAACAGATGTATGACAGGCTGAAAGAGCAGAAACAGGGGATTTCCGCGGCAGTGATATACCGGATGATCGAGAACGAAGAGCTGGAACAAAAGATTCTGCTCCAAAAGGAATTTTACACGGATGACCATTGTTATTGGCCGAAAAAAGAGGACGGACAGGCAAAGCAGGAACAGGCGGTAAGAAACCAGAACCAGTGGAACAAGATCGCAAGGCAGACGAAGATGGAACAGGAGATGCGCGGCGGCGAGACGACGGACGGCGAAGATTTATTTCTGGCGCAGGCGGCAGCGGAAAAGAGCAGAAGAAGTTATAAGGATTTTTTGCAGCGTTTTTCCGTGCTGCGCGAGGAAATCGGAGTGGATCCGGAGGAGTTTGACTTAAACTACTATACCTATGGATTGAAATTATATGGAAATATGCCGCTGATGGAGCCGCTTGAGAGTCGTGAGGTAAAAAAGATCCGCGAGTTTGTAATCGCGATCGACACCAGTTACTCGACGAGTGGTACTCTGGTGGAACAGTTTTTAAAGGAGACGTTTTCTATTCTGACGCAGAAAAACAGCTTTTTTGCGCAGTCAAAGATCCGTGTGATCCAGTGTGATAATCAGATCCGGTCGGATGTGGAACTGAAAAGTGAACGGGATATTGCGGCACTGATGCAGAAATTTACGGTTGCGGGCGGTGGAAGCACGGATTTTCGTCCGGTATTTTCGTATGTCAATGACCTGATCGAGCGCGGAGAGTTAAAAAATATTGGTGGGCTTTTGTATTTTACGGATGGCAGGGGGACTTATCCGAAAATGAGACCGGACTATCAGACGGCATTTTTGTTTTTAGAGGACTATGATAATGCGGCGGTTCCGCCATGGGCAATCCGGCTTAAGTTAGAGCCGGAGGAATTTGCAGGGATGCCATAAGGGGGACATGAATCAGAAAGTTGAATGAAGGAGAAGGGAAAATGAAATCAAAAATAGATTTGAGCGGAATGTGGGAATTTTGCCTTGACGGGGACAAAAAAGGCATGGAACAGGAATTTTATAACAGACATTTTTCGGACACGATCGCATTGCCGGGAACGACCTCGGAGGCAAAAAAGGGCGGGCGGAGAGAGAAAAGAGAGATAGGATATCTGACCGAACCTTATCATTTTGAGGGGTATGCGTGGTATGGCAGAGAGGTGGAAGTAAAAGATTATCAGCCGGGGGATCAGGTCATTTTAAAATTAGAGCGCACAAGAAAATCTTATGTGTGGATCGATGGCGTGTTTGTGGGAAGCCGTGAGAGTTTCTGCACAAGCCATATCTATGATCTGACTGCATATTTAATGCAGGGCAGGGGACACCTTTCTGTCATGATCAGCAATGTGGATTATAAGGCGCCGGGCGGTCATATGACATCCCCGGATACTCAGACGAACTGGAACGGCATCTTAGGTGAAATTTCACTTCGGGTGTATCGCGGTGTGCGGCTTAAAGATGTTTTTGCAGAGTCGTGTTGGAAGAAACGGCAGCTTAAGATCGCTGTAAATGCAGCGGTGGATGATAAAATATCGCAGTTTTATGCAAAGCTTGCGGTCAGTCTTTGCAAAAAAGGGGAATCCGTGGACTGGTTTTGTGAGAGCGTGCCGGTACAGCTTACCAGCAGGAAGCCCACCAGCGTCGTACCGTAGGCAAAGCGCTTCGCCATATCCTTTCGAGCAGCGCCAATGCTCTGTCCCACCAG
>ERZ779875.2118-NODE-2118-length-11185-cov-8.685175_pt1 | contig 11185 bp, 8 predicted proteins | sample MGYA00511246_ERZ779875 | MGnify/ENA primary metagenome ERZ779875 (study PRJEB29588, sample SAMEA2155093) | human gut metagenome | biome: human gut; feature: human-associated habitat; material: faeces | place: Denmark | collected 2008/2010 ... | reverse complement strand
TTTGCAGCCTTACGGTTGCCCTGCACACCCGAATCTGTCAGCCAACAGTAAAAATTAGAATTACTTCCTTATCACTGTTAAGCCAATGGTTTGCGGCGTTTTTTCTTTTTGCTTATCAAGCAAATTTCACAGCTGTTATCGTGTCAAACGCCTGCATGGCACCACCAGCTGATCTCGAACCGTTTTCTCTATTTTCCCATTTCCGGCACACTCCTTGCCTTGTACATCGTGTACCTTGCTGTGTTGTTTTTCCAATCTACCTCCGCAAACAAGCGCAGAGGATCGACCTCTCGGTCCACCAGAACCGTAAATCCCAAACTGGGATTTTTAGGCTTATTCGGTTTTGCCGGATTTTTAGGATTTTGGACTTACCGCGTCGACCAGACCATTTTCCCCTTCGTGTTTTTTATGTTTTTCGGCTTTTTCGGATTTTTCTATGAGGGGAAAATGTCAAATACCCTGATAGACGAACGGTACAAAGAAAACAAAATGAGAGCGCAAAGCACAGCGAACAAAACTGCTCTGTCCATTATTTTTTTGCAATACTGATTCTGGGACAGGGAAGGCTCATGGGGTGCCTTGAATACACCCTAATTGCTCTTGTTATTGTGATCGCTCTTTCCATAGCGCTTGAACTATTCCTCAGTGAGTATCTGCTATATCATTATGACCATGATGAACCGTTTGATGAAAGTGAGGAATAAACGTGCCTGATTTTGAATGCCGATTAAAAAAGTACAGGCTATTAAAAGATTTGACCCAAGAGCAGTTGGCGGCGCAGGTAGGCGTGCGGCGGGAAACCATCATGCGGCTGGAAAAGGCACAATACAATCCCTCACTTAAACTGGCGATCGATATTGCAAGGGTTGTCGAAGCGCCGATCGAAGAAATCTTTGTTTTCAAGTGATCTGTGCGGAACTAACCGGCCGGCAGTAAATGACGGTGTACTGCACGGCATGAAATGAGATAGCTGGCTTCTAAGCGTCAGTCCGCCAGTTAGCGTCTGGTCGGGGATGCCAAAAGGCCCTGGAAGCGCTGCTTCCAGGGCCTTTTTATTTTCTCTTATTTTATCGCACTGGGCGGGGCTCACGCCTGCATATCGGTCTGTCTGCGGTAGCTGCGCAGGAACAGGAGCGACATGACAAGGCACAACGCTTCGGAGAAGATCGGCGTATACCACACTGCGTCGCCGCCGAAGATCGCCGCGAGGAGAAGAAGCACGGCACTTTGCAGCGCCAGCCCGCGGCCGACCGAGATACAAATAGCGGGCACGGGGCGCTCGATGGCGGTCATAAACCCACCGATGACGATGTTGAAGCCCAGCAGCAGATACGAGATGCTGTACTTCCGGAAAGCCTGAATGGAGTATGCGATCAGCTCCTGCGTTGCATGCGAGAGGTAGGCGCGCACGATCTGCGGCGCGAAGAGGAAAATGAGCACGAACAGCACCGGCGCAAGCACACACACGGTCGTGAGCGCGTAGCGCAGGAGCTTGCGGCAGGAAGGATAGTCCTCCTTGCCGTACTGGTAGCTCACGAGCGGCTGCGTGCCCTTGGCCCCGATGCCCCAGTCGGCATAGACGGCGACGATCGCATCCATGGCTCAGTCCCCCTTACACCGCGATGGGGATCTTCCCCGTGAACTCGCTGTATTCGTACCCCTCGACGCGGAAGCTGTCGCGGGTGAAGGCGTAAAAATCGTGCACGTCCGGGTCGATGAAAAACTGCGGTGCCGGTTTCGGCTCGTTCTGGATCAGCTGCTCGATGACCGGCACGTGGCGGTCGTAGATGTGCGCGTCGGCAATGACGTGCACCAGCTCGCCCGCCTGCAGACCGGACACCTGCGCGAACATGTGCACGAGCACGGCGTACTGCACGACGTTCCAGTTGTTCGCCGCGAGCATGTCCTGGCTGCGCTGGTTGAGGATGGCGTTGAGCGTGTTGCCCGAGACGTTGAACGTCATCGAGTACGCGCACGGATAGAGCGCCATCTCGTGCAGATCCTCGAACGTATAAATATTCGTCAGGATGCGGCGGGAGGCAGGGTTGTGCTTCAGGTCGTAGAGCACGCGGTCCACCTGGTCGAATTCACCCTCGGGATACTGGTGCTTGACGCCGAGCTGGTAGCCGTAGGCCTTGCCGATCGAGCCGGTCTCGTCGGCCCACTGATCCCAGATGTGGCCGCGCAGGTCGTGGATGTTGTTCGACTTCTGCTGCCAGATCCACAGCAGCTCGTCCACGGCGGTCTTCCAGTAGGTGCGCCGCAGCGTCAGCAGCGGAAATTCTTTGGACAGGTCATAGCGGTTGACGATGCCGAACTTTTTGACCGTGTGCGCCGGCGCGCCGTTGTCCTCCCAGTGGGGGCGCACCGCCTGATCGGTGTCCCAGACGCCGTGCGTCAGAATGTCGCGGCAGTTGCGGATAAAGACCTCGTCTGCGTAGCTCATCGTTCGGCTCCTTTCAAATAACACTTTGAAACAATAGTTTATCATATTATCTGAAGCGTTGTAAATGGGGAAAAGAAGAAAACGGTGTCTGCTTCGGTTATTTGACAAATGTGGCAAAAATGACGAATAATTTTGTTCAAATTGCGCGCCGGATTTGCCGCACTTTTTGCGCAAAGCCCATCCCAATTTTTCTCATGGGATGCTATAATCAAAACAGCGATACCCCAAATTCAAAAAATGGAGGATATCACATGAAGCACACGAAGAAACTGCTTTCGCTGCTGCTGGTGCTGTGCCTGATCCTGAGTCTGTCGTGCACGGCATTTGCAGCTGACGAGGCAAAGCCGCTCACCGGCAAGACCGTCATCCTGCACTCGAACGACGTGCACGGCGCGATCGACCTGTATGCGGCCATGGCATCCCTGAAGGCAGACTATGAGGCGCAGGGCGCCGAGGTCATCCTGGCCGACGCCGGCGACTACAGTCAGGGCACCGTCTACGTCAGCGTCCATAAGGGCGCGGACGCGGTGACGATGATGAACGCCACCGGCTACGATGTGGCCACCATCGGCAACCATGAGTTCGACTACGGCTATGCCCAGCTGGCGGAGAACATGAAGGCTGCCAAGTTCAAGGTCCTGTGCGCCGACGTGCTCGGCGCCGACGGCAAGACCATTTTCGATGCCAACACCATCATCGAAAAGGGCGGCGTGAAGATCGGCTTCTTCGGTCTCGAGACGCCCGAAGCGCAGACCAAGGCCAACCCGAAGCTGATCGAGGGCCTGAAGTTCCTCGCGGGCAAGGACGGCAGTGAGCTCTATAACTGCGCGGCCGCGCAGGTCGCCGCGCTCAAGGAGCAGGGCGCAGACCTCGTCGTCTGCCTCGCGCATCTGGGCATCGACGGGAGCTCCGAGCCCTACACCTCCTATGACCTGGCCAAGAACGTGAAGGGCATCGACTTCATCATCGACGGCCACTCCCACAGCGTGATCACCGCCGGCCCGAACGGCGAGGCCATCCAGTCCACGGGCACGGCCTTTGCCAACATCGGCGTCATCACCATTGACAACGCCACGAAGCAGATCGTCGGCAACGAGCTCAAGGGCATCTGGCACAAGGAGGAGGTCGAAGGCAAGGACGTCACCGTCGTTGACTACACAACGCGCGATGAGAAGGTCGCCGCGGCCGCCAAGGCCATCATCGACCCCATCGACCAGGCTTACGGTGAGAAGTTTGCCGTCAGCAAGGTCACGCTCAACGGCGCGAAGGCCCCCGACGGCAACCGTGACTCCGAGACCAACCTCGGCGACCTGATCACGGACGCCATGCTCTGGAAGATCCGCAGCGACGCCACGATCAAGGTCCCGGTGGAGAACGTGGTCGCCATCACGAACGGCGGCGGCATCCGCGCGACCGTCAAGGCGGGCGACATCACCAAGAAGGACATCAACACCGTGCTGCCGTTCGGCAACACGCTGGCAGTTGTTTACGTGACCGGCGCCGAGCTGCTTGAGGCGCTCGAGGCCAGTACTTTCTGCACGCCGGAATCCCTCGGCGGCTTCCCGCAGGCGGCGGGCGTGACCTTCATGGTCAAGACCTATGAGAAGTATGACGCGAATCCGGATCCCTATCCCAAATCCACCTACTACGGCCCGAAGAGCATCCAGCGCGTGACCATTGACAACGTCAACGGCAAGGCGTTTGACCCGACGGCTACCTACGCTGTCGTCACGAACAACTTCGTGGCCGGCGGCGGCGACACCTACTACGCCTTCGCGGCGGCGACCGACCAGTTCGACACCGGCCTGCCGCTGGACGAGGTGGTCATGGAATACATCACGAAGGAGCTCAAGGGCGTCATCGGCGAGGAATATGCCCTGCCGGGCGACCGCATCGTGAGAGCGGCGTCCGCTGAAGAGCTGGAGGCCCGCGGGACGTTCCTGGAGAATATGAGCCTGCTGTGTGACCTGACGGCGTACACGGAAGACTCCGTCCAGGGCGTGAAGGCGGCCTATGCGGCCTACAAGGCGGCGAAGACGACGGAAGCGGTCGAGGCGGCCACGGCCGACCTGCTCAAGGCCATGCCGAATCTGGTCTTTGTGCCCAACACCTTCACCGATGCGCAGAGCGGCTGGTACAAGGCGGCTGTCGATTTCGCACAGGCTTCCGGCCTGATGAACGGCATGACCGCGACCGAGTTTGCGCCGAACGTGACGACGACCCGCGCCATGGTCGCGCAGGTGCTCTACCGGCTCGCCGGTTCGCCGACCGTGGAGAGAACAGGCGCATTTGCGGACGTTGCTCCGGGTGCGTGGTATTACGATGCCATGCTCTGGGCCAGCAGCACCGGCATCCTGAAGGGCTATGAGGACGGCACGTACCGTCCGGCGCGGGCCGTCAGCCGTCAGGAGATGGCGACCATCCTCTTGCGCATGGCCGATGTGAAGCTCGGCGCGGATCTGGTCGATGCGGCTCTGGCTGAGATCGCGGACGGCGACAGCGTCGCTTCCTGGGCGAGAGCGGGCGTGGTGTTCTGCTACCTGGGCGGCATCATGAACGGCATGGATGCTACGCACTTTGCCCCGACGGGTATGCTCACGCGCGCGCAGCTTGCGCAGGTGTTCTTCAACCTCTACAACATCGGCATGGATGAAGTCATGAATTCCGGGGAAGATCCGGAGCCGGTTCCCGAACCGACTCCGATGGCCCTGGCTGCGTGATTTTTTGTATATGCATTTTTGGGAGGCTGCTTCGGCAGCCTCCTTTTGATCGCGGCCGGAACGGCTGCGGATGGATTGTGCTTGACAATTTCGGAAAACCTTTTACAATATAGGCGAACCAAGCGGACCGACACAACCAAGGAGGTTTTTGATTATGAACATGAACAAATATCTGGACATCGCACCCGAGGTGCAGCAGGCGCTCGCGGACGGCCGCCCGGTCGTCGCGCTCGAGAGCACGATCATCTCCCACGGCATGCCCTATCCGAAAAACGTCGAGACGGCCCTGCTCGTCGAGCAGACCCTGAACGGTAGCCATGTTCTTGCACGCGACGTGCTGCCACATGATGACGATGTTTGTGTTCCACGCCTCGCACTGACGCCAGAGCTCGGTGACGACGTTGTGGTAACCGCCGTTGGTGTGGCGGCGCATGACCATGCGCTCGTACAGGCGGGCCATGTCACGCAGGGCCTCGGTCTCGTCGGTGGTGTTGAGGTGCTTGGTGTAGTTGAGCGATTCCATCTCAACGACGACGTTGATGCCCCAGCTGTTGGCCAGCCAGTTGGAGAAGTTGGCGTAGTAGTGCGGCGGGCAGCTCCAGGTGATAGCACGATAGCGCATCTTGTTGCGCCAGGCCTGCTCCTTGTTCTTGTAGCCCTTGAGGAGGATCTTGTTGACCTTCTCGCAGGACTTGATGGTACGCGGATCGAGGCCGCCGTCCATCTCATAGCACCACTTGCGGAACAGCTCGTAGGTCGGGCCGATCAGCTGCGGATAAGCGGTCTTGTTGATCTCCCACTTCTGCAGCTCGTAGTCGGTCTCGGTGTTGAAGCGCTTCATAGCGGTGAAGTAAGCATCCCAGTTCCACTTCTCGCCGGTCTGCTTCTCAATGAAGCGGATGCATGCCTTGACGTCTTCCACAGCGGCGTCGAGTGTCAGCTCGTCCTCGTAGCGGACGGGGAAGCACAGGTGATGCACCGGGATTTCGGGGAAGCGGCGGGCGAAGTAGCTGGATGCCATGACGGAACCGTCACACGGCATGGAGCTGGAGATGTAGCAGCTGCCCAGATGCGGCAGGGCGTCGATGACGAGCGCGCCGCACTCGGACGTCGGAACCGGGCAGGTATCGGCCGGGAGACCGAAGGACTCGACGGCGTCGATGTACGGGATGCAGGTGAGCTGGTCGATCTCGGAGACCAGGAACACCGGCAGCAGCTGGTGCGGGATGCCGTACAGGGTCGGGAAGCCGGCCATGATCTGCGCCATGGTCATCTCGTCGATCAGAACGAGCTTGCTGTTGAGCTCCTCGCTGTTGCCGTTGCGTCTGTCGCCCTTGGCGAGAATAACGAGGTTCTCGGCGACGTAGCGGTAGATGCAGTAGGTAAGCTCGTGGCTCATGCGCAGGTTGGAGCCGCGCAGGCCGAGGATGTTCTTGTCCATGAAGCTGTGGCAGCAGAAGTAAGACACCATCCAGCGATAGTACAGCGTCTGGTTCATAGCCGGGATCAGGTCCTTGGAGAAGGACATGAGCAGCATGCCCCACAGACGAGCCCATTCATAGAAGTCATAGACCGTGTCCTTGATGCCGCGCCACTCACGACGCACGGTGCACATGGCGCCGTCGCGATACAGGCGGCCGAGGTGACGCTCACCGTTGAGGATGAGGTCGATCTTATCCTTCATAGAGGCAGCCGCGAAGGCCTTGTACTCTTCTTTGATACGGTCACGGTCGGAAATGAGAATGTTCTTCCAGCCCTCACCGAACTTTTTCCAGTCGGTCTCCTTGAACATGTCCCAGAAGATGCCGCCGACCAGTTTCAGGTTCTCTGCCTGAGCAGCCCAGTCCATTCTGTCTTTCGCTTTGAAGAATTTCGGATTGGGATATTTCACCTTGCCCATTACTTGGCACCCCTTTCTCTCTGGATCTTCTTGATCTCCAGGCTCTCCACGAACGCCTGAACGCGCGTGCGGAGCTGACCCGAGTAGCCGTTGTTATACACACGGTCGATCGACAGGACCGGCCAGCCGTACTCGGTGTTCATGATGTAGCTCGCCAGAGCACGCTCGAAGCCCCAGTAGTCGCAGTACTTCATCTGCTCATAGATGATGCCGTCCGCCTTGTACTCGCGCGCCAGACGGTCGGCCGTCTCGCGGCGCTGGTGCACCTTCTCGTCGGAGATGTAACGAGCGCACTCGCTGGTCTCCATGTAGTGGCGGCAGATCTGACGCAGGACGTCTTCCTCGTCGTTGAGCTCGATGACCTCGCGGCCCGGGGTGCTGCCGAAGCAGAAACGGTCGGACACGATGAGTGCGCCGCAGCCCTCGATGAGCTTTGTCAGGCTCGGATCGTCGATCTCGCTGCCGACGATGGCCACGCGGGCGCGGTACGGATTCTTGGCGTCCGGCTTGCGCTTTTTGAGCTCGGCGAGCGTCTCGCGCAGGTAGGGCAGGATGAGCGCCTTGGGGCAGGTATAGCTCACAAGGTTGAGGATGTGGAACTCGTAGCCCGTGATGATCGGGTTGTCGAGCTTGCGCATCTCAGCAATTTCGCTGATGATCTTGCAGACCTCGTTGTGCTCGGCGACGGCCTTGCGCAGCGCCTCGTCGGACGTATCAACGCCGAAGGTCTCGGTCAGACGGTTGAGCACGTGCTCGCGCATCTGCGTGGTGTAGGAATCAATGTAGTAATCGGTCACCTTGAGCGGCATGTCGGTATGCGTGACAAAGAATTTCTCCTTGCTGTTGACCTTCAGGACCTCGAAGTGCTCCATGGAGCGGTTCATGGCCGAGCAGGCGTCCACGCCGATCATCGCATCCAGGAACTGGTAGCCACCCTCGATCGCACGCTCGACGAGCGCACGTGCGTAGTCACAGGTATAGTTGGACATGTAGTACGTCGAGATATCCAGCGAACCGGTCTTGGGTGCTCTGAGTCGCACAGAGATGCAGTTGTCTACGTTGAGGAGGACCTCCGGAATGTGATAGCAGGTGTAGCCGAGGACGATGCTGCCGTTCTCCTGCGCCTGCCGCACCAACTCGTTGTTGGCGTCTTCCAGAAGGTTTTCAAAGTAGATCAGATGCTTCAGATCTTTCAAATGTTTCCCCTTCCTTCCTGATGGTTGTTGTTTCTTGCTCTGGTATTACCAGAATTCAGCATTATCATATAGCAGTATTCCTGAAAAAGCAATGCTATGTGTCTCGATTTTAACATTTTCGGAACTATGCCGACATTTTCGCTTGACAGTCCGTCAATATGATGATAAATTCAAAACGAAAAGCACTTGGTAATACCAAATACATTTCGGGAGTGGATACGATGGGATTTGACAAGATCGAGGCGGTCTCGCTCACGGATCAGTTTGTTCATAAGGTCGAGAGCATGATCATTTCCGGGGAACTGATGCCCGGCGACCAGCTGCCGCCGGCGCGGGAGCTGAGCGCGCGCATGGGCGTGAGCCGGCCGGTAATCTCGGCCGGCCTGATCGAGTTGGAGAAGATGGGCTTCGTGGAGATTGTGACGCGCCAGGGCGTGTACGTCAGCGATTACCGCAAGACCGGCTCGCTCGATACACTTACGGCGCTGCTGAACTATACCGGCGGCGTCATGCGCGACGATGAGGTGCGCTCGCTCATGGAGGTGCGCAGCGCGAACGAGTGCCTGTGCGTGAAGCTGGTGGTCGAGCGCGCCACGCAGGACGAGCTCGATGGGCTTGCGCCCATGCTGGACGCAATCAAGGACGCAAAAACCGACCGGGAGGGCGCCGAGGCGACGTTTCAGTTCCACCACGCGCTGAGCGTTTTGTCGCGCAATACGTTTTTGCCGCTGCTGTATAACTCCATCCACAGCTACGGGCTGCACTTCTGGAGCCTGTACCGCCAGCGCTACGGCGCCAACCGCCTGTATCAGAATAAGCTCGAGCTCTACCGCGCGCTGCTCGACCGCGACGCCGAGCGCGCACAGGCGTTCACCTCCGATATGCTCGACAGCGTTGCCAACGGCGCGTTCTCGCTCTATAGTCATCCCGATCAGACGTCACACAGCGTATGAAAAAACCGCAGGGCCCGGTCGGGCTCTGCGGTTTTTGACAGCCGGTTGGGAAGAAGAGGCGCTATCGGGCGGCTCATGACCGACGGTCTATCCGGGACGTGAAGGGTGGCCGCGCACCGGGCGCCAGGGAACGTACACGGCAGGTGAGCTCCCTCTGTGGTATTACCACGCGACGCAGCATCATCGTAACCCGAATCTCCACGGATGGCAAGCGGAAAATGCAAAATTGATAAATAATCAGCAATGTGTTCCTGCGCGATGGTCGGAAACTATGAAAAACATAGAATTCATACGCCGGCTTTTCTGGTAATACCAAATATCCAGCCGTGGGCGAGCGGCACGTTCGCCGTTTGCGGTGCGCTTGCCGGGCCTGCATGGGAAGTACGCGGCCGCGTCAGATGACGTAGTCGTTCGCGGCGCGTGCCGTCTGCTGCTCGAGCAGGTCCTGCAGCGTGATGCCGTCGAGGTAGTTGCAGATGACGCGCTCCAGCCCTTCCCACATGGGCAGGGTGGCGCACTCTCCGCAGCGCGGACATGGATTCGGATGCTGGTCGAGGCAGGCCACGGGCGCGAGCCCGCCCTCGGTCAGGCGCAGGATCTCACCGACGGTGTAATCCTGCGGGGCACGGGCCAGCCGGTAGCCGCCCTGATAGCCGCGCGTGGTGCGCAGAATGTTGGATTTGCCCAGCATGGGCACGATCTGCTCCAGCGTGTTTTTGCCCATCTCGGTATTCTGCACCACGGCTTCCAGCAGGTTGAGGTTGTCGTTTTTCTGATTTTCCATATAAAAAGAGCCCCCTTTTGGCCTTAGCGTCTCCAAAAGGGGGCTCTTTTATCCGTTGTGGTTCAGGACTGGCTGACCTGATCGCCGCCCGCCTGCTGCACGGCCTCGAGCCGCTGCCGACAGAGCTGGAACACGGCCTCCCAGTTGCGGCCCCGCACCTCACTGGTGCAGGCCACGGCAATGGACTGCGGGATGGGCACCATCTTCATCAGGCCCACGGACGCCACACACTCGTGCGGCATCTGGCCATAGAGGGTGTGCAGCTCTTCCTCCAGCTCCTTGCAGTTCTTGTCCGCACAGCCGATCACAAACAGGCTGTCGGCCAGGCGGCAGACCACCCGTTCCGCCGGGCGGTCAAAGTGCTTCTTCCACTGGTTTGCCACAAAGCAGACCAGCTGGCCCATGACGGCGTCGCTCTCCCGCGCGGAAAGCTTCTCTGCGCCGTCGATGGACACCAGCGCCAGCGCCGCGCAGCGGTGGCAGTCGGTCCACTCATCGAGTTTCGTGCAGAATTCCGTCTCGTAGTAGCGGCGGTTGAACACCCCCGTCACAAAGTCGTGGTTCATGTCGTCGCGGCACATCTCCCGCTCCCGCGGGGTCATCCGGTCTTCGGGCAGGTCATTGCCTGCCAGAGGGGCCGTCATCTGCAGCTGCCACACCTTGCCGTCTGCCACGACACAGCGGCGCAGCACACAGTCCACCTGACCGCCGCGCAGCTCGTAGTCCACCATCAGGCCGTCGTCCTGCCAGCAGCGGTCGGCGTCCTCGTCCACCTGCGTCAGGCTCACATCCTGAAACACAGGCTGCGAACTTTCGACGAATTGCCGCAGGTCCTGTTCCGTCCATTCCTTTTTCATGCGTTTCTCCCCATCTTCCGTGCCGGGTTCTCCTTCCCGGCGCTCTGCCTTTGCACAGTTCTTATACCCGACTGTGTCTCTTTCGATTATAGCACGATGGCGGGGCGCTTACCAGCAAAACGCACAATTTTCAAAAAGATTTTTTACAATTCCGTCAATTTGAGGTCTTCTCTTCTTTTTCGACCGGCTCCTTGGTGCGGCAGTAGACCGCACACTCGGCCTCAATGCGGCCGGCCAGCAGGGCCGTATCGAAGCCCTCTGCGGCACGCCATGCCCAGTTGCCGCCCAGCTTGCCGGGGGTGTTCAAATGGGCCTCCGCGCCCAGCCCC
>ERZ779875.2114-NODE-2114-length-11203-cov-3.377826_pt1 | contig 11203 bp, 3 predicted proteins | sample MGYA00511246_ERZ779875 | MGnify/ENA primary metagenome ERZ779875 (study PRJEB29588, sample SAMEA2155093) | human gut metagenome | biome: human gut; feature: human-associated habitat; material: faeces | place: Denmark | collected 2008/2010 ... | reverse complement strand
ATCAGGCATATAATGCGCATATAGCAGGTGACGGCGGCCTTGCACAGGCAGGAGCGATTTATGACCGCAACGGCACGGCTCTTGCACAGACGGTTGACGGTAAAAGAGTTTATAACGAAAGCGAGAGCGTAAGAAAATCTCTGCTTCATGTTGTCGGTGATGACAGCCTTAACATTTCAACGGCTGTTCAAAGTATGTATCGTTCTCAGCTGATAGGCTATAACCTTGTTTTCGGACTTAATATGCCGGAATCATTGCGTGCTTCTCACGATATAAAGCTGACAGTCGATTCCGCAACCTGTGCGGCTGCTTATGATGTTCTTGCAGCTTATAACAAAAAAGGTGCCTGTGTAATATATAACTACAAAACAGGCGAGGTTATCTGTTCCATAAGCACAATGGCTTACGATCCGCAGGCTCCTCCCGAAATTACCGAGGACAACGAAAGCGAATACGAGGGCGTTTACCTTGATAATGTGCTTTCGTCAACCTTTACCCCGGGTTCAATCTTCAAAATCGTTACATCTGCGGCGGCAATCGAGAATATTCCCGACCTTTATGACCGCACTTGGGTTTGTAACGGAAGTGAGAACATAGGCGGAAGTGAAGTTACCTGTACGGAAACTCACGGAACGCTGACATATAAAGAGGCAATGGCACATTCCTGCAATATTGTTTTTGCAAAGCTTGCCGTTGAACTCGGAAGTGACACAATGACAAAAACTGCCGAGAAAATCGGCATTAACAGCTCCTTTGATGTTGACGGAATCAAAACCGCAAAAGGTTCATATGATGTCAGCGATGCCAATGAAAACCAGCTTGGCTGGTCGGGCGTAGGTCAGTATAATGACAAGGTAAACCCGATGCAGATGGCAATTATCTGCGGTGCAATCGCAAACGGCGGTAAGGCTACAAACCCTACCCTTATCAAAGATGAGTCCATACTCTCCGCACTCGGCATAAACTACAAGAGCAGCGGACAGGAGCTTTTTTCATCCGATACGGCGACAAAGCTTGATGATGTTATGAGATACACCGTTTCGGATTACTACGGCGACAACCTTTTCGGCGGACTTACAGTCTGTGCCAAAACAGGTACGGGTGAAGTCGGCGATGATAAGAACCCTAACGGCTGGATGGTCGGCTACTCAAAAGATGAGGACTGCCCTCTCGCCTTTGCCTGTGTTGTACAGGATTCGGGTTTCGGTTTCCAATATGCCGGTCCCGTGGTTGAGGCCGCAATGATTCAGGCTGCAAAGAGCCTTGGAGCGTCTGCGGTGCAGTAAATTAAAATTATATTATTGAAAATACAGTTTGACCGATTTTTTCGGTACATTGAAAGGAAGAACCCTGATGAATTTTTTAAAGGCTATGTTCGGCAACTACAGCAAGCGTGAAGTTAAGCGTGTGCAACCAATCTGTGACAAGGTGCTTGCACTCGAAGATAAATATGCGGCTATGAGCGAAAGTGAACTCAAGAACCAGACAACAATTCTTAAAGAAAGACTTGCCAACGGCGAAACAACAGACGATATCCTCCCCGAAGCATTTGCAACCTGTCGTGAGGCAGGCTGGAGAGTGCTTGGTATGAAGCACTTCCCCGTTCAGATTATCGGCGGTATCGTTCTTCACCAGGGCAGAATCGCCGAGATGAAAACCGGTGAAGGTAAAACCTTGGTTGCTACCCTCCCTGCATACCTCAACGCTCTTACAGGCGAAGGTGTTCACATTGTAACAGTCAACGATTACCTTGCCCGCCGTGACTCAGAGTGGATGGGCAAGCTTTACAGATACCTCGGTCTTTCGGTTGGTCTTATCTGCCACGATCTCGATAACGAGGGCAGAAAAAAGGCTTATGCCGCAGACATTACATACGGAACAAACAACGAACTCGGTTTTGACTACCTCCGTGACAACATGGTAGTTTACAAGGAAAACAAGGTTCAGCGTCCGCACGCATTTGCGATTGTCGATGAGGTTGACTCAATCCTCATTGATGAGGCGAGAACTCCTCTTATTATTTCGGGTAAGGGCGACAAGTCAACAGACCTTTATGCAAAGGCTGACGCTTTTGCAAAAACTCTTAAAGTTCAGCGTTTTGCAGAACTTGACGCAAAAGAGGATATGGAGGAATATTACAAGGAAAACGACATTGATTATGTTGTTGATGAAAAGCAGAAAACAGCAACCCTCACACAGAGCGGTGTTAAGAAAGCCGAAGAATTTTTCGGTATTGAAAACCTTACCGATCCCGATAACCTTACAATTCAGCACCATGTAAATCAGGCTATCAAGGCCAACGGCGTTATGAAGCTTGATGTTGACTATGTTGTCAAGGACGGCGAAGTTATCATCGTTGACGAATTTACAGGTCGTCTTATGTACGGCCGTCGTTTTAACGAAGGTCTTCACCAGGCTATTGAGGCTAAAGAGGGCGTAAAGGTTCAGAGTGAAAGCAAGACTCTTGCTACAATCACATTCCAGAACTACTTCCGTCTTTACAAAAAGCTTTCGGGTATGACAGGTACTGCTCAGACAGAGTCGGAAGAATTCCAGGAAATCTACAAGCTTGATGTTGTTGAAATTCCTACAAACAAGCCTGTTTTAAGAAAAGACCTCCCCGATTCGGTTTATAAGACAGAAAACGGCAAGTTCTACGCTGTTATTGATGCAATTGTTGAGGCTCACGAAAAGGGACAGCCTGTCCTTGTCGGTACAATTTCAATTGAGAAGTCGGAGCTTCTTTCAAAAATGCTCAAAAAGAGAGGCATCAAGCACAATGTCCTCAATGCAAAACAGCATGAAAAAGAGGCTGAAATTGTTGCTCAGGCAGGTAAACTCGGTGCGGTAACAATCGCAACCAACATGGCAGGTCGTGGTACCGATATCATCCTCGGCGGTAACGCAGAGTATATGGCAAAAGCCGCAATGCGTAAGCAGGGCTTTACAGAGGAGCTTATTGAAGAAGCTACAGGTTATGCGGAAACCGATGATGAAGAAATCATCAATGCAAGAAATACATTCAGAGAACTGAATGACAAGTATAAGGAAGAAATTAAGGGCGAGGCTGAAAAGGTAAGAGAGGCCGGCGGTCTTTACATTATGGGTACGGAAAGACACGAGTCACGCCGTATTGATAACCAGCTCCGTGGCCGTGCAGGCCGTCAGGGCGATCCGGGTGTCAGCCGTTTCTTCCTCTCAACCGAGGATGACCTTATGCGTCTGTTCGGCGGTGACAGAATGAAAATGATGATGGAGCGTATGAATGTTGCCGAAGATATGCCTATTGAGAACAAAATGCTCACAAGTATTATCGAAGGCTCACAGGAAAAGGTTGAGCTTCGTAACTTCGGCATTCGTAAGGATGTCCTCCAGTACGATGATGTTATGAACAAACAGCGTGAAATCATCTACGGTCAGCGTGATCAGGTTCTTAACGGTGAGGATCTCCACGAAACAATCCTCAAAATGGTTGAGGATACAATCGCAACTTCAATCAAGCAGTATCTCCCCGAAGGTCCTGCAGAACATTGGAACTTCCAAAGCCTCAAGGATTATTACGCAGGCTGGCTTATCAGAGATGATTCTAAGTACGATTTCAGTCTTGAGGATCTTGAAGATATGGAACCCGAAGAGATTCAGAAGATGCTCGTTGATGATGCTCTTGAAATCTACAAGGAAAACGAAGAACTTCTTCCCGAGGAAACAATCCGTGAGATGGAGCGTGTTTACCTCCTCAAGAATGTTGATACACATTGGATGGATCACATCGACAATATGGATCAGCTCAAGAGCGGTATCAGACTTCGTTCATACGGTCAGCACGATCCTGTTGTTGAGTACAGAGTTGAAGGCTTCGATATGTTTGATGAGATGATTGAAAGCATTCGTGAAGATACTGTCAAGATGATGCTTATTATGCCAAAGCGTGTTTATGAGATTCAGAAAAGGCAGGATGCAATTGCAGCGGCAAAGAGAGCAGCTCAGAGGGCTGCCGCAGCGGCAAAGTCTGCATCCGATGATGAAGAAGCTGTTGAACAGTCGGACGCCGTAAAGCAGGCGCTTCACCGTGAGCAGGTTGCTCAGCCTACAGAAACTTCTGCAGACGGTACGGATTCTGTAAACAAGACTATCCGTAAGGGCAAGAAAATCGGCAGAAACGATCCCTGTCCGTGCGGCAGCGGCAAAAAGTACAAGAAGTGCTGCGGCAGAGATCTTTAATATGTTTGCATAAAGCGGTTTGTATAATTGCGATTTAAGTGAATTACATTTTGAGGGGCAGAGAGCAATACTCTGCCCTTTATTTGTGCCGAATTTTCAAGGTATTCGGTGATTAATTTGATGAGATATAGATATTGATTATAAAAATATATCTGAAAAATTCTGCAAAATGCTGGTTTTGGGGCATTTTAAAAGCAGCAATCGCAAAATAATACATATTTTCGCACGCACAGCATGGAGTAAACCTGCATAAAAATTTTTGATATTTTTGAAAAAGAATTAAAAATCAACAAATTTAGTGCCGAAATTGACTTTTTAACTGCCTGTTAAGGTTGTGTAATGGGTATAATTTATCTTAAACACAAAAAATGGCGATAAATAAGTAATAAAATCACATTATGGTCAAAAATATTAAATCGTGCTTGCAGATATGCAAAATAGCCAAAAATATTACCCAAAGTTTGGCTGTATTGCCTCTACAAATTTGCAATAAAATATTATATAATTGAATACAAGTAAAAAAGAAGAACAAATTCAAAAAATTGCGTTTCATAATTAGTTGGCAGATATGTTGGACTGTCCTATGCAGTTCTGTTTAATTGTACTTTGACTGCCAAAACAAAGTAATCGGCAATGAAGGAGAAGAAAAAATTATGAAATTAGGTAAAAAGCTTTGCATAACCGCAAAGAAAAGCTTTTCTCTTGTGCTTGCACTTACCCTCATGCTTTCGATATGTGCCGTGTCGGGTATGTCGCTTAATGTGTTTGCGGCAACATCTTTGGATCAGAAGATTTACATTAACCTGAACAAGAATAAGGAATGGAATGGTTTTTCTTCTGTTACATGTCGTTTTGCTCAGGATGACGGCACGGTTCTTAAAACAGAAAAGGTAAGCAAAGATCCTTCGTCGGAAGTTTTTGAAGCCACTGCACCATCCGGTGCAACAAAAATTGAGCTTTCTTCCGGGGTTAATTTTACTCTTCCCGAAAAGACTGTTGCAAACGGTTCCCGCCGTATCTATCTTTATAACAGCAATAATACCTATAAGGAAGCTTATGCATATTCTTGGGTAAACGATACTGACTCCAACGCAGAGTGGCCGGGTGTTGCAATGACAAAGACATCTTCAGACAGCGATTACTACTATGTAGATGTTAAGTCATCCCATAAAAATGTAATCTTCAGCAACAAGGGCGAAACACAAACAAGCGACCTCGGTATTAACGACTCATACAGTGCCGATAATGCTCTTTATGATGCTTCAAAAAGTCAGTGGACTAACCCGTTCATCAAGACCATCGACATTTCTGGTGCTACGGGCGACACAGAATTTTATCTTTCTACCGACGGCTCGTTCAAAGAAAGTAAATACCTTTCTGTTCAAGCTCCCGACAAACAGTCGAAAGCAACATATAAAAAAGTTTATGTTTCAAACGATGACTGGAAGTCGCTTGCAAAGGTTTATGCAACTTTTGACTACAACGATGCCTATGAAGGAACAGTTGAGCTTACAAAAGACACCAAAGACACCAAGGTAAGCGGTTCTGTGGTGTTCAAAGGTGAAATTCCGGCGGGTGCGCTTTTAAGATTCCATCCGAACGAACATAACCTCAACGGTGCATCTTCTGCAACATCATATCCGACAGATTCGGAATATGATGGTTCGGGCTACAACGATAACACGGCTACATATGTTAAGACAGCCAGAGGCGAAGGCTGGACAAAATTCTCGGAAATAGACAATGTAAACTATGGTGCTGTCGTTGAAAATTCATTCTCAGATAATCCTAACATCGTAGGCGTTGACGCAACATACTTTGACTACTGGTCTGATATGGAGCAGGAGAAAGGGTATCTTCAGTGTCAGGGTAAGAAAAACGATGGTGATATTGAAAATTACTGGTATCAGTTTGATAACTTCAACAGCTACATAAGCAACATTGCTTCAAACTGTAAGTCTGACTGGAAGTATCCTCTCTACTTCGGTAATATGTTCAAGGGTGATAAATGGTACAGTACATTTGAGACCCACGCAAAAGGACTTACAAACATCAACAATTATAAAGATAACTATTACTATGCAGTAAACAACTCCAACGGTATGAAATGGGGTGGCGGTGATTATAACCAGTCCTTACAGGGCCTTATGTACAACAGGCTTGACAGCAAGGGCAATCTTCAGGTTGCAAATGGTGTCAAGGCTCCTTACTTTGATGCTGAGGCACTTTCAACCGCTAAATATAATGATGCAAAAGTTGCCAATGTTTATAAGTCATCTTTCCCGTTCCGTACAACTACTGACAGTGATGGTGTTACTACTTATGAATTCACTTCAAAAAATGCAAAAGATAACATCTACTTTACATGGAACGGCCTCACACCTACCAAAATTAACTACGGTACGGGCAAACAGTATGGTGTACAAGATGCATTGACAAATTTCGGCGGTACAGAAAACGGTTATGGTGTTTTCCCATTCAACAATACTCAGAACACATCAGCGGGCAAGGGTACTAACGATAACCTTGACTATGGTTTCGGTATCAGACTTGATATAGACTTCAGAGTTCCGAAGGACGGTTTACTTGCAGACAACAAACCTGCAACCTTTAACTTCAGCGGTGACGATGACCTTTGGGTTTATATCGGTGAGGATTCAACAGGTGCTGATGCAGAGCTTGCTCTCGACCTCGGTGGTGACCATAAAGAGGCAAGCGGTTCAATTAACTTTAATACAATGAAAGCAACAGCTGACGATGTATTTGCCGATTACTCAACTCCGTCATCGACTTCATCATCATCGACAACAGTTACAGTTCCGAGTGGTGAGTTTTGGGTTAAGACAGGTGATTACACTGACTTCTGCGTTTATACATGGGATGATTCATCATCAGCAAAGTATGAAAAGCCCTACGCAACAGCAGACGGCTTCTATAAGTTCAGGCAGTCACAGTTTACAGGCAATACAAACGCTATCTTCTGTAGGTGGCAGAATGTAGGGAACGGTAAGCTTACAGAAGACCTTACACTTTCAGATCTTTACGGTAAAATGTGGAACGGTAACGGCACTCAGTATTCTGCAGACGGTCAGTTACATCATACAAACCTTGGCACCGTTACAAAGACAATCAACAATGGTGTTCAGCTTGATCCTAACAAGACATACCATATGGTAGTATTCTATATGGAGCGTGGTGAGGCTGAGTCTAACTTCTCAGTAAACTTCACAATGACACCTGCCAACAATGACCTCAAGGTTACAAAGGCACTTGATACAGGCGATGTTGTTTCTGAAATTTCAGATGACCTCAAAGCTAATGAAGCTTTTGATTATACAATCAAAGAGAACGATAAAGATACCTCCGGTAAAGGCTACGAGCTTACAAAATCAGACGAAAGCAAAAGCAGTGAAACTCTTTCAAACAGCGGTTTCACACTTAAAGATAATTATATAGCTGACTTTGACAACTCATTCAAGACCGGCAACGATATGACGGTTGACGAGTCAACAGACAGCAGTAATCTTAAATACACAACGAACTGGGAACTCGTTAACAACAGAGTCGGTTCAATAATCAAGAGCGGTTCAGCTACGGAGTCGGAATTCAATCTTGCGGATCCCGCTGATAAAAAGGCTTATGCACAGCTCCAGCTCAACTATACCAACAGTATAGTGACAGCACCTCTTGAAATTTCAAAGAATGTTGTTGATGAAGACGGTAAAACCGACTACGACACAAGTCAGCAGTTTACATTTGCAATTGCTCTCGACTTTGACGGCAGCGGTTCAACCTATGACTACAAGACCTATCCTCTTGAGTATCAGCTCAAAGAGAAGGGCGCAAGTGATTATTCAAGCACAGCTTACCGTACACCCTTGGACGGTTCGTTCACAATCAAAAAGGGCGAAAGCATTAAGCTTCTCAATATTCCTGTAGGTGCAACCTATAAGATTACAGAGAAAAATGTTATAGGTTATGTTCCCTTCAAAGTAGGCGATCAGCCCTTCGACAAGGGTACATTTGTTGATACTCTCGCCGAAGCAGGAAATGCGCTTAAATTTATCAATAAGGTTAATCCTACAAACATTGCCATTTCGGTAAATAAAACTCTTGACGGTCAGGCTTACAGCGGCAGCAAGTTCGGTTATACATTGACAGGTCTTGGATCAATGGATACAACAAAACTTGATACCGACGGCAAGACTTTTATCAAGACAAACAGCGCAGCAACAGTTTCCACGAATTTGAAAACACCTGACAAAAACGGTAAGGTTGAATTCAAAAACCTCAAATTAGTCACTGCGGGTGTTTACAGATTTAAGATTACCGAGGCTCTTGCCGAGGGTGAAAATGCATTCGATTATAAAATGGATACAAACACCTGGCTTGCCGAGATTGAATTGCTTGAAAGCGGTGAAGTAACGCCGCCTAAGTATATTAAGGTTAAGAGCTCAGATATTGAAGGCAAAACCGATGCTCAGCTTGCAACTTACTTCAACAATTCTCCTTCTGTTGACAAAGCCGTGTTTGAAAATGAAACCACACACGGAAGAGCAACAGTAAACAAGAAGAATCAGACAGGCGGTAATGTAAGTGATACGGAATTTGCGGTGATGAAGGTATCTCGTGAGGGTATCTTTACTGCAGATGATATCAATACAATCATTAATGATGCCTCAATGAAAACTCATATGGTTTCTAAAAAGACAGACAGCAACGGTCAGGCTGTGTTTGACAATCTGACAATCTTCAAGGACGGTCAGGGCGAGTTCACAAAAACAAACGGTAATGTTGTATGGACCGACAGTTCCGACAATTATATATCAGGTACTTCAACATATCAGACATACTGTCTGTTTGAGTACAAACCGTCAGAGGGTTACACCCCGAACTACACACTTTCCTACTTCACACTTCCTGTTGAGGGTAAGTACAATGTTACATATAATTATGTTGACGGTGCAATCACAATGCCACAGGCGAGCGGTGAAGGTATGAACGGCTATGTTGTTCTCGGTTTGTCGGTTGCAGGTCTTGCGGTGACAATGTTCACGGGCTACGCAATCTATTACGGAAAAGTTCGTAAAAAACGCAGAGCAGGACGCAGAAAGTAACCCGATATGATTTAAATTGTTAGAACAGGTGATTTTTTAATCATATGTTTCTTTCATAGAAAACCTCTTTGACTGCTACGGACACCGTTGTTAGCCGGTGTCTGCCATGCAGCCACCCCAACCCGTTTAACCATTCGGTTAGAATAGAATTACATATATTAAATCAATCACAAAGGAGAAAGTAAAAATGAAAACTACAAAGAAAATCTTTGCAGCTGTTCTTGCAGTAATGATGATTGCTCTCATGATCCCATTCTCAGCAAGCGCAGCAACAGACGATGCTTATAACGCATTTATTAAGGGCAAAAACGGCTTTACAGTAAATGTTTATAAGGTAGCAACAATCAACACAACAACAGGCGAATATACTGACATTAAGGGTGGCGTCGATGTTGAAACAGCTCTTAAAACTTGGAAGAGTGCAACGGGCAATGACAGTGTGGCTCTTCTCGCTGCTTGTGAAAGTGCAACATTTGCAGATACAGACAGCAAGGGTAACCATACATTTGCTTCTGACGAAGATGTTTACAACTTCGGTACAAATGAAGCAGGTGTTTACTATGTTAAGGTAACAGGTCAGCCTGCTGAAACAAGCGTAAAGAAAAAGGGCGGCGCTCTCTTTGCTCTTCCTGAGGGCACAAAGAAAACTCAGGGTTCAGAAGAAGCTCCAATCGAACTCAAGATTAACACAGGTGAAGTTACAGTTTCTAAGGAAATCGTTGGTGGCGACATCGATGCTACGCACACAACTGCTTCTGCAGGCGACACCGTAACATTTAAGCTCACAGCTTCAGTTACAGGTTCTAAGGAAGTTCCGCTTACTGAATACACAATCCACGATAACCTTTCAGATAGTTTTAGAGATCCAGCTGTAACAGAAGTTATGGTTGGCAGCACTAAGCTTCAAGAAGGTACAGATTATACTGTAGATAAAACAAATCTGTCAGATATTCAGATTTCTCTTTCAGAGTCTTATCTTAAAGCTGCTAAGGAAGGCACAAACGACTTCTATGCAAGTTCAGATGTTACTGTAACACTTACAGCAGTTCTTAAGGACACAGCTGTTTCAGGCAACACTGCAACAGACAACAGCAACAGCGACAGCCTTACATACACAAACACATACGGTCCGACTTCAAAGCCGGGCGATGATACAGTATATGTTTACACATTCGACCTTCCTGTATTCAAGTATGATGGCACAACAACTGACAAGACGGGTCTTGGCAATGCAACATTCGTACTCAAGAAAGCAGATGGTACAGAGGTTGCTACTAAAGTAACAAGCGTAGAAGAAGGTAGCAAAGGTAAAGTTACATTTGAAAAGCTTGCTGCAGGTACATACACAGTTCAGGAGACAAAAGCACCATCAGGATACAACCTTAACTCTTCTGAGTACACAGTTGTTATTAGCACAACAGGTGTTATTACAGTTTCAGTTGACGGTAATTCAAGCGAAGTAAATCAGGTAGAAGTTCCTGATTATCCTGTAACAGTTCCTTCAACAGGTGGTATGGGTACAATGATGTTCTATGTTGGCGGTGCAGCACTTATCGCTTGTGCAGGCGTTCTCCTCTTTGTTCTTAAGAGAAAGAAAGCAGCTAAATAATTAATCGAATATCTTTATCTTAAAATCTGTGATATATGTAATTTTCAGGGGATGCGGCAACGCATCCCCGTTCTATTTACAGAAGAGACGTAGAGGCGGATATTATCCGCCTGTTTGATGAAATTTTATGTTGATGCTCATATGCTTTGACATAATAAAAGCCGTTCTCGTTATTGAGAGCGGTTTATTTATTTTAGCTTAAAAAATTTGTGATAGTTTATCAAGATGTATTGCTTTTTATATCATTTAATGTTAC
>ERZ779875.2110-NODE-2110-length-11232-cov-13.510692_pt1 | contig 11232 bp, 7 predicted proteins | sample MGYA00511246_ERZ779875 | MGnify/ENA primary metagenome ERZ779875 (study PRJEB29588, sample SAMEA2155093) | human gut metagenome | biome: human gut; feature: human-associated habitat; material: faeces | place: Denmark | collected 2008/2010 ... | reverse complement strand
CGGTGGAACAGGTGGCGACTCCCGAAGGCTATGCCCGTAATCCGGAGTTGGTTATCAACTTTTATAACGAGCGTCGCAAGCAATTGCTGGATGTAAAGCCGAATGCCGGACACATCGGGCTTGCAGAGCTGGAAAAGGACTTCAATGTAACGGTCGTTACGCAGAATGTCGATAATCTGCACGAGCGTGCCGGGAGCAAACGCGTGATTCATCTGCATGGCGAGCTGACAAAGGTCTGCTCCAGTCGCGACCCTTATAATCCGCACTACATAAAGGAACTGAAACCGGATGAGTACGAAGTGAAGTTGGGAGATAAAGCCGGCGACGGTACTCAGCTTCGTCCGTTTATCGTTTGGTTCGGCGAGTCGGTTCCTGAGATTGAAACGGCTGTGGATTATGTGGAGAAAGCGGATATATTCGTCATTATCGGTACTTCGATGAATGTATATCCGGCTGCCGGATTGCTCAACTATGTGCCTCGCGATGCCGAAGTGTACCTGATAGACCCTAAGCCGGTGGATGTACATTCCATGCGGCAGATACATGTAATTCAAAAAGGAGCATCGGAAGGCGTGCAGGAGTTGCGCTCGTTGCTTAAACCTTAGGCGTGCCGTTCACAGTCTATGTATGTGCCACTTTAATGGCACGCTTATGCCTATATGCTGGCACAAGATTGCCAATGAAGTGGCACATACAATTTTCAAGCTGTACGGATTATTTTTTCAGTACCGCCCTCAGTACGAACCAGACATGATAGGCTGCCGTGCTTATCAGACCGTAATATTGCGCCATAATGCGGAAACGTTCTTTAAGCGAGGCTTTCCTGTTTTGGGTAGTCATGCCCTCGTCCAGATAGTCTATTATCGTGAGGCGGGTATTGTGCAGCGTGTGTGCCTTTTTCATGATGCGGATGCACCAGTCAAAGTCGGCGGAGAAGCGGTACTTCAGGTTATACGGTTCTACTAAAGTGCGTTTGGCAAAGAAGGCCTGATGGCAGACAAGCATCCCTTGTCTGAAGCTTTTCCATGTCAGCGTTTCCGGGGCGGAAAGACGGCGCATACGTACGAAATGCCCTTCTTTGTCCACCAGGGCCGTTTCACCGTACATCACATCGGGCAGCTCGCTTCCCGGCAGCGTATGTACCATTTGCTGCAGTGTATCGTCTTCGTGGAAGCTGTCGCCGGCATTGAGGAAGCAGAGGTAATCGCCCGTAGCCAGTCGGATGCCTTTGTTCATGGCATCGTACAGGCCTTTATCGGGTTCGCTTGTCACCTTTGCGATGTGATCCTTATAACGGTCTATGATGGAGAGTGTCTTATCCTTCGATGCTCCGTCCACAATGATATACTCCACGTGGCGGTAGGTTTGCGAGATAACGCTCTGGATGGTATCTTCCAATACCGCCTCGGCATTGTAGGTCACGGTAATGACGCTGAACTTGGGGGTGGGATGGTTATGCATTTCTTCCGGTGACTTTGTTGTACAGGTCAATATATTTCTTGGCGATGGCGCTTTCCGAATAGTGGGTGACGGCCTTCCGGCAGGCCTGCTCGGCGAGGCTGGGATAATCCGGGTCGGTCAGTGTCCAGTAGATGCCGTTGGCAAAATCCTCGGACGACTTGTATTGCGCCACGTATCCGTTGTGCAGGTGGTCTATCATTTCGGGAATGCCGCCCACGTTGAAGCCGACGCAGGGAATGCCGCATGCCATGGCTTCCATGATGGTGTTCGGCAGGTTCTCTTCCAGCGAGGGGGTCACGAAGATGTCCACGGCATTGTAGATGTTCACCAGTTGGTGTTCGTTGCTGACGAAGTTCAGCGGGTAGACTTTGAATGGAAGCAGGTTTTCCAGTTGTTGCGATTGGTTGCCGAAGACGACGACACCCAACTGTTCCCGGAGTTCGGGATGCTTGTCGGCCAGCAGTCGGCACGATTCTATCAAGTAGTCAATGCCTTTCCGTTTGTCCGTAATCTTCACCGAGCCGAACAACATGAGCTTTTTGTCTTGCGGCAGTAGGCAACGGCTGCGGGCTTCCTGTCGGTTGCGGGGCTTGAAGAGGTTGGTGTTGATGGGGTTGGGGATGCACGTCACGGCATGTCCGCAGAAGAGGGCGCTTGTCCGGGCACGTTCTTCCAGCCAGCGGCTGCAGGTGACGAAGTTGATGTGACGGTTGCGATACAATGCCTGCTTTTTGTGGAAGATGCGGTAGGAAAGGTCACGTTTGCCTCCGCCTCCGTGGATGAAGGGGCAGTTGTGGCATTCCTGCTGGTAGTGGGTACACTCGCGAGCATGGTGACAGATGCCGGTGCAGGGCCACATGTCGTGCATGGTCCAGACGACGGGCTTGCCCGAGGCGAGAATCTTCTCGATGTTCTTCAGCGAGAGCATCCCTTGGTTTATCCAGTGCAGATGGATGACGTCTGCTTGCTGGAATTCGGGCAGTGAGGTGATGTCTGTCCCCGTGTTGGCAATGTCTACGGCAAAGATGTTCTTCTTGTTGAAGCGGTTGGCGCTCCAGATGACAATGCGCTCCCAGACGAACTTCCACACCATGCGCCAGTTATGGTCTAGTGACACAACGGAGATTTGGTCGGTCTGCTTGTCGCGCACCAGCAGCTTGGCTTTGATGCCGTGGTTCTTGAGTGATTCCATCAGACGGCTGGCGGCGATGGCTGCGCCGCCGATGCGTTCGGATGTATTGATAAGTAGTACTCTCATGACTGTTGTTCGTTTCTTCTTTTTTGAATGTTTTTTCTTGTTACAGATGCCGGTCTTGTTTCGTCCATTTCCGGATACGCTTTTGCAGCGTTTGCCATATGATGGTGAAGTTGCCGTACCGTAGGTTCAACGCCAGTTCCTCGAACGACCGTGCAATCTTTATCCAGGGATGCCGCCATGCCATGATGCGGTAAACGCTATCCTTGTAGGCTGTGTTCTCGATGACGTGGCGAGGGTGCTTCAGTGGAAACTCCACTTCGTGGCGTTTCATGGTGAAGATGCGGCGGTAACCGCGCGGCATGGTGTGCACGGAGCCGGCAAAGTGGGTGGAGTCGGCAGTGGCTCCCAGATTGTTTATCATGTTGCGGGTGGGCACGATGCTCAGACCCGAATTGAACAACATGGAAGCGTGGAAGATGGTTTCGTAATAGGCTTTCCCGTGTTCGCGGTGGCGTTGGCACATGTAGATGAAGTCTTTGCGGTAGCGCCGTGTGTGGATGAGGTTCTTCAGTTGCCGCATGTTCTCCTTGTCGTCCAGGAAGGTGTAGAATTCATCCCATTGGTCCGTCACCCGCCGCCAGCTCGCCCATCCCCAGATGGAGAAGGTGGTGGCGAAGAAGTAGTCGGAAGTGATGTCCGGTGTAATCTCCTCGTTGTTGAATCCGGCAATCATGCTGATGCGTGTGTCGTGCTCATACTTGTCGAGCAGTTCCTTGCAGAAGCCGAAGAAAGAGACGGCAGGCACGTCGTCATCCTCAAGCACGATACATTTGTTCGACAAGGAGAATGCCCACTTCTGTGCCATGTATTCCGATGGGTCGCAGCCGTAGTTCTTCTCTTGGTAGTTGTGGTGTACTTCGCATTCCCAGTCGATGTCTGCCACTACTTTGCGACAAGCTTCTATGCCCGGCATGTCACGCTCGCCGCGCGGGCCGTCCTGATAGAGAAACAGTCGTGCGGGGCGTGCTTTCTTCACTTGTTCGAATACTTGCGCCAGCAGTTTGGGGCGGTTGAAGAAAAGAATCAGTACAGATACATCTACAAGGGCTGGTTTCATGGCAATGGTTTTAGTTCCGGGTGAATATAGCAGGCATGGACTATCTGCTTCTCTTTGGGAGGAATGTCCATGTAGTTTTTATATAAATCTTTCAGATAGGCGTCCACATTGCCCGGTGCCGGGAAATCTTTTCCTTCGAAAGTGATGGTGGAGAGCGGAAAGACGGAATCTTTACGGTGCATGATGCCGTATCCGTTATTGATGAGTATATTCGAAAGATAGGTCCCTTTGGGGCGTACCAGGCAGAGCATTGCCCATATCCCTTTGAAAAGCGCATACTTCATGCCGAAGTAGAAGAATTCTGCAAAGGAGCGCAGCGAGTAGTAGTGTTGCGCGTGTAGGATGGAGTAACTGACGGAGATGCCTTTGCACAGCTTCTTTGCCCATGGGCGGGGCACGGTGGGGTAGTCGATGAAAGGGAATATATCTACGTATAGTCCTTTCTGATACTCTACGCTGAAGGTATCTCCTGCTTCAATATAGATTGAGTTTAAATCCCTTATCTTGACGATGGGCTCTTTGCTGGTAGGGTCACTTTCCGGGGTTTGCAGGAACAGTGTGTCGGGTAGTTCGGAGGGGGCTACCTTCATGAATGCTTGCATGTCTTCCAGTGTCATGCCGATGTCTATGTCATCATCCCAGGGGATGAATCCTCCATGACGCATGGCTCCCAACAGTGTGCCTCCGTCAAGCCAGTAGCTTAACTTGTGTTTCCGGCAGATGCGGTCCACCTCTTTCAGTATGGAAAGTTGCTTCAGTTGGCAGGCGCGTAGGTTGTCGGCAACGTAGTCCGATAGGTATTGGTTCTTCATACTTCTTCTCTTTTTACGTCGATGACTTGTCCGGTGAATTCGGAAAGCAGTGACTGTATGGTGGTAATGGCTACTTGCTCGGAGGTCAGCAAGGTGTTATCCGGTTCGATGCCGAAGTTATGGACACGCATCGGTGTCTTGGTACGTTCCGGATTGATGCAGTTCACGCTGATGCCGAACGGTTCCCATTCTTGTGCTATGGCTTGCACAAAGTTCACGATGGCGGCTTTGGTCGATGAATAGATGCTGTAAAAGGCACGCCCCCGAGTGTAGGAACTGGAAGTGAAGAATACGAGTTTACCTTTGCTCTCCTTCAGATAGGGGAAGGCTTCAAGTGCCACGTTGACAGTACCCATATAGTTGGTGTTCACAGCGTTGCAGATGGTCTGATAGTCGCAACTCATCAGAGGTTCTTTATTCAGCAGTCCGGCAGTATTGATAATGTAGTCTATCCGTCCACATTGGCGGTACACTTCCTGCAAGGCTTTGCTCACCTGCTCTTTGTTGCCTACATCCGTTCCGTTCATGCTGCGCGAATAGCAGAATACGTTGGCTCCTTTCTCTTTGAGTAGCTGAGCCACGTCTGCGCCGATGCCGTAACTACCGCCGAATACGACTGCAACCCGGTTCTTCAGGTTGTTTTCCTGGTCGATGGGCAAGGTGTTCAGTTCACTTTTGCGCAGCTGGAAGAATTTGTCCAGCAGATAGGTGTCTTCCTTATAGGTCAGCTTCATGTTGCTTTCTTCGCCGTTCACTACATAAACCGGTACTTCCGGAAGGTATTTCACTACTACGCCGCAGTCGTCGGTCACTTTAAAGGCCGGGTCTTGCAAGGCAATGTCATAGGCATGCTTGATGGTTTCCAGATGGAATGCTTGCGGAGTCTGTCCTCGCATCAGTTTGCTGCGGTCTGGGATTTCCTGAATGAATCTGTCATTGACTTGTATAATGGTATCCGTGGCGGGCATTGCCACATCAATAGCTTTGTAGGTTTCCAATGCGGCAATAACGTCATTCAGAATCCGCTGGCTCACTAACGGACGTACGGCATCGTGGAATATCAGATTGACGTCAGTGTCTTCGTAGGCTTTGATGGCGGATAGGCTGGAATGATACCGTTCTTGTCCGCCTTTCAATATCTTCTTGACCTTCTTCCATCCGTTCTTGATGATGATAGATTCGAAATCGGAGATATAGAAAGGATTGGATACGATAGCTATCTCGTGAATATGTGGATTGCTTTCGAAAGTATCGATGGTGTGCTCCACGACCATTTTTCCCGCTACCTTGAAGAATTGCTTGGGAGTGGACAATCCCAGACGGCTACCGACTCCTCCTGCCAATATGACTGCTACATTCTTTTTCATTGTATCAATAGAAATGTGATGCTGCAAAAATACGAATTAATTGCTTCTTTGCAGCATTCCGGTTGGGATAAAGTGGCATATCTGTTGGGATAACTCTCTTTTTATTCTCTTCTTGTCTGCTCTATGGCTTCCACTAATCTGTCTGATGTGCCGCTTACTATTTTTCGGCAGAACATCTTTCCAGACTGCCGCAATACCGGCAGGTCCTCGAGTGTCATCACGCGGATGGATGCGCCGTAGTCTATGTAGTGCAAGGGGGTGAGACGGGTAAGTCCGGGGTATTCTCCCTCTAAAAGAAGCCCTTTTGAGGCAAAAGGGGAGTTGAATACGATGGTCTGTATGCACAGTTCGCTGGGTACAAAGCTGGTTCTGAAATACTTCACCAGCTTCTCCTCCGTGCACAACTTTTCATATACATATCGTGCGCAGGGCAACGTGATGGCCCAATAGTCGGAACCGAAATAGACATCTGCCTGCTTGCCTTCCAAGGGGGCAAAAGGGGCTTTCCGGATGGGGAGTATCTGTACCAGCTTGCGCGATGCTACAATGAGTTTGTTCTTCCACCATATACTCTTCCAAGGCAGGTCACGGAAAGGGTGGTAATGGGTTATCTTGTGCAACTGCTGTTTCACGGTGCAGTGTGTCAGGTTGAAACCGCCGATGAATTCAGTGTCTTGATGCTCCTCGAAATAGCGGTGGATGGCGTTGTTGCTCCATAACGGGTAATCTTGCCCGCTTAGGCATACTACGCGGGTATAGGGGATACCGCTGTGCAATACGGCGGCAAGCAATTCTTTCTGATATTCCACTTGTTCCCATCCTCCCCAGCTTATCCGGTGGCGGGGCACGAAAGTGACCTTGTCTCCCAAGGCTTCTTCAAAAGGGTGTATATCGGCATTGAGGTCGATGTGCACGTAGAAGTCTGCCCGGTCATCCAGTGCGGCAACCAGGCGTGCCAAGTGTGGGGCATCCTTGTAGGCGGATATGATGTAGGCTATGCGGCTCATGCTCTTTTTTTCTTTAAGAGGAATTCAATGCTTTCCCGGAAGATGGTAGATTGTAGTTTCCACAAAACCAGTGCATAAAGCCCAGCTACCATAATGATTTTGGCTGCCATATTTAAGTATAGGTTTTCTATGGGCTGAGTGGCATAGTGAGTTGACACTACGAGTACAATGGATAGGGAGAGATAAGGAGAGATGTCTTTCAGCATATCGCGCAGTCTTAATCCTATCTCCCTCTTGACAAAACGGAACCATACAAACAGCCAGCCGATATTGATAATGACGAAAATACGCAGCATCCATTCCAACCCGTATGGGTATATGGCACATACAGCTACTATTTGCAGCAGGCTCAAGCTGATGGTGCTCCACATATAGATAGAAGAATGCCCCCGGCTGATGAGCAGGTTGGAGAACAGATTGATGACGGGAATAAATGCTCCCCAAATACATAACAGTTGCAAGATATCGGCACTGGGCAGCCACTTCTCCGTGATAGTGATTATAATCAGTTCTTTCGATACCAAGCTCAATCCCAGCATGGCGGGGAAAGAGATAAAGGCGGTGAAGCGCAGCAGCTTTCTGAATACGGCAAGTTGCCGTGCCTTGTCATCGGCAACCCGGGTAAAGACGGGTTGTGCAATGCCGTTTATCATGCCCGTAATCGTGGTATGTCCCATGCCGTTCCACTTGTTTGCCTGCGTAAAGTTACCCACTTCCCGTTCCGAATAGAACTTACCCAACAAGACGGAAAACAAATTGTTATTGATTATGGTGAAGATATTCGTAATGATTATCTTACTGCTGAACCCTATCATCTCCTTAATGGGTGTGAAGTCGAACCGGAAGCGGGGTCTCCAATGCGAGAAGTAGAAGTTAAGAATCGTCATTACGGTGATGAAAGAGATGCTTTGCAATGCAATCCCCCAATAGGCGAATCCGTTTGCCGCCAATGTGATGCCCACAATACCGGAGACTATCAGACTTGAAATAGAAATGACGGTAGTGTCCTTGATTCTGAGGTTCTTGAATAGATATGCCCTCGGTGCAATGCTCATGCTGGAAATGACGAATCCCAAGAAGGAGAGACGGGACAGCGGTATCAGCTCGGGCGTATCGTAGAAGTCGGCAATCAGCGGTGCGGCAAAGAAGAGTAATATATATATAGTAGTGCTGCACATCAGGCTGAACCAGAACACGGCGTTGTAATCCTTGTGCAAAGTCTCCTTCCGGTTGGTCAGTGCCGAAATGAACCCACCCTCCTGCAAGGCGGCGGCAATGGCGGAGAAGATGGTAAGCATCCCTACCATACCATAATCCGAAGCATCCAGCAGACGGGCAAGGACTATTCCGAATCCCAGATTTAACAACTGCTGTATGCCGTTGCTGAATCCTCCCCAGAAGAGGCCTTTGGCTGTTTTTTCTTTGAGTGATGTATCGGACATAGTTTATTGGTTGATAAGGCAACGAGTTAACAAGGCCACGAGGCTTTTCCTTCCTCCCTGTAGCCTTGTTAACTCGTTACCTTGTTACTGTTTTATTTCACTTCGCTGCCCGGTTTCACCTCTTTCAGCAGTGAAGTCACCGCCAGCGAACCGTCATAGTTCTCGGCAGAGAGAATCATCCCCTCACTTACCAGCCCGTTCTTGAATTGGCGTGGAGCGAGGTTGGCGATGAACAGTACCTGCTTGCCTACCAGTTCTTCCGGTTTGTAGTGCTGGGCAATGCCGCTGACGATGGTGCGGTTTTCCAGCCCGTCGGCAATCTTGAACTTCAGCAGCTTCTTCATCTTGGGCACTGCCTCGCATTCAAGCACTGTACCTACGCGGATATCCAGCTTTTCAAAGTCTTCGAAGGCGATGGTCGGCTTGATGGGGTTTGCCTTGTAGGTGGCAGCTTCGTTTGCCTTCTTGGTGGCAAGCAGCTTGTCTACTTGTGCCTGGATGACGTCGTCTTCTATCTTTTCGAACAGCAGTTCGGGGGTGCCCAGCTGATGTCCGGCAGGCAACAGGTCGGTGTGTCCCAGCTCTGCCCAGTCAAAGCTGTCCATGTTCAGCATCTTGCGAAGCTTCTCGCTGCTGAAGGGCAGGAACGGTTCGAAAGCAATGGCAAGGTTGGCGACCAACTGCAACGAGATGTGGAGAATGGTGGCTACGCGCTCCATGTCTGTCTTGGCAAGCTTCCACGGCTCGGTGTCGGCAAGGTATTTGTTTCCGATGCGGGCAAGGTTCATCGCTTCCTTCTGTGCGTCGCGGAATTTGAATACGTCCAGCAACTTCTCCACTTCTGCCTTGACGTCGGCAAATTCTTTCAGCGTCTCGCGGTCGTAGTCGTTCAGTTCGCCTGCGGCGGGCACTACGCTGTCGAAGTACTTCTTGGTGAGTTGCAGGGCGCGGTTCACGAAGTTGCCATAAACGGCAACCAGCTCGTTGTTATTACGTGCCTGGAAGTCCTTCCAGGTGAAGTCGTTGTCTTTTGTCTCCGGTGCGTTGGCGGTCAGCACGTAGCGCAGCACATCCTGCTTGCCGGGGAAGTCAACGAGATACTCGTGCAGCCATACTGCCCAGTTGCGTGAAGTGGAAATCTTGTCACCCTCCAGGTTCAGGAACTCGTTGCTCGGCACGTTGTCCGGCAGGATGTAGCTACCCTCTGCCTTCAGCATGGCGGGGAACACGATGCAGTGGAACACGATATTGTCTTTTCCGATGAAGTGTACCAGACGCGTTTCGGGGTCTTTCCACCATTTCTCCCATGTGTCGGGCAGCAACTCTTTGGTGTTGCTGATGTAGCCGATAGGGGCGTCGAACCATACATAGAGCACTTTGCCCTCGGCGCCCTCTACGGGAACGGGAATACCCCAATCCAGGTCGCGGCTCACGGCACGCGGCTGCAAGCCCATGTCGAGCCAGCTCTTGCATTGGCCATAAACATTGGGACGCCACTCCTTATGGTCTTCCAGAATCCATTGGCGAAGCCATTCCTCGTGTTTGTCCAGCGGCAGATACCAGTGCTTCGTCTCACGCTTCACGGGCACGGAACCCGACACGGCGCTGTGCGGGTCGATCAGTTCGTCGGGCGAAAGGGTAGAGCCGCACTTCTCGCACTGGTCGCCGTAAGCACGGTCGTTGCCGCACTTGGGACAGGTCCCCACGATATACCGGTCGGCCAAGAAGGTCTGCGCCTCCTCGTCGTAATACTGCATTGATGTCTTTTCGATGAACTTGCCTTCGTCGTAAAGTTTCCGGAAAAAGGCCGACGCCGTCTCGGCGTGGGTCTTGGACGAGGTCCTCGAATAGATGTCGAACGACATGCCCAGCCGCTCGAACGATTTTTTGATCAGCGCGTGGTAACGGTCCACGATCTGCTGGGGCGTCACGCCCTCCTTGCGGGCCTTGATCGTGATGGGTACGCCGTGTTCGTCCGATCCGCAGACCGAAATCACGTCGCGCCCCCGAAGCCGCAGGTAACGCGTATAAATGTCCGAAGGTATGTAAACTCCAGCCAGATGGCCGATATGTACCGGACCGTTCGCATAAGGGAGCGCCGATGTCACGAGGTAGCGTTTGAACTCTTTTGCCATAAATGTAAAATAGATACAGTATTACTAATTTCTGTCAAAATTACTAATTTTTAAGAGAATCGGGAACGAAAAGCACATATTTTGTGAAAGGTTTAAAGAAAAGAAGGCGCACCCGCCGGGCACGCCTTCTCGATCTCACCGGAAAATCCGGCCTTTATTCGAACTGCAATTCGTCGAGCAGCCATCCGGCTCCGGCGAATTTGTCGATGACAAACAGCACGTAACGCACGTCCACGGCAATCGTCCGCTGCAATTCGGGTTCGAACGCCACATCGCCCGACATGGCCTCCCAGTTACCATCGAAGGCCAGTCCCAACAGCGCTCCTTTGGCATTCAGCACCGGGGAACCGGAGTTGCCGCCCGTGATGTCGCAGTCGGCCAGGAACGCCACGGGAAGCTCTCCCCGTTCGTTGGCGTAACGGCCGAAATCCTTCGCCGCATACAACTCCTTGAGGCGGGCGGGAACGGTGAATTCGGTGGGATTCTGCGGATTCTCCTTCTCCATCACGCCCTTGAGCGTCGTATAGTAGTTATAGTGAATGCCGTCCGCCGGATCGTAGGGCAGCACTCGCCCATAGGTCAGACGGAGCGTGAAATTGGCGTCCGAAGCCCAGGCCTTGTTCGGCTGCATGCGCATCAGCCCCGCAATGTAGAGCCGCTGTCCGTCGGCGAACTTCCGCATCCCGGCCAGCT
>ERZ779875.2108-NODE-2108-length-11246-cov-14.729425_pt1 | contig 11246 bp, 9 predicted proteins | sample MGYA00511246_ERZ779875 | MGnify/ENA primary metagenome ERZ779875 (study PRJEB29588, sample SAMEA2155093) | human gut metagenome | biome: human gut; feature: human-associated habitat; material: faeces | place: Denmark | collected 2008/2010 ... | reverse complement strand
TCGTTGAGGCGGCGGCCGCCAAGGCGGCGTTCACTTTGACGGTCATGCCGCCCGAGATGATGCCTTCGGCGATGAGTTTCTGCGCGGCGTGAGGCGTAAGTTCCCGGATGAGCGCTTTGTCGGCATTCAAAACACCGCGGACGTCGGAAAGAAAGATGAGCGGCGCCTTCAATAAAAGGGCGACGGCAAGCGCAACGTCGTCAGCGTTGATGTTCCAAAGCCGACCTTCATCGTCAATGCCGACGGAAGACATCACCGGGGTGAGTCCCGCCTCCATCAGCGTGAGAAGCCGGCGTGCCGCGGTTTCCGTGCCGGGGGCGGCTTTTGCGACGCGCCCGAACCTCTCGTCCTGCGGGCGGACGACGGAGAGATTGAGGTCGGTCGCGACCAGACCCAGGGGCGTGAGCCCGGCCTTCACGGCAAGCCCCCGCAGCATCAGGGAACAGGTACCGGCAAGTGCTCCGGCAATAAGCGGCATATCTTCGGCGGGACTCACTCTGAGGCCGTCAATGCGTTTGACATCGCGCTTTAAGTTCGTCATGAGGCGGTCGACCTCTACGCCGCCGCCGTGCACGAGGATGAAGGGGAGGCGGGTCTCTTGAAGCGCCTTAAAAAGCGTGAGAAGTTCGTTTTCGGCGGCAAGAGCCTTGCCGGACAATTTGATGACGATGGGCTGCATGATCAGTTCTCAGAGAAGCGCGGCGGTTTCCGTAAAGCCGAATTTGAGATTCATCACCTGCACGGCTTGGGCAGCCGCGCCCTTCATGAGGTTGTCGATCGCGGACACGATGACGACGTCTTCTCCGTCCGTCGTAAAGCCGATGTCGCAGAAGGGAAGGTACGTGACGTCGTCCAATTTCGGCAGCGTGTCGCGAAGTCGCACCAGGGGTTTCCCGGTATAGGCAGAGGCGTAGGCAGCGGCAATTTTTTCGCGCGCTTTTTCGCCCTGAGCGGCAGGCGCCAAACGGGCGGTGATCGTCGCAAGAATGCCGCGCTTAAAGCACCCCAGGTGCGGCGTGAAAATGACGCGGCGTCCCAGGTGTTCTTCGATTTCGGGACGGTGGCGGTGCGTGAAGACTCCGTAAGCAGACAGGCTCACTTCGCAGAAGGCGGAGGTGAGTTTGGCTTTGCGGCCGGCGCCGGAAACCCCGGAAACCGCGTCAATGACGGGTTTGACGGCGGGGTCAAGAAGGCCCGCGTCGATTAAGGGTTTCAACGCCAGTTGGCTCGCCGTAGGGTAGCAGCCGGGAAGGGACACGAGGTCGGCAGCGCGGAGTTTTTCCTGATCGATGAATTCGGCTAAAGCGTAGACCGCGCGTTTGAGGCACTCGGGCGCCGCGTGTTCGAACCCGTAGTACTTCGGGTAGTCCGCGGGATCCGCGAGGCGATAGGCGCCCGACAAATCAAAGACGGTGCAGCCTGCGGCCGTAAAAACGGGGGCGAGTGCGGCGCTCACGGCGTGATCGGTCGCTAAAAACACCATGTCGAGGTTCTGAGCGGCTGCCGCGGGATCCGTGAGCGGCTCCAGCGTGAGGTCGGTGCGGCCGGTGAGGCGGGCGTCAATGGCGGCGACGGATTTCCCGGCATCAGCACTTCTCTCGGACACATAAAGATGCGTGACGGTGACGTTGGGGTGATTTAACAGGAGTCCCGTCAGTACGCTGCCGGCATACCCGCTTGCACCTACTACGGCGGCAGTTAAGTTGTCCGAAGGCTGAGTCATGGCGTATTGTCCTTTTCCATCGAAATTCGGGGGCGGCCGGAGATTGCGTCAGTGCAAGTCTCGAAGCCGCGTCAGTCCGTTCATCTTAAGGAAATTGCGTCATGCCGTATTGCCTGCAGTACTTAGAAAAGTTGGTGTCCTTCGACACGGTGAGCGGAACGCCGCCGGAAAGGGATTGCCCCAATACGGCACTGATCCGTTGGGTGCAGGCCGAGGCAGAACGGTTCGGCGCCGCGACACGCGTGCAGTCGGCGGCGGACGGAAAGGCCAACCTTTTCGTGCAGTTGGGCGGCAACCCGGATCATTTCACGGGCCTCATGATGACGGGCCATTCCGATACGGTGAACTGCGACGCAGAACGCTGGGGGACGGCCCCCCGGACGCTCACGATTCGGGAGGATAAAGCCTACGGATTGGGCGCCTGCGACATGAAGGGGTTTATTGCCGTGGCGATGAATCGGATGAGGGAGGCCGCTGAAACGCAGTCGGTACCCGCAGACGGTTTGGCACTTCTTGTGACGTGTGACGAAGAAACGTCGATGCAGGGCGCGAGAGTTGCTGCGCCTTGGTTGAAGTCAATGGGCGTTGCCCCAAAACTGATCGTGGTGGGAGAACCCACGGCACTGACGCCTATTTTTGGGCACAAGGGGTTTATGGGGGAGCGTCTTACCATTACGGGAAAGTCGGCCCACTCCTCCGACCCCCGTCAGGGACGAAATGCGATTGCGTCGGGGTTGCCTTCTGCCGTCATCGCCTTGAACACGATGGCGCAAGAAATGATGGATGCGCCCGATCCTGATTTTGACTGCCCCGATCGACCGGGGGTGCCGTATCCGACGTTAAACCTCGGGGTGATTCGCGGCGGCGACAGCGTGAACCGCGTCTGTTCCCGCGTTGAAATGGATTTTGACGTACGCCCCATGACACAGTGGAATGCGGATCGGGTGAATCGGGATTTGGCTGAGCTGGCAGTGCGCCTCACCGAAGAGGTAAATCTCCCGGTGACGATTGAGGCGCTCTACCCCGATGTGCCGCCTTTCCGAAACGACGACGCGGCGGTGAAGGCAGCGGTGGAGCGCGTCGCGGGGTGTCCCGGGGAATTTGTGAGTTATTGCACGGAAGCGGGGTTTATGGCGACCTTGGGCCCCGCGGTGGTGCTGGGGCCGGGATCAATTCGTGAAGCGCACGCCGTTGATGAATTCGTGCCGCTTAAGGATTTGGAGCGGATGGGAGAGATTCTGGAGGCGTTGGGACGACTTTGAAGCCTTCAGATGTTCTGATGATACCCATAGCTTAGAATAAATCGCTATGAGTTCCGGTTCGAAACAACGTCAAGTAAAGGAAAACTCCGTCCACCTTATAAATTAACAACCAATCAGGTTCAATATGACACTCTCGAAAGGAAGTAAATCGGCCGACAAGATCGTGGTCTTTATGTTTGGGCAGAAGAGGTTTTTCATTCGCTAATTTTTCAATGATGTTGTCAAGTTTGGAAATATCCTTGTGACGTTTCAACATCAATTTATAGTCTTTCTTGAATTCGTTAGTCCAAACAACCTTAAGCGTCATTTTTTTAATTCCTGGAGCGCTTCCTGAACAGAATATCCTTTGAGGTTAGGATCTTTTTTCATCTGTTCGACTTCAATAAACGCTCTTTCAGTTGCTTCGTTGTACCGGATCTGACGGGGACGAAAAGGCATTCCTTCATCCCGAAGTGCTTGTAGAAGGAATACAGAGATAGCGGTGCTGAGGCTCATACCTAAAGATCGGAACAATTCTGTTGCATCGTCTTTAAGATTCTTGTCTATTCTGACCGTTAAATTGCAGCTTGTGGCTGAAGTCATAACAATGTCCTTTTCTTGTGCAGATGCTGTAATGTGCACAAGATTTTATCTGACATTTGGCGAATAGTCATTTTTTTCGATGGGATTGAGTGGCTACTCGTTTCCTTAGGCCAACTCTGAACAATTCGGCATCAAACGAAGTAACGGTAGAAGTTCTGCATATTGGCGACTTCAAAAGAGCATTCCGGGTATTTTTTGGTAAACGGAGCCGGGGCGGCCACTTTGCTTTCTTTGGTTTTGCATTCAAAAGCTCGCAGGGAAGCGTCCGGCAGAACTTCTACTAAATCGACTTCGTTCATCTGCTTATCCCGCCAGAAATACAGGTTGGCACCGGTTTTCCGATAGCCGTGCATCTTCAGGCGTTCCATGACGAAGAAATTCTCCCACAGGGCTCCCCGTTCACCGGGGTCTCGGGCGGAAAACGGTTGAAAATTATTGATGGCGGCGTTTCGGATACCGAGGTCGCAAAAGTAGATTTTCTTCGATTTCTTTAGCTCACGGGCTAAGTTTCTCGAATAGCTGGAGAGTGTTTTCACGATGAAGCATTGTTCCAGCAGGGAAACGTAACTGGCGACGGAGAGAGCATTTAGGCCGCTTTTCTGTCCCAATCGTTCGTACGAAATCAGACCGCCGATGTTGTAGGCGAGCAACTGCACCAAATGTTGAAATTTGTCGTGCTTGCGAATGCCGCTCAAGGAGAAAATATCCTTGAAAACCACACTGTCATAGAGATTTTTCAAGGTTTCCTGAGCATACTTTGGTTCTCGAAGGATGTAGGGATAGTTGCCGAAAACCAGGCGTTCGGGAAGGTTGCTGACGACGGACAGCCATGATTGATTTTCGGCTAATTCTTCAACGCTGATAGGCCACAGGCGTTCTTGCCACAGGCGACCGGCGGCAGATTCCATCACGCCGCCCAACAGAACCTTGAGGTCGGATTTCGAAGTGAGGGACGTGAGCAGGGTGACATCGTCCGTTTCGTCTCCGGACAACCATCGGGTTTTGGGGGTGTTGAAAAGCGTCTGCAGAAGAGTAGTTTTGCCGATCTGGCGGGCGCCGAATAACACGAGAGCTTTGTCTTTTGGTGCTTCTTTTATAGATTTTTCAAGAATTCGTTTGATGTAGGTAATGTCAGTCATTTTGACTTTTCCTTATCATAATATGGAATAGTTATGACTTTTCCTTGTTATATTCTTGAAAAGTCATTTTTTCGCCATGACTGAGCGTATGCTTGAGATAGAAAAAGGGCATCGAGAAGAAGAAATCGATGCCCTCAGACGGATCAGAACCGGAAGAAGTCCTTCACGCTCTGCCACATGCTCCGCTTGTCTTCCCGTGGACGTTCCTTCACCATCGGCCGTCCTTGAGCCCGCAGCAGGTTTTTGCGGGCGTCGTCGTAGTCAAACGTCCAGACGGGGGCAGCGGCCTTGCCGGTGAATTTCCCGGTGAGACGCACGGCAGGAATGCCGCCCGAAGGTGCAAACGTCGTTTGAGACGTGCCTTCAATCGTACCGGCGATGAGCGCTACCGTAAAGTCGGCATTCGTGCGCTGGTAGACGGAGCGGGACACGAAGTCAGAGACCGTGAGCGTTTGATCGGCGAGCGCGAGTTTCCCCGACGCTTCATCAATTTCCGTCCAGGCACCGGCCTGCGTAATCGTTGCTTCTTTACCACGCCCGGCGACGAAGTCACGTACCGCCCGCGCGTTGAGGCCTTTGTAGGCGCCGCGCAGAAGCCGCACGTTGCCGTCGGCCTTGACGGCGTTCAGGAACGCGCGGAAGTCCTTGGTCTTGATGCTGTCCATCTTGATGCTGTCGATGACGATGATCTCGCCGGCAGCAGCCTTGGCGGACAGAGCAGATTTCATAGCCAATCTCTTGACCTTCTTGTTCAGAACGTAAGAGTAGCTGCGGGGCTTGGGGGCAAACACGATGCCGCCGTGGGTCCACTGGGGAGCACGGGTGCTGCCCTGGCGGGCGTGACCGGTGCCCTTCTGACGCCAGGGCTTCTTGCCGCCGCCGGAAACTTCCATGCGGATCTTGGTGTTCTGGGTGCCCTGACGCTGGTTGGCCAGGAAGTTCACCACAGCAATGTGGACAGCCTTCTCGTTCGGGGTGATACCGAACACGGCGTCGGAAAGCTCGATCTCGCTAACATGCTGACCGTTCATATCGACTACGTTAAACTTTGCCATTGTAGCTTTCCTCCTTACGCCTTCACGCTGTTGGCCAGAGTGATGATGGTGCCCTTGGAACCGGGGACCGCACCCTTGACAGCGATCAGATTGTTCTCGGTGTCAACCTTGACAACGGTCAGGTTCTGCACGGTGACGCGCACAAAGCCCATGTGGCCGGGCAGGCGCTTGCCGGGGAACACGCGAGCAGGGGTAGAAGTGGAACCGTTAGAACCTGCATGACGAGCAACAGGACCGGTGCCGTGGCTCTCACGCAGACGGTGCTGACCGTAGCGCTTGATAACGCCCTGGTAGCCCTTGCCCTTGGAAACGCCCACAACGTCCACCTTGTCGCCCTCTGCGAAGACATCAGCCTTCAGCACGTCGCCAACGTTCATTGCGGAAACATCTTCCAGACGGAACTCGCGCAGGGTCTTCTTGGGGGCAACGTTTGCCTTCTTGAAGTGGCCTGCAGCTGCCTTGTTGACCTTCTTGGCGGAAACCTCGCCGAAGCCCAGCTGAACAGCCTGGTAGCCATCGCTCTCGACGGTCTTCTTCTGCACGACGGTGCAGGGACCAGCCTCGATGACGGTGACGGGAACGACCTTGCCGTTCTCGTCGAACAGCTGGGTCATACCGACTTTCTTGCCGATAATGCCTTTAACCATTTTCTTTTCCTCCTGTAAAGGTTATTGGTTGGCAGCGCACGTCACTGCCAACATGACCCCTCGGGAAACGAGGGCATCGAATTTGATCGAGTGTCTTTTACAGCTTGATCTCGATGTCCACGCCAGCGGGGAGCTGGAGGCTCATCAGAGCCTCGACCGTCTTGTTGGACGGCTTCAGAATGTCGATCAGACGCTTATGGGTGCGGGTCTCAAACTGCTCACGGCTGTCCTTGTACTTATGAACAGCGCGCAGGATGGTGACGATTTCCTTGTCGGTCGGCAGGGGGATCGGGCCGGACACGCGAGCGCCAGTGCGCTTTGCGGTCTCCACGATCTTTGCTGCAGCGGCATCGATCAGGGATGCATCATAGCTCTTCAAACGGATTCTGATTTTTTCTTTGACTGCCATTAGATTCGCCTCCTAAAAATTTGTGTTGCCTTAGGCGGCCGATAAATTACACACGCTTCCGGGTGTTCAATAGTTTCGCATCAGAAAATCCGGTGAACCGCGCACCGCAGTTCCCCCGGAGAAATACATCGCAAAAACTATGGAAATTGGTCCGTGCCGCAGAATGCAGCGCCGTACATATCCCTTCGCATTCGTAATTCTTTCGCCCGGTTCTAAGATCGGACATACTCCGCGGAAAAACCCGTCCGCCCCTATGGGAGCAGCGGCAACCTCCCGCATCAACGCATATCGTGGCTGGTGCCGAACGCCCGTTCTACACCAGCCGTTCGCAGCCAAGAAGTATGATACCACAATATACCGTAAATTGCAAGTGTTTTTTCAGCAAATCGTAAAATATTTTTTGAAAAATTCTGCATTTTGCCGAAATTCATTATCCCGGCCCTTTCCGGCATTTCCTCTTTGGGGGTATCATCTTCTACCGTGGTATATTATACACGTTCCTGCGCAAAAAGCAAGGGCAATACCGCATAAATTCTAAGTGCCAATACTGCGAGCGAGGTGCGGCAGCTGCTAAGCCAAAAGCACAGATAATACTTTGTGTATTATCGAGCATTTTGGCAACGCAGATGCTGTGCCGCAGCCGCCGGAGTGGTACTTAAGCCATTAGGCGGGAATTATGCGGTGTTGCCCAAGGGTCGTTTCACGCATATTTTGCCTGGCATGGTGCATTTTCTGTTGTCTTGGAGTTGTTGGGATTTTTGGCGAAGAAATGTTATCTTTTGGAGCGGTTAGAGTTTCCCGGGAGAGAGACAGCCTGTATCAGGGCATGTTTATATTTTTTTCCTATTTAATATATTTTGTAGAGAACGGTCTTGACCGTTCCAGCGTTTTATGATACATTTCGCATAAAATCTCGTTGCAAAACTCCACTTTCCTTTAAGCTGTGGTTCCCAGCAGCCAACCTAAAGAACATTTGTAGGGGCCGTTGCTCGCATCGGCCCGCGGGAACTCACTTGCCGCCAAATATCCCACCTCAGCCAAGCCACCATCTAAAAAGTCAGGGCCGTGCTTTTCTGCACAGCCCTGACTTTAACTTATCTTCCTTATAATACTATATACGCTTTACTTCGGTGCAACCAATGCGCCGGTGCGGCTGTCGAACCAATACCGGATGCCATCAATCATCACAACGCCTTTCGCCATTGCGCCGGTGATGGGGTCAAAGTAGAAGCGGTCCACGCCCTGGGTATCCCAGCCTTTGATCATGTGGCCGTCTGCATCATAGCGCACCCACTTGCCACCATCGGATTCCTGGTAAACATCTTTGCTCACGGCTTTTTTGCCGTTGTCCACCGCATCCAGCCAATACCAGGCATCGCTGGCAAGATCATAAATTTCCTTGCCGCGGCCCTCGGTCCCCTGGCGAATACCGCCCTCGTACCAGTAGTCGCCCACTTCGGTATGCAGCCACTGGCAGTCCAGCATGGTTCCCATGATGGGGTCAAAGCCGTACTGCACATCATCCAGCAGCAAGGCACCCTTGGCCATAGCGCCGGTGATCTGGTCAAAATAGTAGGTGCCGTTTTCGTTCACATCCCAGCCTTTTACCATGTGGCCGTTTTCATCGTAACGCACCCACTTGCCGCCGTTGGATTCCTGATAAACGTCCTTACTGGCTGCCATTGCGCCGTTCTGGATATTATCCAGCCAATACCAGGCATCGCTGGCGGGGTCATAAATCTCTTTACCGCGGTAGTTGGAATCGTATGGATTGTAGCCCTGGCGCTTCCAGCTTTCAAACCAGTAGCGCTTGCCGCCCCATTCCAGCCAGAACAGGCCATCCGGGCCGCTGCTGCGGCTGCCATTCACCGTATTAAAGGTAAAGGATGTTCCGCAGATCGTCTGCTTACCATACAGCATTTTGCCGTTGGTCAGGCTGTAAAACACCTGGCGGCCATCCGGCAGCACCACAGGCCCGCGGCACTGGGCACCGGTCTTTTCATCGTAATAGTACCAGCCGCCGTGCTCCAGACATTCGCCAAATGCCATGCAGCCATTTTCATCAAAGTAGCAGAGCCGGTCTTCATCCAGCTGCACCTTGCGGTTTTCCGCGCGGGCTCCACTATCGTCCGGGTCCAGCCAGTAGCGGTAGCCGGTATCGGGGTCGGTGAACTCCAGGCCGCCTTTCTGCAAGCCCTGGCGTTCGCCATCCACATACCAGTAGTGTTTGCCGTTTTCTTCATACCAGCCGTTGCGTGCCTCATCGTCGATTATGACATTCACGGTAGCGGAAGCAGCGCCCGCCCGAACCGTCAAGGTCGTTTCCCCGTTCTGCACGCCAGTCACCACAAAAGTCCCTGCGTAAGTACCAATTTCAGCTTTCGCAACTGTAGGGTCATCCACCGTCACCCGCACGGTATCGCAGGCGCTGGCAGGGGTCAGGCGGAAGGTATACTTTTTGTTCTGCCCTGCCCCCAGTTTAACGGCGTTATCGTTCAAGCCGCCAAGGGTCATACTGTCAGCCTGGTTGCCTCGGCGGACAAATTCATCGTCAAACCGCTTTGTCATATACGCCGTGCGCTGGGCGATCCAATCCTGCAGTTTGTCAACATCCTGCTGCCAGGTGCCGCTCCCATCCGCACGCGCGGTGCCGGGCTGATCTTTCAGATCCCAGCGGACAAATTCCATCTTGGCGGAGTTTTCCAGCGTGCTGCGGTAATCGTTGCAGGTTTCGCTCCAATTTTCCAGCAGAGGGCGCATGGTGTGCTGGTAGCGCTCCTGCACTACTTCGCGGAACTGCTGGCATTTCATCAGCTCAGTGAACCAGGTCAGCGAGATTCCCCCGCGCTGCTGGTCCTGAATGTTCATGGCATAGTCGGCATGTGGATCGCTGACGCCATAGCTTTCATCTTCATTGTTCAGGGCGGAGTCATAGTCCCACACGGGGCCCATATGCAGCACATCGTCGGCACCGTCCCGGTAGCAGAAGGTACTGCTTTTGAAGGTATCCCAGTTTTCGACCCATTCCGAAATGAGGTAATAATCCGCAAAGCTCTGCACATCAATTTTGGAGCTGATGATGTTCCAATCTTTATCGGATGCGTACAGCACATCTTCAAATTCATCCAGCGCCGTTTCAAAGCCGGACCAGGCTTTCAGGGTGGCAGAGTCCTGCTCGTCCAAGTCATCGGCGGCGGAATCCTTTAAAGTAAAGTGGGTGCCGCTCTGGTTGCCGGTAAACCAGTACTCTTCACCATTATAATAAATGTTGTCCGCTTCAGCCAGGATGCCATCCTCCTGCTCCAGTTCCACGCGGTTGGTGCCCACCTGCACTTTTTCGCACAGCAGGTAGCAGCCCTGATAGCTGCCATCGATCCACACATCCACCCAGCGGCCATCCGGAGCCCATTCGCCCATAGCGTTGGCAAGGTCATACACTGCCTTGTTGCGCATCATGGAAGTATCCTGCCGGTTGGCGATCAGCAGCCAGGTTTTGGCTTTATCCATGCCCAATACCTTGGCTTTGCTGCTGAGCTTGAACTGGTAGGCACGCTTGTCCAGCGTCCAGGTGGTGTTGCCGCGGCCCTTGAACTCAACATCGGTATCGGTCAGGTCGCTCCCGCCTGCCTGGCTGATCGTCACGCTGTTGCCCTTGTATTTGACATCCTTGGAGCCAGCCTGGATTTCATCCAGGGTCACACCGTTCAGGGTAAAGGATACGCTGGGCAGCTGGGATTTGTACAGTTCCACCCGCGCCGCTTTGCCATCCGTAAAGGTCAGGTTCAGGGTTTCGATGTTGGTAAAATCGCCGCTGACAGTGGTTCCGTCCACAGTCAGTCCCTCTGCATCCGCGGCGACCAGCTCGGCACCAGTTTCAATCGTAAGAGCTGCCATGTCCGTATTGACGGGCAAGAAGAGGCGGTACGCTTCATCAATAAACTGTGCCGTGCAGTCTGCTGCCGTAACGGTCAGTGATGCTGCGGTTTCCCCCGTTGCCACTTCCTGCGCATCAGCCTGCTGATACACCGGTGCTTCTTCTGCTTCGGTCACATCCTGTGCTTCGTCTGCCCATTCTGTGGGGTCGGGCTGGGCTGCGGTTTCCGGCGTGGCCTGTTCCGCCATTGCCGGGAGTGCCGCCCCGCAGGCAAAAGCCGCTGCCAGCAGCAGCGCTGTCATTTGTTTCAACAATCCGTTTTACCCCTTTCCACTTTCCGCATCCAAGTGTTTTTTCTTGCATTAACCGTATCAGTTTACCACATTCATCCCAAACAGGCAAGTCATCGCAGGCAAAAATAACGTTCTGGCAAAATAAACCCGGCACAAACTCAAAAATTTGTGCCGGGTGCCATTTTGGATTTTATTAAGGGCAATACTGCATAATTCTAAGTGCCGATACGGCGAGCGAGGTGCGGCAGATGCTAAGCCAAAA
>ERZ779875.2107-NODE-2107-length-11249-cov-8.789798_pt1 | contig 11249 bp, 7 predicted proteins | sample MGYA00511246_ERZ779875 | MGnify/ENA primary metagenome ERZ779875 (study PRJEB29588, sample SAMEA2155093) | human gut metagenome | biome: human gut; feature: human-associated habitat; material: faeces | place: Denmark | collected 2008/2010 ... | reverse complement strand
CGATAGCACAGTCGAGCTGGATAGTTACCATTGTGTCTTCTTTGCCATATACGTTCTTTGCCTGGATATCAATCTTTGGTCCGTAGAATGCAGCTTCTCCATCTGCCTCAACAAACGGAACTCCCTCTTCTACAAGAATGTTACGGAGAACTGCCTGTGTTGAGTTCCAGTACTCATCATCACCGAGGTACTTATCTGTATTCTTTGGATCCCATTTAGAAAGACGATATGTAACGTCATTTTCAAGTCCAAGTGTTTTAAGGATGTATCTGTTTAAGCTGAAGCATGCCTTAAGTTCTTCCTCACACTGGTCAGGACGGATAACATTGTGTCCCTCTGATATAGTAAACTGTCTTACTCGTGTGAGTCCGTGCATTTCTCCTGAATCTTCATTACGGAAAAGTGTAGATGTCTCACCCATTCTGTATGGAAGATCTCTGTATGAGTGCTGTTGTGCTTTGTATACATAATACTGGAATGGACAAGTCATAGGACGAAGTGCCATTACCTCTTCCTCTCCATCCTTCTGTGGATCTCCAAGTACAAACATTCCGTCAAGATAATGATCCCAGTGTCCTGAAATCTTGTACAGGTCTGATTTTGCCATGAGTGGTGTCTTTGTACGCACATAGCCCCACTCCTTATCCTCGAGGTCCTCAATCCATCTCTGCAACTTCATAATCATCTTTGTGCCCTTTGGCATCATAAGCGGGAGTCCCTGTCCGATTACATCTACTGTTGTGAAAAGCTCCATCTCACGGCCAAGCTTATTGTGATCACGCTTCTTAGCCTCCTCCATTCTCTCAAGATGTGCCTTTAAATCCTCTTTCTTATTGTAGGCTGTTCCGTAGATACGATGGAGTCTTGCCTTGTTTGAATCACCTCTCCAGTATGCCATTGATGATGCTGTGAGCTTGAAAGCCTTTACTCCCTTTGTGCTCATAAGATGTGGTCCTGCACATAAATCTACAAATCCACCCTGGTCATAAAATGAAATCTCCTCACCCTCAGGAAGCTCCTCGATAAGCTCTACCTTGTACGGCTCATCCTTTTCCTTCATGAATTTGATTGCTTCCTCTCTAGGGAGTGTAAATCTTGTTATCTCATGACCCTGTTTGATGATTTTCTTCATCTCTGCCTCAAGTGCATCGAGATCCTCTCTTGAGAATGGCTGTGAATCGAAATCATAGTAGAAACCATCGTCAATTGCCGGTCCGATTGTGATTTTTGCATCCGGGAACAGATTCTTTACTGCCTGTGCCAGCACGTGTGATGCTGTATGTCTGATGACACGAAGTCCTTCCTCATCACTTGCTGTGATTATATTGAGTGTGCAGTCCTTGTCAAGAACTGTTCTTAAGTCAACAATTTCTCCGTCAACCTCTCCTGCGCAGGCTACTCTTGCAAGTCCCTCGCTTATATCCTTTGAGATTTCATATACGCTTTTTGCTTCGCTGTACTCTTTTGATGAGCCATCCTTCAATGTTATCTTCATGGTTATCTCTCCTTTATTTTTAATATAAAAATCCCCGACACCGCATTGCTGCGACATCGGGGACGATAAGCTTTGTTACCGTGGTTCCACCCACATTCTTTCCGCCTGAAAACATACTGCTTGTCTGTATCCGACAGAAACTCATTTGACTATAACGGTGTCACCGGGCTTTATTGGAGCCACTCCAAGCTGGTGTTCGGTATATCATCCACCGGGGAGCTTTCACCACTCTTTGGACTTTGATTCTCGTCTTTCAAGGCTTCCCTCTCTGCTGCTTTTAATATACTTACTGTGCTCTTCAACGTATTGTTATTATGCTGTTGCACATATGTATGTAATATACGCAAACATGTGCCATACATACCTTTAGAACTATTAATGTTCCTTTCAAAAAATGATAATATACTTATTTTTCTAATATGTAAAGTACTTTATGCATTTTTTCCGCAACATTTTTTATATTTCTTGCCCGAACCGCATGGACATGGGTCATTTCGGCCGATTTTCTTACCTACTACAACTGTTCCTGACTTCTTCTGCTCGAGGTAAAGCGCATGCTTTGTCTCTGCGTCAAAGATTTCATCCCATGCCGGGAGATTGTAAAGCCAGTCTGCCTTTGCATCTACCATGTTCTTATAAAGCTTTTCTTTATCGAATGCAAGGCTTACCTTTGTGTCCTCATCCATCTCCTCGATTGGGTTTGGTGTGACAAGGCTGTCATTGATTCCGTCTAAGAAGCCTGTCATCTCCATGATTGATAACTCATATTTCTCAGCAAGCTCTTTGACTGTTCCCTCTACTGCCTCATCCGGATTTGCAAGGAGCTTCTCATATACACCCTTCTCCAAGAGGAAATAATGCTGCCAAAAACGCTGTAACTCTCCCTGATCTGCTTTGTCATTGTAGGCAATCTTGTGCCACTCTTCTAATAAAGCCATTTTTACTACCACCTTTATCTTTTATAAACTGATATGAGGCCAAACAGCCTCAACTTCACATATGGATGTATTATACCAAAATAACAGCTTGACGTCAATTTTGTTTTTTTATATTATAATTATTAAATAACTATTCAAAAACCACGGAGAACAATTCATGAAAAAGACAAAACGTATTCTGGCACTGATTGGCGCCATCCTTTTATTACTTTTATATGTTGTGGCATTTGTTGCCACTGTGCTCGATCACACGAGTGACATGCGCTACTGGAAGGCCGCCGTTGCCGCAACTATCATTATCCCGGTGCTTATCTGGGCATATTCATTTGTATACAGACTTTTAAAGGGTTCTGATGATAAAGAATCCGATGATGTAACCAAAAAACCATGAAACGCAAAATCACACCTGAATTATCATCTAAAGACTGGAAAGAATTCTGCAGCCGGTTTCATTTTGATAACGATAAGCTGCCGCTTATCCGGGCAATATACACAGCAATGCTTCCATTGGTGGATGCCTTTGCATATTATTCCATAAAACAGGATTTGCCCGGGGTATCACTGGCACACTATGCCTACGGTCTCGTGACACTCGGAAACGGTGCAGACGAGCTGTCAGAGCTGTATTTAAACCATGAGCAGCTTGAGGAGGCCTACATAGCAGACTGTTTAAGCCTTATGCTTTTGTCAAACGCATATGAGCAGTTTGCAAAGGCTGTCGAAGAAGAAAGCTCTCTTTATGCCATTGAGCTGTCATTTTTAGGCGATGAATATCCGCTTGATCTGCTGCCTGAGATTTTTGAGCACGTAAGCCCTGATGGTATACATCTCACCGGTTCAAATATGCTCATGCCACTTAAGACAGCCGCCCTCATAATAAAGCTTGACTCACAAAAGCAGAAAAATATCAAAGAGCTCTGTAATACCTGCGCGAACTGTAAAAATCTGTCGTGCCCATCAAGAAAGGCCCCTGGTCCTAAGCTGCCACACACCTATGGTGCCATGCAGATTTTTAATATCAGACATTGAAGCCCTTCTTTTTCTCATATAAGCCTCTCAGTTTCTCAACCAGAAGTGTTAGATTCCTAAACAGTGACTCAGCCGCAAAGCCAAACACTATCATGAGAAGAATACATATATTTGACAAATCTGTCAGTGCAAACAGTTTCTTTAAGAAGAAACCCGAAAATACCAGACCTGCTATATTTCCGATAATAACAGCATATTTCATTCCATTTAGCGGCTCACTGATTTTAAAGAGAATCATAAAGCCCACTACCGAAAGTACAAGCGTCGCTATCGTTCCTATGCTTGCATCTGATATACAAAATACTTCTCCACATACGACAAGCGCTCCGACAGCTATTACATCCGTAAGTCCACCCGGCAGTGCCTTTAGCATGACATTGGTGATAAAGTGTCCCTTTATCCTGTCCTTATTCTGCTCCAGTGCCAATAAGAATCCCGGTACTCCTATGGTAAACATACTGATGAGCGATACCTGTGCCGGCTCAAGCGGATACGTAACCATAAGGATAACCGAAAACAGTGAAAGTAACAGTGAAAATATATTTTTCACAAGAAACAGGCTTGCTGAGCGCTGGATATTGTTTACCACCCTGCGGCCCTCATACACCACATCCGGCATATGTGCAAAGTCAGAGTCCAAAAGGACAACCTGGGCTGCCTGGGCTGCCGCCTCACTTCCCGATGCCATAGCCACACTGCAGTCGGCATCCTTCATGGCAAGTATATCGTTGACTCCGTCTCCTGTCATCGCAACTGTATGACCTTTAGCCTGTAAAGCCTTTACAAGCTGTTTCTTCTGCTTTGGTGTCACTCGTCCGAATACAGTATATTTATTCACTGCATCGGCTATTTTATCCTCAGTATCAAGTGTTGCCGCATCAACAAAGCTTTCTGCACTTTCTATTCCTGCCTGTATGGCAATCCTTGAAACAGTACGCGGATTGTCACCTGAAATAACCTTTATCGCAACACCCTGACTCTTGAAATACTCAAAGGTCTTTACCGCATTCTCTCTGATAGGATTGGCAAGTGCCACAAATCCAAGCGGAGTAACGCTGCCATTTATGCCATTCTCCACGTTTTCCCCATCATACCTTGCAAATAAAAGTACTCTGTCGCCTTTGTCAGCGTATGGTATGATTTCTTCCTCAATGCGCGCAAAGTCTTCGTGCATGATAAACTCCGGCGCTCCGAGCAGATATGTTCCATCAGAAAAGGTAACGCTGCCATATTTGAGACTCGACGAGAATGCCTGCTGTGAAACCGCTGTACGATGCAGTGCAGATGTATTATTTGTCAAAGCTTCCGCTGCATATGCTTTTAGTGCGAGCATAGTCGCATTGTTGTCAACCGAAGCATTTGCATAATCTAAAATAAGACTTTTAAGCTCATCTAATGTCAAAGCTGTCTGTGTGCCGTCTGCTCCACTGTTTTTACAGAGAAAAATTTCCTTAAGCTTCATATCGGGCTCAGTAATTGTGCCCGTTTTATCCACACAAAGCACATCCACACGCGCAAGCGTCTCAATACTTTTCATATCATGAAGCAAAACCTTTTTCCTTGCAAGCTTCATAGTGCTTAAGGCAAGCGCCACTGTGGTCAGCAGATATAAGCCCTCCGGTATCATTCCTATAATCGCTGCAACTGTCGATGTAACACTCTTTGTGATAGACTCACCATTCACAAAATGACTCTGCCAGAACAATATAAGCCCAATCGGAATAATAACTATGCCAACCCATTTGACAATCAAATTGATGGAGCGTATCATCTCTGACTGCTCCTTGCCGCCCATTGATTTTGCCTCAAGGCTCAGCTTTGAGATATATGATTCATTACCGACCTTTTCAAGCCGTGCATAGCACTCTCCCGATACAACAAAGCTTCCCGACATGAGAGTGCTGCCCTCTGTCTTTTCTACCTCATCGGCTTCACCTGTGAGCAGTGATTCATTTACCTGTATATTTCCGGATATCACAACCGCATCCGCACAAATCTGCTTTCCTGCGGTAAGTAAAATCACATCATCCTTTACAAGTTCATCCGTACTAATCTGCTTTACGCTGCCGTTTCTGATGACATCCGCATGCGGAGCATTCAGTAAACTCATTTTTTCAAGAGTCTTTTTTGCGCGGATTTCCTGAACGATTCCGATTACCGTATTTCCAATAATTATAGGCAGAAATGTCAGATTTCTGAAAGAACCTACCATTATGAGAAGTATCGTTATGACAAGAAATATAAGGTTAAAATATGTGAAAACGTTTGAAATCACAATTTCCTTTGTCGTCTTGTCTGTAGATATATCAGCCCTGTTGGTAAGTCCTTTCTCCACTCTCTGCCTTACCTCTTCATCGGTAAGGCCCGTGATATTTATGCTGTTGCTGTCTTTGTTCATCTGATTCATGCTATTCACCGTTTGTCCATTATTATTCTACACAATAATAATGGTACAACATAAGCATGATTTCAATACCTATTTCATTAAAAAAGGATGAACTATTTCTTAATTTCTTTTCAAATTGTAACTTATCAATCCGTTGCTACTCACTTTCAGTCTCAGTACTCTCACTGTCTTCCGTTGCAATCATATCATCTATAGAATCCGGAATTGTTCCAAGGATTGTGGTGCTTGAAAGATATACATCATCATTTACCTTGATATAGTACTCACCAAGCATAGCGTTTTTCTCACCGATTGTTATGGTATATGTCTTGTCGGCAGTGCTTAGCTTTACGACATTCTGTGGCTCATCCAGTCCAAAATCAGATGTATCCGCATCTGAATCAAATTTCTTTGAAGCTGTGATGCTTGTAGCGTTTCCAAGCAGTGATGTAACCTTGCTTGTATTGATTTTAAGAGAGGTGTCATTATCGCAGACCCACTGGTCATCATCGTCTGTACTGCTTTCGGAATTGGTATCTGTTTTCTCAGACTCCGTTGACTCAGTCTCATCGGAGGTATCCTCTGACTTTATACGGCTGAAGCTATACTCCTGACCGTCAATCAGAAATGAGAGCGATTTGACATCCGATGAGTCAAGCGAAAGTGCCTCAACACTGTCGCTTTCGCTCTCTGAATCATCATCACTTTTATATTTATTGTAATTTAGAAGCCCCAGGTAGCCCGCCAGGCAGGCTGCCAGAACTATCGCAAGTATCACAAAAGTGCGTTTTTGCTTATTCATTCATTATTTCTCCTATTTCCTATACGCTTTTTTGCCTGTAATCTACTTTTTTCTCCTCATTACCCATACAACGATTCCTATGATTATAAGCAGTATCGGTACAGCAATCATTATGATAAGTCCCGTAACAACCGCCTGCAGCGTATTTATAGTGATATTGCTTAAGGTGTAATCCTTCACCGGTATCACACTTGATGCAAGCTCAACATTTCCGGTCATTGATGTGATAACATCCTTGAACATGTCTGCATTGTTGCCGGAAACGGCATTGTCATATGAATCATCAACCACATAAGGCGTACCAAACACAACAATCGATGCGCCGGTGCTTGAATCATTTACAGCAAGACCTGTAGTAAACGGTCCGTTCTCATCTGCGTCCTCTGCCTTCGATGTGGTGATATTCTTCCAGTCCTTCTTTAAAACTGCGCTGTCTGATGTAGAAAGCAGCTTTGTATATGTCACATCATCTGTATCCTCAGGATAATTGATTGCACAGCTTCCTGCCAGGAATACATATCCGTCTGTGGCATCTGAGGTGTAATCTGTCGTCTCAACTGTTGGAAGCAGGTAGAGAGGATTCTGATAATATTTTGAGCTGTCATTTTCAGCTACCACACCGGTCTTGAAGCTGACATTGTAAGCCGCAAGTATCTTGTTAAAGTTTGTAAGCTCGTCATTATATGCGTAGCAGCCGACAATCAGTGCCTTTCCACCGCCATTTAAATAATCAATCACCTTCTGTGCGTCTTCCTCGTTGAAATCAACAGTCGGAGAATTAATGATAATGGCTGTTGCATCCTCCGGCACCTTTTCCTCGTTAAAAAGCTCTAAACTCTTAAGATTTGCATTTGCCTTGCTTACAACACTCTGGAAATTGCTTCCTATTTCCGTTTCATTGTGTCCGGTTATCTGATAAATTACAGGGAGCTCATCTGCATCCATTGTGACATACTCTATGGCACTTGTAATCTGTCCCTCGGCATCATAGCCTGTGATGCTAGACTGCGACTGGTATCCGTAATAATATGAAGAGCTGTCATATTCATATATATCATTGTAATCAATCACCTTTGAACGGTTTTTGCTCTCTATTATAAGGCTGTTTGTTGTAGGTGTCGTGTCTGTGTAATCCTGATAAAACTTCGGGCTTGTCGCCAGGTCTACATATTTTACCTTTATATGACTCGAAAGATCCTTGTATCTGTTGATTGTCTCATCTATCTTTGCATCCTTTGATTTCTTGGAATTCAAAACATAGATTGTGATATCCTCATCGAGCTTACTTACCCTGTCCTTTGTATCGTTTGTGAGCGAGTACAGCTTTGTAGCCGAACAGTCAATTGATGTGTACTTGGCAGGAAGCGCTGTCACCACAAGATTTACAACCACACAAATTGCACACATTACGACAATCATTCCTGCTGAAAATGCCCCTGTGCCTATCATCTTCTTTGAAAATGCCCATCTTCTCTTCTGGATAGACTGCGTCGTAAGGAAGCATAAAAGCAGGATAACCGTCACATAATAAGCTGCCGATGTGACACTAAAGCAGCCACTTACAAAATTCTCAAATGGTGTGTACAAATCAAAGCAATTAAGCACCTTTGTTAGCAGATTCCCACTTGACGAGATGAGCCCTGTGATGGACTGCATCATGTATGAGAGGAATAATGCCGTAAATGTAAGTATTGCAGATATTATCACACTCTCAGATATGGACGATATAAAAAGTCCCACGGCGATGCATGATAAACCGTAAAGCCAGTAGCCAAACAAAGCCACATACGCTTCACTGAGCGCAACCTTGCCGTAAATTGACAACACGAGCGGTGAAAGTGCAAAAAGTGCTATGTCTATGGTGTATACTGCTGCCATTGCAAAATATTTTCCTGCGACAATTTTGCCGACAGATACAGGCGATGTCAGCATTAGCTGATCTGTCTTTGTCTTTTTCTCATCAGAAAGCGATCTCATCGTGAGAATTGGTACTGCAATCATCATAATAAAACCGATTCCCTTTAAATCATATGAGATATACGGATAACCGTTTTTCAGATTGTATACATAAAAATATAGGCCATACACTGCAAGAAGTGCTGCAACAAACAGCCATCCTATGACGTTTTGGAAATATGATTTGAATTCTCTTTTAAATATTGCAAGCATTATTTCTCATCTCCTTCCCCTGTAAGCTCAAGGAATACGTCCTCGAGTGACTTCACAACAGTATGCATCTCAAGGATTGGCATATGCATTGCACTTGCAAGCTCAAATATTTCCTCACGTATATCGCAGTTTGCTTTTGCTATAACCTTAGCCTTCACTGTTTTCTCTTCCTCAGACTTTTCAAATGTGACCTTATCAACATTTACTATCTTCTCAAGCATTCCTCTTGCACCAATCTCGTCTGATTTGAGGACAAGGTTAATTTCCTGGTTCTTTGACATGAGATTAATCAGGTTCTCTGTGGCATCACTTGCTACAAGCTTGCCCTTTGATATGATAAACACATGATCACACACTGCACTTATCTCACTTAAAATATGCGAGCTAAGTATCACCGTATGATTTTCTCCAAGCTTTTTAATAAGCTCACGAATCTCTATTATCTGCTTTGGATCAAGTCCAACTGTAGGCTCATCCAGTATGATGATTTCCGGGTAGCCAAGCAGTGCCTGGGCGAAACCCACTCTTTGTCTGTAGCCCTTGGAAAGGTTCTTTATGAGACGGTTTTTAACCTCCGTGATGCCGGTCATGTCCATGGCATCTGCTATCATTTCTTTTCTCTTTTTCCTGTCGAGCTTTTTGAGCTCTGCTACAAATTTGAGATACTCATATACCGTCATATCCACATAAAGCGGTGGTATCTCCGGCAGGTATCCTATACATTTTTTTGCCTCCTCAGGCTGTGCAAATATATCATAGCCGTTTATCTTTACTGTTCCACCATCAGCACCGATATATCCGGTAACAATATTCATGGTGGTTGACTTTCCGGCGCCGTTTGGTCCCAAAAGTCCGTATATCTTTCCCGGCTCAACAGTCAGCGAAAGATGATCTACGGCTATATGGTCGCCATATTTCTTTACGAGATTACTAATTTCTATCACAGTAATACTCCTTCCTACTAAATTGTTATGATATTAGAGTATAAAAAAAGAGTGTTCAATTTGTGAATTCTGAACACTCTTTTGTACATTATTTATAATTTTAATACTATGATATTTTAGCTGTACTAATTGTCTGGGTACTAATTGTCTGCGCGCACAATCATAGCTTCTCTTTCAGCACCTGTTCCGATGAACTTAACAGGTACTCCAATGTATTTCTCTATGAAGCTGATGTACTTCTGTGCATTCTCAGGAAGCTCCTCGAAAGTCTTACAGCTTGCGATTTCATCTCCCCAGCCACCTTTTAGCTCCTCATATACAGGCTTTGCGTTGTTTAAAACCTTGAGATTTGTGGTAAAGTCCTCTGTTACCTCACCGTTTACATCGTAGCCGATGCAGACTTTTATTGTATCAAACTTGCCGATTGTGTCGAGATGGTTTACAGAAAGTGCTGTAAGTCCGTTAAGACGCTTGGCATATTTTAAGGTGACAAGGTCTAACCATCCGCATCTTCTCGGGCGGCCTGTTGTGGTGCCGTACTCATGTCCGAGCTCACGGATTCTGTCTCCGGTTGCGTCAAGAAGCTCTGTCACATATGGTCCCTCACCTACACGGCTTGAGTATGCCTTGATGACACCGTATACATTTCCGATATCTGAAGCTGAAAGACCTGTTCCTGTAAGAATACCACCGATTGTAGGATTTGATGATGTAACATATGGATATGAACCAAAGTCGATGTCAAGGAGTGTAGCCTGTGCTCCCTCAACAACCACCTTTTTGTCATCCTCAAGTGCCTTGTGTAAGAGTGTGATTGTATCACATACATATGGCTCAAGCTGTGCTGCATAGTCACTGTACTCTGCAAACATCTTGTCGAAATCAAGCTCCTTTGTATAATCAGTCTCAGGATCATATACCTTAAGAAGTGCAAGCTTAAGCTCTGTCTGCTCTTTTTTAACCTTTGCAGCCTTTTCAAACTCTTCGGTCTTGATAGCCTCTTCCTTCTCTTTTTCAAGAGTGTGGTAAACCTGGTAGCCATCCGTTACACAGATACCGGACTTCCATAGAGCAGGCTCTTTGGATGAGCCGCCTTTACCATATGTCCGTCTGATCTGCTGGCATACACGCCAATATGATGTTCTGTTCATCCACTTCGACTTTGGCCGGAATGAACCGATATCTGCGTGTGATGGCATCCGGAAACTGCTTCCATCCGTTTTTACCGAATTCTGCTGTTAATTCCTCTTCGGTCATGTAATGATCGATCTGGTTCGTAGGAAGTCCGGACATGTCCTGCTCTTTTTTGCCTTTTGCCTTTTCCTGCGTTCCGGGGGCGCCTCCAGGGTTTCCGGTTCCGGCGCATCCAGATCACAGACAGCTTCTGCCTCGTTAAAAAACACAATGGTCCCATCTACTTCAACGAAACTGATCTGCTGGATATCCTCCATTCTTTCAGAGGAACGTCCAAAACGGTTTTTATTAC
>ERZ779875.2099-NODE-2099-length-11274-cov-5.643997_pt1 | contig 11274 bp, 10 predicted proteins | sample MGYA00511246_ERZ779875 | MGnify/ENA primary metagenome ERZ779875 (study PRJEB29588, sample SAMEA2155093) | human gut metagenome | biome: human gut; feature: human-associated habitat; material: faeces | place: Denmark | collected 2008/2010 ... | reverse complement strand
TGTTGTTCTTGCTGTAGTTAACCATCTCTTTAGCCATATCTGTATCACGGATACGAGACTCAGCTGATGTGGTATTTTCAACAACGTTGTCGAGATTGTCAATTGTGTGCTCAAGACGATTCTGAACAGCACCGAGTGAAGATCTCTGGTCTGAAACCTTCTGTAATGCATCAGAGATAGCATCAATAGCGTATGTTCCTGCGATTCCTGAGTCATCATTTACGTTAAGACCTTTGATACCAAGATATGAAGAATTCATTGTCTCAATACCAACAGTAATCTTATTTGTCATATCAGCGTCTGATCCAACATGAAGACTGAAAGAAAGCTTGTTGGCAACCTCAGCTGAACCTTTATTAATGTTGAAAGTAACACCATTGTCCTTATCATATGCAGGATTTCCTGTAATTTCTACAGTACCATTTGTTACACCAACTTTATTCGCTGCTATAAGCTCATCTTTCATTAAGCTAACAGCTTTTTCAGCTGATATAATGGATGGATCGGCTTTGCTGACGCCATTGTCCATTTCGGCAGCCGTGTAACTAGCAGAAGCACCAGTTTTTGGTGTAGTTGTAACCTTATCTCCATTTGCGATTGTTAATGTTGTTCCTGTAGTTGATGTTTTATCTCCATCTAACACCCATCCAGCTTTAGTTACAGTCTGACCTCCAGGAGCAGCACTATCTTTAGCTACATAAGTATATGTCTTATCATTAACTGTAACCTTATCGCCAGCTGTAGTCAATTTATCAACTGCACCTTGAACATCAGCAACTGCACTACCTATTGTATAATCTTTTCCACCGATTGTTACAGATTTACCTTCGTCAAGTGCACCAGCTGCAACTTTAAATGTTGCTGTTGTTGTTCCATCAGTCAGAGTACCTTTAAGACCAGCATCATGTCCTTTCATATATTCTAGCTTTGTACCATCTCCGCCCTTAAGAAGATATGTTTCATTGAATTTTGTTGTTTCAGCTACACGATCAATCTCAGTTGTAAGCTGTGAAATCTCATCCTGAATAGCACTTCTATCTGTAGTAGAGTTTGTTCCATTAGCTGACTGTGTTGCAAGCTCGTTCATTCTCTGAAGCATTGAGTGTACTTCAGTGAGAGCTCCCTCAGCGGTCTGTACAGATGAAACACCATCTTCTGCATTTGAAGATGCTTTATCAAGACCACGAATCTGCTTTCTCATCTTCTCTGAAATAGAAAGTCCAGCTGCATCATCTGCTGCACGGTTAATTCTGTAACCAGAAGAAAGTTTCTCAGTTGACTTTGCCTGCTGACCTGTTGTTACGTTAAGCATTCTGTTGGCATTTGCTGCCTGCATGTTATGTTGTACTACCATAATATGTACCTCCATGTATTGTTATTTTGTTCCGGATAAAATCCATTTTATCCGGCATGTTATGAAATTTTCATTATGAGCATGTGCCTAGGTTCACAAGCCCATATATGGTGAAACACAATGGATAATGTGTTTCATTCCGTTTACACCATATATTTCGGCACAGATTTAAAATGTTTAACCCCTTTTTAGAAATTTTGTACTATTTTTTTGAAATATATTTCTGATTTCTTCTAAAACTAAGTGAAAATACAGTGTTTTCGGGCATTTTGCTTTTATTAAATATTTTTAATATCTCCTAATCTATCCAAATTGCAATTCGTTTTTGTCGTAATATGAAACAAAAACCATAATATTTTACACAAAGGAGTTCGCAATGAATAAATCACAACCCATTAAAAACAAAGAAAAGCTTGATAGATTTAAAAATTTCTATATTGAAGAAGAATATAATCCCAGAAACTATATGTTTATATCATTAGGGCTAAATACTGCTCTTCGGGTGTCGGATTTGCTGAAATTCACATGGAATGATGTCTATAATTTTGATAACGGTTGTTTTCGTACTCATGTTAAATTGACCGAGCAAAAGACAACCAAGCAATCTGTTATTTTTCTGAATTCAAGGATAATCAATTCTCTGAGCTGGTACAAATCAGAGGAGATAATCAAATTTTCACCTGACACTTTTTTGTTCTCAAATGCTGATAATCAGCATATATCCCGCTCAACAGCATACCGAATTGTACATAATGCAGCTGTTTCCTGTGAAATCGAGGGTGTAATCAGTCCGCACTCCCTGCGCAAAACCTTTGGCTACTATGCATGGAAGCAAGGCACATCACCGGTTCTTTTGATGGTCATATATCAGCACTCGTCATTTGAAATCACAAAACGATATCTGGGAATTGAGCAGGATGAACGCGATTCTGTGTTTAGGGACGTTGTTATCTAATGGATGAAACACATTATCCATTGTGTTTCACCATACGTGGACATGTGAACCTAGGCACATGCACATGATAAAAATTTCATAACATGCCGGATAAAATGGATTTTACCCGGAAAACGTAAAATAATATAATACATGGAGGTACATATTATGGTAGTACAACACAACATGCAGGCAGCAAATGCCAACAGAATGCTCAACGTAACAACAGGTCAGCAGGCTAAATCTACAGAGAAGCTCTCTTCTGGTTACAGAATCAATCGTGCAGCAGATGATGCAGCAGGACTTACAATTTCTGAGAAGATGAGAAAGCAGATCAAGGGACTTGACAGAGCATCAACAAACGCAGAGGATGGTGTTTCAGCAGTACAGACTGCAGAAGGTGCCCTCACAGAGGTTCACTCAATGCTTCAGCGTATGAATGAGCTTGCAACACAGTCTGCAAACGGAACAAACTCTAACACAGACCGTAAAGCTATTCAGGATGAGATTGACCAGCTTACAACAGAGATTGATCGTGTATCAGAGACAACAAAGTTCAATGAGACATATCTTTTAAAGGGAGATGGATCAGAGAAGGAGCACAATGTAAATGCACATGATGCAGGAATTGATGGTGTTACACTTACAGATAATGGGGATGGTACCGTTGGTGTAACATTAAAGACACTTGCAGCTGGAGATAAAGTTAATATAGCTGGTAAGCAGTATACGATTGGTGCGGTGGAGGCTGATGTAACAAAAGCTGTAGGAACCCCTAAAAAAGGTGATACAGTTAAAGTCGGCAATGCGGAGTATACATACGAAGATGGTAACTCAGTTGATTCTGCGGGTACAAAAGTAGCAGCTGGCTGGTATGCATCAGGTACAGATTTTAAAACAGACACAAAAGCTAATTGGGATAACGCTAAAAAGGATACCGCTGATTTAGCAGTAGCGGGAGCATCAGTAACTGTAAAGGGTAAGACTTTTAATGTTATTAACGATGCTAATACTGCAGATGGTGTTGACGACAAAGATTCATCTGTTATTACTGCTGGAAAAGCATATCAGTTACAGACAGCTGAAATCGTAAAAGCTAGCAGTATTGGAGCTGATACAGCTGCTACAACTGCAACAAACACGGCATATAATAATGCAACCACAACATTCACCCTTAACAAAGGAACTGTTTCATACAAAGACGGCTTAAGCTTCAACCTTCACGTAGGCGCTGATGCTGATATGACAAACAAGATTACAGTCAACATCGACTCAATGAACTCTGCAGGTCTTGGAATCAAAGGTATCAAGGCTGATACAGAGCAGGATGCTACATATGCAATCGACGCAATTGCAGATGCTATTTCAACAGTATCTTCACAGCGTTCAGCACTTGGTGCCGTACAGAACAGACTTGAGCATACAATCAACAACCTCGACAACGTAGTTGAGAATACTACATCAGCTGAGTCTCGTATCCGTGATACAGATATGGCTGAAGAGATGGTTAACTACAGCAAGAACAACATTCTTGCACAGGCTGGACAGTCTATGCTTGCACAGGCTAATCAGTCTAACCAGGGTGTACTTTCTCTGTTACAGTAATTTCATAATGAACCATTGACTAATAGGGAACTCTTTTTGGGTTCCCTATTCTTTTAAGGAAAAAAGGGAGTATGAAGGGTGATGGTTATAAATCAAAAGTTTTTTGGTGCAGATAGTATTTTTTCTATTATTACTACGGTAGTAATGGTGTTTGTTAGCATATTTACCGCAGGAAGTGCAATTTGTATTGCCTGGACGCAAAGAAAAAATGGAAAAAGAAATCATTTAAATAATTTATCTGTAGAATTTGTTACGGATTTTATCCAACCTTTGGAAGAGTATGAGGTATCTATAAAAAATAAATTTGAAGTATTACATGATCTGGACACGGATAAAGAAAGAGTAAAAGTTATGATAGGTGCATTAGGAAATATCAATGTTCATACGGAGTTTCTCTATTGGGAACAGCATAAAGGAGATATTGAAAATGCATTGAAGAAAAAAGAAAATGATAAAAATGTTGGAGAGGAATTCTCAAATATTTATGAGTTTGTAAAAGCTGCAAGAAAGTTTAAATCGGATATTAATAATATGCAAAAAGAAATGAGTCATTTTCTTGAAGGTGACGAGACACCAAAAGGACATAAATTTGATGAGGATGATATAAAAAATACTGGTGGTACATTGATTGGTAATATGTTGAAAATAACAAAAAAATTACCCCGGGAGTTAAAAATTAATGAAGTACTTAATGAGATGAAAAATAATAGAGGAATGTAATACATATGAGAGGAAAAACTAAGGAAAGCCATTATCTTATTACAAAATTATTTGCAACGGATTACTTTTATTTTTATTGTAAGCCATTGCTTTTTTTTACATATTTTTTCCCATATCAAATTTCAAAGAATGGACAATTTTCTACTTATGAAGAGTTTGAATATGAAAAGAAAATGAATGATATTCGGGAAGAAAAATTTGGAAAGTACGGAAACTATGCATCACAGGGGTTTGGAAATATAGCTTTTTATAAACCATGTGTTACATTTCAATATTTTTATAATAAATTGTGTTTGTATCAAAAAGAAAAAAATAAATTTTTTTGTATTCGGGAAGATGGAATTCAGGATATAGAAGATAATATTATGAAGGAAGATTTGAAATATATTCTTAAAGATAAAAAACTTTTGCTGAAAAAGAACATGTTTATTCCGAATGGAGTTAAAGAAATATTATTGTTGCAATTAGAAAAATATGAGAATAAATATGTATTGTCAGAATTATTGTATTATATTGTATCGGAAAATCATATGCTTCCAGATATTGATGCAGAACGATTAAAGCAGCATCAGAAACAATTTTCAGATAAAAAAGATGAATTTAGGCTTAATATTTGCATGAATTTACGGGAAAAGATGGATGAAGACAGAAAAAATCTTGTGGAAAAACTGGTACATGCGAAGGCAATTCAAATGGTTTGCATAAATGGAAACAGTTTATTGAAAAAAAACGAACAAAATATAACACTATTGGAGGAGATTATTGAACAAAAGAAAAAGAATAACGAAAAGAATTTAAATTTAGAAATTATTATTGAAAAACCAGAGAGCAAAGCAGAATTGGATGCATGTAAATTTAAGGAAAATTTTGAGCATAGATATATAGTAAAAAAACAGTTGATTCAGCGTACAATTACGTTTCTTGAGCAAATATCAAAGAAAGTTGCAAAAAGACATATACATGTAAAAATGACAGAAGTTGTATTACCATATGCAATTATGATTGTAAAATTTGAAGAAAAAGAAATGGACTATATGAAAATTGACTTATATTCTCCTTATATAATAGAAAAAAAAGAAAGACCAAGTTTTTATATATTTCGCAATATGCAAGAGAATTTGTATCAGCATTTCCAAAATGTTTTTTATAATATATGGAATGATGATGTTAATTCTGTATTTTTAATTGGAGAAGAAAATGATTAGTGAAAAAAAATATTATGACTTTTTGTATGAAAATTTTTTAGTAAAAAATAAGGAGCAATGGGAAAAAGCTAATTTATGGTGTGAGAATCATACTTTTTGTAAAATGGATGAAGAGACAGAAAAGCTTCTTGAGTTATTGAACGGAATAGAAAAAAAATATGAGTTTAATTTGCAAAGAATGTGCAGAAATAATTTTGAACTTTTATCATTGTATCAAATAGAGTTTCTTGGCCAAATAAAAAAGAGGCAAAGAAGTATCGGATTGAAATTTTTGATAGTTTGTTGTTTAGCGGATAAAATATTGGATTCTAAGCGTTTTTGCACAGAGGAGCAGCAAAAAATTATAAATTTGTTAACAATGGAAAGAAGGAGGCAGGAAGCTTCTTTTTTTGAATTGGGTGAATTATTAGAGGAGATTGATCATTATATAGAGGAATATGAAAATACAGAATTAAAGGAAAAAATTTTAAAATTAATATCAGATGCTTTTACATCCGAACAATATATGTGGAGACATTTGTTACTGGAAAAGGAAGCTTTTAATCAAAAAGTGATAGGGCTATTGACAGATAAATCTGTTAAATTTGAAAAGGCTGTTTTACTACTTTCGTTAAAAGAAGAAATGTCGAAAGCAGCGATTGAGGCAGCAGATCTTATCGGAAAAATTAGCTGGCTTACAGATGATTTGTGTGACTTTATATCAGACATTCGGGAACAACGAAAAAATTCACTCTTATATTTTGAAATGCCGGATGAAGAGATGGATCTTGAATATAGAGCGGAAATGGCATTGGAACATATGAGTAATCATATAAGAAGACTTGAAGATTATTTAAAAAAATTAGAAATAATAGCACCGGGTGATTTGTATTTTTATATTATAAATATGGTAAAAAGGTGGTTTGCGGACATTGAGGATTATGAAAAAGAAAATAAATAGATTTTTCAAGTAAAATTCATGAGCAAACAGATTTTTTACTGGTAGGAAGATAGGGAGGATTATTATATGATTTATTTGTAAAGATCTGAAGCAAAGGAGGAAAGTGCTATGCAGGAAAAAAAGATTTATTCAGAAAAGTTGGGAAAAGATATATCAATTTCACAGTGTGTAAATGAAAATGAGAGTCGTATTATCATGGAAGATGTGGACTGTTCCATGGTAGGGTGGACACATAATGGTTGGAACAATGATAATGGTGGGGCAAGTAGTTGGTAAAAATATGAGTCGACGGTCAGAAATAAATTTCTGACCGTTATGGCTTTATGGAGGAAAGATGAAAAACGGTGTATATGTTGCAATTTGTTATATATGCAATGAAAAATGTAGTTTTTGTCCTTGTACAAAAAGGGAAAAATTAGAACAGAAAATTGTAAATGTCAATTCTCTGTTTTTTTTATTTAAACAATTACAGGAACAACATTGTATGCAGATAACAATTTCAGGTGGGGAACCAACACTTCATCCAAATTTTATTGAAATTATATCTTTTGCACAAAAATGCGGAATGTATGTTACGGTTTTAAGTAATGGAGAAAATTTTGCAAATAATGCTTTTGTAAATGAAATAAAAAAATGTATAGATATAACAAAATTACGTATAATTACAACTTTACATAGTTCGATTCCAGAGAAACATGAATTGGTAAATAAAAGCAAAGGAAGTTTTCATAAAAGTGTTGCTGGTCTGAAAAATATGTATGAACTGGGGGCAAAGATTGAAATTAAGCATTGTATTACAAAAGAAAATATAAGACAACTGGAACAATTTTATTTGTATTGTGACAATGAATTTCCTGAAAATGTAAATATACAATTTTGTGGAATTGATTATGTTGGTATAGAGAAAAAACAATTGGAAAAAGCTTTTTTATCATCCGAAGATATAAAAGAACAATTGGAAAATACATTTGATCTATATTTAAATAAAAGGAAACATGGAAGTAAAAGGCATCTGTATGCAATTAATATTCCTTTGTGTGCCTGTGATGTGTATTATTGGAAATTAATGTCTTTAAAAAAAGATATAGTGTATGAGGGATATGCAGATCCATATAGTAATAACCTGATGGAGGCAGAAAGAAATGTTGCTGTCAGTGAAAAATATTGTCGGGAATGCAAAGCATATGAAATCTGTAATGGAACCTACAAGACAGCATTTGATTATTTTGGAGAACGGCTTGTGAAGCCATATTTATAAGATGAAAAAAACACAAATTTTATGGAATGAAAGTAAAAAAAATATGTTGAGTATATCTCCTTACGCGAATATATTTGTTGATCGTCAAGGAAGAATTTTTTGTTATCGTGAGACTTTGGAAAAAAATATTATGATATCAGGTATGGATTATAAGTGTGCAAATGAACTGGTAGAATATTTATCAGTTCCAATCAAAGAAGATGAATTGAGAATAAAAATAATAAAATTACTGGGTAAGGATGCAGATGAAATACTTGAATTAATGATATCACAGGAGTTAATTGAAAAATGCGGATAGAGTATATACAATCATTTCAAATAGATAAAAATGTTACATTTACAGGAGCTATGGTTGCCATTGAAGGTACGAAAGCATTTATGATTCAAAAGTGTGGATATATTCTTTTAACAGATATCACTGTCATAAATGTTTTACAATGTAAAACTGTTCCGGAATATTTATACAGAATATTAAAAAGTCGAAAATTTCTTATAAGTTCAAATATTAAAGAAAGTAAAGAAAAAGAGATAGAAGTTCGACCAGAGTTTTTTATGATTGATATGACAAATAAATGTAATTTAAGATGTAATTATTGCTTGAGAAATTTGGAACAAGAAGAAAATTGTATTTCAACAGAAAAATTACGGGATATTGGAAAATTTATTACAACGTATTGTGACGAATATAAAATTGCAAATATCAGCGTACAGGCATGGGGAGGAGAACCTTTGTTAGAAAAGAATAAAATAATTGCACTAACAAAGTTTATAACTCCCCAAAAAACCAAAGTACATTATTCAATTGAAACAAATGCAACATTATTAACTAATGATGTTATAGAGGAACTTTATAAAAATCATATAGGTATTGGAATTAGTATTGATGGGGATAGAAAATGTCATGATTTACAGAGAACATTTGTCTCAGGTAAAGGCAGCTATGATACTGTAAAAAAAAATCTTTTGCAAGCACAAAGGTACTATAAAAATAAAATAGGTACAATTACTACTATAACAAAACAAACTGCTGTACATATCGAAAAAATAATTGAACATTTGGTTTTGGACTTACACATAAGTAATATAAAATTAAATTTTGTGCATGCAAGTACATACACACATGGACAAAATCAATGTTTGAATACGCAGGAAATTGCGGATACAGAACTTCGTATTTTATATAAAATTATTGAATTGCAGGAGCGTGGTTATGATGTAATGGAACACAATATATTTATTAAGTTGAAAAACCTGTTGTTTCGCGAATATGCGGATATATGTCTTTCTTGTGGTTGTTGTGGTGGGGAAAAAATGATTGTATTTGATATGGATGGAAATATTTATCCATGTGAATTAACGGATGATGCAAGTTTTGTGATTGGAAGCATATATAAGAAAGAGTCATTAATAGAACAAATTAAAATGACAATTGATAAAGATAAGGCTTTTTTTAAGATGAAAAAAGCAGTCGAGTGTGAAAAGTGTTACTGGAAATTTTTTTGCAGAGGTGGATGTACAGTTCGGGCATTGAGTGAAAAAAGACAAATGGAAGTTATAGATATTGATCATATTGAATGTGCTATTAATCAGGTGTTATATCCAGCACTTATGGAATTAGTTTTAAGAAAACCACATATTGTTAATCAAATGCTGGGAGAGGATTTGTTAGTAGATGAATAAGAATAAGGACATTTTGCTGGATATTTTAGAAAAGAACTGGGAACCAGAACAGATATATAATATGTTTCCCAACCCTTCTCCTTGGAAAAATGAAATAGAGCAGGAAAAAACAGGATACTGTTGGCTTATTACTGAATTACATGCATTAATGTATTTTATGAGTAAAAAGTATGGGACGAAAGATATATATTTTTCATTAACAGATTTGATAGTTTTTGATAAAGTGGAAAAAGCAAATTGTTTTTTTGAAAAAGTATATAAGACAAGAAGATTGCCTACAACAAATGAGGAAGTAACATATATTTTGACAAATGCTATGTCCGATAGAGGACATTGGGAAATGTCCGTAAACTTAATAAAAAAATATGGACTTGTTCCGATAGAAAAAAAAGAGTGTGAAAAAAATAATTTGCGTACAGGTGAAATTAATGCTGTTTTAGCCTTCTTAATGAGATATTATGCTTCCATTATTCGAGATAGGGAAAAGGTAAAAAAAATAAATGATTTTTTACAAATAAAAGAAATTGCAATGAAAAAAATAAAAGAGATTCTTTATACATATATTAAAAAACCAAAGGAAAAAATTCAAATTCCGGATTATATAAAAAAGAAAGAAAAAAGTTGGATATCGCCGAAAGAATTTTATGATCGATATGTTTGTTTTCCATTTGATGATTATGCATGTTTTTTTGTGGGAGCAAATGAACAAGATAGCGTTATTAAAGTTTCTTTGAAATCGTTGGGAAATATATACGAAAATGGTTCATTAACTTTTTGGAAAATATCCTCCGATGTAATGTATAATGGAATATATAAACAGCTACAACAAGGAGATACTTGTTGGATAGGATTGGATGGAGGTAAATTTTTATTTAGAGATAGTGGAATTTATGATGATAGTGTTTTTAATATAAAAGAAATATTAGGATATGATGTACAATTGAATTCTGAAATGATTTCCTTGTATAGAATGGCGAAAACGACACATTCTATGTTACTATTCGATATGGCTTCTGGAGAATGTGGAAAATGGTGGAGAGCACAAAATAATATTGAAAATTATGAAACACATAATGAAAATTTTTTCATATCCGATAGTTGGTTGAAAAAATATGTATTTATAGCTGTTTTAAATAAAAAAAATATTAATATGGATGTATTTAAACATGTGTTTTTAGAGCCATGGAAAATTTTATAACATGTAAATATATTTCATTGGTTATGTTATTTGAAAAGGTAAAAAATGTCAGTTGAGGTGGAAATGTTTACCTTGATTATTTTCCATAAGATTAAAGAAAATATCAGATCTGATAACAAAGAATGGATTCAGGCACATACAAAGCTGATAAGACTTTGTATGCGCCTGTTTTTGATTCTGCCCGTTGGTAAAAAAAAGCAATTCAATTTGGCAAATAATCTCCAAACTGAGTAGTTTTATCTTCATCAGTTTGGAGATTTAAATAACATTAGGATCGTTCTATACTTTTTCAGGCATAGAATTTAATGCTTCCTCATATTCCTCAGGAGAATATTTTCTTAAAATCTGTTCTCTGGTTAAACCAAGATCAATCATATTTT
>ERZ779875.2098-NODE-2098-length-11283-cov-13.480228_pt1 | contig 11283 bp, 7 predicted proteins | sample MGYA00511246_ERZ779875 | MGnify/ENA primary metagenome ERZ779875 (study PRJEB29588, sample SAMEA2155093) | human gut metagenome | biome: human gut; feature: human-associated habitat; material: faeces | place: Denmark | collected 2008/2010 ... | reverse complement strand
TGATGTGCAGGGTGTACAGGTAGGGCGTGCCGGGTCTGGGCTCCCAGAGATGCACTTCCGGGATGGTGATCGTGCCTTCTGCACTCTCGGCGCTTGCAACGGCGTTGCCGTCAGCATCCAGCACCGTGACACGGACAGGCGCGCTGCCGGTGGTTTTTACCGCGTACTGCACCGTGCCGTCCACGGCGGGCACTATGGTCACATCCTCGATGTACTCTTTAGGGGTGGTGTAGAGCACCACCGGGCGATGGATGCCCGCATAGTTGAAAAAGTCAAAGTTGGGGCGGTTCTGGGGTGCGGCGGCACGCTTGGCAGCCTCCACACTGGGGATACCCGCGTTGTCCGAGCCAAAGAAGGCCAGCTGCCCGTCCTCGTTGCCCACAGGCAGGGTGCTGTGGTTCACCCGGTTGTCACAGGCTACGGTCAGCAGTGCGGTCTCGCCGGGTTGCAGCAGAGCGGTGACGTCCGCTTCAAAGGGGGTAAAGCCGCCCTTGTGCTGCGCAATGAGCTGGCCGTTCAGCCAGACCTTGGCCGTGTGGGTCACCGAGCCGAACCGCAGCACCACCCGCTGCCCGGCGCAGAAGGCGGGCAGGGTGACCTTGCGCTGATCCCCCACCCAGCCGTAGTGGCGGCGCAGGGCGGTGGTCTGGTCGTTCTGGTCGTTGTAGCTGGCGGGCACGGCGATGGGCTGGGCATCCGGCAGGGGCTTTGCGGGATCGAACTGGTCTTCCACGCAGCTGCCCAGCGCAAACGCCCATGTGCCGTCAAGGCTCAGCTTCAAGCGCGCTTCATTCTGTTCAGGATATAACATAACGCTTTCCCTCTATTTCTGCAAAAAATGCGGGGCGCGGGTACTGCCCACGCCCCGCTTACGGGTGATTTGTTTAGCCCTTGATGCCGGTGGATGCCACGCCCTGCACAAAGTACTTTTGCAGGGAGAGGAACACGATCAGCACCGGGATCAGTGCCACCACAGAGGCCGCCATGATCAGGCCGTACTCTGCGGAATACTGGGTGATGAACATACGCAGACCGATCTGGATGGTCTTGAGCTCGGTCTTGGTCAGGTAGATCAGGGGGCCAAGGAAGTCGTTCCATGTGTTCACGAAGGTGAAGATGGTCAGGGTGGACAGGGCGGGCAGGCTGAGCGGCAGCATGATGTGCCACCAGATGCCGTACTCGCTCAGGCCATCAATGCGGGCAGCCTCACACAGCTCGGTGGGCACGCCCTCGTAGAACTGCTTCATCAGGAACACGCCGAAGGCGCTGAAGGCCTGCAGGCACATAATGGCCAGATGGGTGTTGTTCAAATGCCACGAGCTCATCATCATGAACTGGGGCACCATGTAGGCCTGCCAAGGCACTGCGATGGTGGCAATGTAGCCGAGGAAGAGCACGTTTTTGCCCTTGAACTGCATCTTGGCAAAGGCGTAGGCTGCAAAGGAGGAGGTGAACAGCTGCAACAGGGTGACCACCACGGTGATCTTGACCGTGTTTTTCACAAAGGTCAGCAGCGGGATCTGGGTCCAGATGTCCACATAGTTCTGCCAGCGGGGATTTTTGGGGATCCACTGGATGGGGAAGCCGAACACGTCCTTATTCAGCTTAAAGGAGGAGGACAGCATCCACAAAAAGGGCAGCAGCATACAAGCTGTGATGACGATGAGGAAGAAATAGATCAGGAACTTGGAGATGAAATTGCGGCGCTTCTGAGAGGCCTCGGTCTTGATAATAGCAGCAGACATGGTTCTTCCTCCTTTCTCAGTTATCGCCCTTGGAGCCGCGGAACTGGATGATGGTAACGATCAGCACCAGTACGAACAGCACCATGGCAATGGCACTTGCGTAGCCGTATTTCGGGGTATTGACGAAGGCCACATTATAGATGTAGTACACCAGCGTCATGGTAGCAGTACCGGGGCCGCCCTGCGTGATCATGTACATCTGGTCGTAGACCTTGAAGCCGGAGATGGTGAGCATGATGACCACAAAGAAGGTGGTGGGCCGCAGCTGGGGCAGAGTGATGTGCCAGAACTGCTGCCAGCGGTTTGCACCGTCCAGCTCGGCGGCTTCGTTCAGGTCCGGGTTGCAGCCCTGCAGGCCTGCCAGATAGATGACCATGTAGTAGCCCATGTTCTTCCACACGCTGAACAGGATGACCGTGATCATAGCGGTGTCCTTACCGGCAGCCCAGCGGGGCAGGTTTTCCGCCGCCACGCCAAAGAACTGGTTCAGGATCATGTTGATAGGGCCCATGGAGGGGTTGAAGATCATATTCCACACCGCTGCCACCGCTACCAGCGAGGCAACATAGGGGAAGAACGCCACGGTGCGGAAGAAGTTGCGCAGCTTCACGTTCTGGTTCAGCAGCACAGCCATGGCCAGCGAGCAGGCCAGCGTAAGCGGCACGGTACCGATGACATAGACGACGGTGTTTTTCAAAGCCGCCTGAAAGATCTTATCGGTTGTAAAGAGCTTTACAAAGTTTTTCAGGCCGACAAATTCGATAGCGTGGCGGCCGTCCCATGCGCAGAAGGCCAGCGCAATGGCAAACACCATGGGCACCAGCGTAAACACGCAGAAACCAATGAAGTTTGGCGCAATGAAGGAATACGCGATCAGAGAATCGCGGGTCGATTTTTTTAGCACTTTACGGGGAGTTTTATTCTGGACAGCAGCACTCGCCATAAAAGAGCCTCCTTTCCCGGAAGTATAACAGTTTTTCCAAAAAATGAGCGGGGCGGGCGCTGTGCATACCCGCCCCGCTCGGACAGGGCTTTTTTCCGATGCTCGTCATCGGAAAATGAATGGGGATCGAAAACAATGAAGAAGGAGAACCGCAAACCATTGCGGGAAACGCTTTATCAGCCGAGAACTGCGGGAACCTGATCGTTCATGTTCTGGATGCCCTCGTCCACGGTCTCGCTCATGGTCATAATGGCATCGTGCTCGGCGTTCAGAATGGTCTCGATATCAGATGCGTACTGGGTGTAGGGCATTTCCAGATAGACATTGCTGGTGGTCAGTGCATCCACAGAATTGCTGTCCTCGGGGAAGCCCTCGGTGGACTTGATGATCTCGGCGGTAGCAGCGGAGCCGCAGGCCGGGAAGGTGCCGGTCTTGGCAATGGCCTGTGCGCCCTCCTCGGAGACACACCAGTTGATGAAGTCGGCAGCGGCCTCTGCCTTGGGAGAATCGGCGTTGATGGCCAGACTGGTCACAGTGCCCAGCGTAGAACCAGCCTCTGCACCGGCGGGGTGCGGATACTTGACGATGCCCCAGTTGAACTTGGTCTCGGCATCCTTCATGTAAGCTTCCAGCGTGGAGATGAACCAGCTGCCCATGTTGACCATTGCGCACTGCTGGTTCTCAAAGGCTGCGGAGTAGTGCAGAGAAGAGGTCTTGAGGTAGCCGTAGTCCATGCAGATGCCGTCCTTCTGCTGGGCAATGACCATATCGTAGGTGGGCTTCATGAAGTCGTATTTGCCGTCGATGATGGTGTTTTTGCCGTCCAGAATGGAGAACAGAGAAGCGGCAGAGCGCCAGGTGTGGTAGTGGCAGCCATAGACCTTGGTGTCGCCGGAGCCGCTGGTCATCTTGCGTGCCAGAGCATCGTAATCTTCCATCGTCAGGTCATTGGAGGGATACTCCACACCGGCCTTATCGAACAGATCCTTGTTGTAGTACAGCACCCAGAAGTCGCTGCGGAAGGGCACGGCGTAGAAGTTGCCGTCATCGGTGGTCAGCTGCTCGATGGTGCCGTTGAAATCGCCGGTGTCGCGGGTCAGCACCTCGTTCAGGGGCTTGAGGTAGTCCAGATTGATCAGGTTTGCGTAGCCGGGGATATCCTTAACGGTCACGACATCCAGATCAGCGCTGCCGGCCAGCTGGGTAGCCAGAACGGTCATGTAATCGCTGGAGCCCAGATCCACCATCTCGATGGTCACGTCCTTGTGGCTTGCCATGTAGCCGTCGGCCATGGCCTGCCAGTAGGGAGTGGACTCCTTATCCCACACTGACCACTGCAGGGTAACAGGGCCTGCGGCTGCGGAAGCAGCGGTGGAACCGGCAGTGGAGGAAGCAGCGGTGGAGCTTGCAGAAGAGCCGCCACAGGCGCTCAGGGCAGCAGCTGCGCCGCAGGCAGCGGCAGCGGTAAGGAACGAACGACGAGAGATCTTTTTCATAAGTGTGTCCTCCTTCAGGGCAGTGTGTTTGTTCTGTGCAGCAGCCTCCCCCGTGCCGGGGAGCCGCTCGCTTTTGTTGACACTAGGATACCGCACAAACGCAAAAACCGGAATGGAAAAATTCCGGGAAGAGTTGCAGTTTTTCTGTATCTTTTAAAAAAAGATGTACTTTCTTACACTGGAGTCTGCACTTTCTTGTTCTCTTGCACAGTTTGCATCCGTGACGAGAGAAAAAAGCATATAAAGTACACAATTCTCATGAAAAAAGCCGTTGACAAACCGCGCCGGAATCAGTACTGTATAAAGGAAAGAATGCAAACTGTCACCAGAAAGGAGGCACCGTTATGAAGAGCAGCCACCGTTTCCCGCTGCGGCGGCAGATCGTGTGGGGAATGCGCTTTTTTACCTTTCTTACCTCTCTGGCCGTGGGCGCGGCGCTGTTCATTCTCTCCAACCAATATGTGCGTGCCAACTCCCTGCAGGCGGCAGAGTTCAACCTGCGGCTGGTGGCTACCTCCATCGAGACCAGTCTGGAAAGCGCCGATGCTCTTTTGAACTGGGCTTCCATTGACAGCACCGTGCGGCGGTACATCTCGCAGGAAAATATCAACGGCACCCAGACCATTGCCGCCTACGAAGCCATGCAGGAAAAATACTATTCCAGCACCCTGTACAGCCATATCCTCCGCTTTTTTGTTACCAATGAGAACGACCGGCATTTGCAGTTCGGCCCGCTGAACTCCTCGGCGGCGCTCAACCGCACCAGCGTAAAGCAGTTTCTCACCAAGGGGTACGGGATGCAGTTCGCCACCGACCCGCTGCTGCCCGGCAGTCCGAGCTGCATCGCCATCAGCCAGCCTGTCCGCTGCGGCAAGGGCACCTTGCACCGGGGCAGCACCTACCTTGCGCTGGATACCGCCATTATCACCGACCCGGCAGCAGGTTACAGCCTGACCGACGGCAGCGCGTTGTACTGGGAGATGGGCAGCCGCCTGTGGCAGATCGAAAACGGCAGCCTGACCGAGATTGAAAATCCGCTGCGGGAGGTGGACTACACCCTGCGCACCGGCAGCAATAACGGCGTGACAGAGCAGACCGCATGGCAGGGCAAGGTGCAGCTGGACGGCCAGAAGTATTATGTAGTCAAGGTAACACTGAACGGCCGCAGCGCGGCACTGGTACAGCTTTTGCCCGCAAATACCTTTTTGCTGCACTACGGCGTGTACCTGTGGCTGGTCGCCCTTGGCACTGCCATCATCTGGGGACTGAGCTTTTTGATGCAGCACTGGCTGGAGCGGGTCATCACCCGCCCGGTGGAGGCGCTGCAAAAGCGCATCGAAACCGTGGGCAGCGGCAACTTTGCCCCCGACCGCACGGTGGAGTGGAACAACGAGCTGGGCGACATCGGCCGGGGCATCAACCAGCTGGCTGAAAACGTGGACAGCCTGATGACCCGCCGGGTGGAGGACGAACGTCGCAAGCAGGAGCTGGAATACCGGATGCTGCAAAACGAGGTGAACCCGCACTTTATCTACAACACCCTCAACAGCATCCGCTGGATGGCTACCATCCAGCACGCGCCCGGCATTGCCGAGATGGTCACCGCCTTTGCACGGCTGACCAAAAGCATCTCCAAAGGCACCCAGAAGCTGGTGCCTTTGCAGGAGGAGCTGGCATTGCTCAACGATTACTTTACCATCCAGCAGTACCGCTACGGCGGCGACCTGGAGATTGAGGTCTCCCGCATTGAAAGCGAGACCCTTTGCCGGGACTGCATGATTCCCCGGTTCACCTTGCAGCCGCTGGTGGAAAACGCCATCTTCCACGGGCTGGAACCCAAGGGCGGCCACGGCAGCGTGCTGCTGGATATCTCCACCGACCCGGATACCGGGGACGTATTGCTGCGCATTACCGATGACGGCGTGGGCATGCCGCCGGAGCAGGTAGCTCACCTTCTGGACGAGCCCGCCGAGGGTGCCGAAAAGGCTGAAAAGTTCCGTCATGTCGGCCTGTGGAACGTGAACCGCCGCATCCGGTATTCCTTTGGCGAGGGTTACGGCCTGACCATTGAAAGTGAAGAGGACGTGGGCACCGAGGTCACCATCCGGCTGCCCTATCAACAGAAAGGAGACACCCATGCTGCGGATATTACTGGTGGATGATGAGCCGCTGGTGCTCATCGGCCTGCAGGGGATGCTGGAATGGGAAAAGCTGGGCTATACCGTCTGCGGCACCGCCCGCAACGGAAAGCTGGCGCTGGAACTCATTGAGCGGGAGAAGCCGGATATCGTCATTGCCGACGTAAAAATGCCGGTGATGGACGGGCTTACCCTTGCCCGCACCTGCCGGGAGCGCAACGCCCTGCCCGCCTTTATCATGCTGACCAGCTTTGAAGAATTTGATTACATCAAGCAGGCCATGGGTGCCGGAGTGGTGGATTATCTGGTCAAGCTGGACCTGACCCCCGAAAACCTGCAAACCGCCCTTGCCAAGGCCGCCGAAAAGGTAAAAAAGGAGCGTGCTTTGCTGGGCGAATTGTCAGCACAGGAAAATCTTGCCGAGAGTGTGCGCAGCTATCAGGAGCGTTTTTTCGTGCGGTTGTACGCCGGGCTGTTCCCGGACGAAGCCGCATTGGAGCAGCCTTTGCAGCACATGGAGCTGAACCTTGCAAGCGACGCCTACCTTGTAGCCAGCTGCGAGATCATCGCCAACACCGCCCTTACCCCCGCCCAGCAGCTGAAGCTGAGTTTTTCCTGCGGGCGGATGCTGGAGACCACCCTGCAAAACTACCTGCCCTGCTATGTGACCGGGGCGGATGCCATGCGCTGCAATGTGCTTTTCTGCCTGACCGATGCCCAGTGCCAAAAATACCGGACGGTACTGCGCCCGCTGCTGGAACGCGCCAGCCAAATTCTATACAACTATTTCACGGTACGGCTGCTCTGGGCGGTAGGACGCCCCACCGGCTCCCTGCTGGGGCTGGCGCGCCGCTGCCGGGAAAACGCCCACCTACAGCCCCTGCTCACGGTGGAGCAGCCCATCCAGTTCGTGGAGGTCAACGAGGGCGACGCCACCGCCGGGAAGATGCAGGTGGTGGCACAGGTGCAGGAGTATGTTAAGAATCATCTTTCGGAAAAACTGACGCTGGCCGATGTGGCGGCTGTATTCAATTTTTCGCCCAACTACCTCAGCCAGCTGTTCGGCAAATACGGCGACAGCGGCTTTGTGGAGTACATCACCGAGACCCGCATCGCTGCGGCAAAAGAGATGCTGGAACAGGGCGATTTGAAAGTATACGAGATCGCTGAGAAACTGGGGTACGAGAGCGCTTTCTATTTTTCCAAGGTATTCAAAAAGGTCACGGGGCTCAGCCCGCGGGAATACCAGCAAAGTATTTAAAATCGGAGGCTTTTATGATACAGGAACAGCTTGCTCATCTGCCGGAATTTCTTCCCGATTACCGGCCCTTTCCCCCTGTCAAAGAGCACACCGCATGGCAGGGGCTGCCCCTGCGGGCAAAGCAGCGCTTTTTGCAGGCGGGGGAAGCCGCGCTGCAAACGCCCATTGCGCCCCTGCCGCTCTCGCTCTGGCTGGATTTCACCCACACTGGGCGGCGCACCCCATGGGAGACGGCTTACTTTTCCCGCCGGGCGCGGCTGTGCGCGCTGGTAAGTGCCGAGTGTGTGGAGCACAAAGGGCGCTTTCTGGATGAAATTGCCGATACCGTATGGGCGATCTGCGAGGAAAGTGCATGGCAGCTGCCCGCCCACAACAGTTATGTGCGGGACACCCCGCAGCTGCCCCTGCCGGACACCACCCGCCCCATCGTGGATTTATTTGCCGCCGAGACCGGCGCGCTTCTGGCGCTGACCCGGTACTTACTGCCCGATGAGCTGGATACTGCCGCGCCGGGCATCACGGCGAGGATGGAGCGGGAGCTGGACGCCCGCATCCTGACGCCTTATTTTACAAGCCACTTCTGGTGGATGGGCAACGGCGAAGAGCCTATGTGTAACTGGACGAGCTGGTGCACTCAGAATGTGCTGCTCACCGTTTTTCTGCTGCCCACCACCCAGCAGCAGCGAAAAGCTGCCGTCAAGCAGGCAGCCTACAGCCTCGACTGCTTTTTGAAGGACTACGGCGCGGACGGCTGCTGCAACGAGGGTGCGCAGTATTATCGCCACGCCGGACTGACCCTGTGGGGCTGTCTTGAAATTTTATCCAACGTTGCGCCGGAGGCCTTCCGCCCGCTATTCAGAGAAACAAAGATCAAAAATATCGCGGAGTACATCTGCAATGTCCATGTGGAAGGACCTTACTATCTGAACTTTGGCGATTGCAGCCCCCTGGCCGGGCGCTGCGGTGCACGGGAATACCGCTTTGGACAGGCCGTAGGCAGCGATGCTTTGCAGGCCCTTGCGGCGGCAGATTTCCGCGCCGATGCCGACCCCGACCATTTGCAGAACCCGGACGGCAGCACCCACATCAACCTGTGGTACCGGCTGACCACCGCCTTTGCCGAGCAGGAACTGATGGAATACGCCGCAGTTCCCCAGCATCGTTCTGCAGTATGGTACCCCAGTGTAGGCATTTATGCCGCACGGCAGGGCAGCTGGGTGCTGGGTGCAAAGTTTGGCTCCAACGGCGACAGCCACAACCACAACGATACCGGCAGCATTACCGTGTACAAGGACGGAAGACCGTTTCTCATCGATATCGGAGTGGAGAGCTACACCAAAAAGACCTTCAGCCCTCAGCGGTATGAGATCTGGACGATGCAGAGCGCATGGCACAACCTGCCCACCTTTGACGGCGTGCAGCAGCTGCCCGGCGCGGAATACGCTGCCCGGGAGGTGTGCACCGAGGAAAATAGCATCACCGGCGAACTGGCGGGCGCGTACCCGCCCATCCCGGGGCTTACCACCTACCGCCGCAGCGTATCTGTCAGCGAACAGGGCATCACCCTGCGGGACGAAACAGACTATCCCGGCACAGTAGACCTGACCCTGCTCACCGAGCAGCAACCCGTCCCCACTGCGGACGGCTTTGCGGTGGGCACACTGGGCGGCATCCGCTTTGACCCGGACGCCGCAACGGCTGCTGTTACGGCGGTGCCTATCACCGACCCGCGCCTGCGCACCGCATGGCCGGAAACGATCTATAAGATCACCCTGCATTTCCAAAAAATGCTGAAGCTCGAACTGTACTAAGGAGAACTGCCATGGAAACCATCAAGCTGAAAATTCTGGACGAAGCCGGCCACACCCTGATGACCTGTGACGCTGACACCGCCGTATCCCTTGTTTACACCAACTGCTACAAGCCCGGCGACCGGGTGGCGCTGGAGATCGACCATCCCGGGCAGTACTGCGTCATCCAGTTCGAGGACACCATGCCCGAAGCCCTTGTGTATGTGGTCAAGCGGGAGATCAACTTCCACATTCCCTTCGGGGAGCAGGCCATCACCTACTCGCCCAAGAGCTTTGCGGGCAGCCGTCACGTTATCCGGGCACGGCTGGCACTGCCGGAAGAGATTGCCGCCCGGCGGAATCTGGCCTTCAACTGCTATGACGAGCATGGCGACACCGGTTTTTATCCCCACGCCAGCGCCAACGTAGAAACGCGCGGCGAGGCGGTGTTTGCCGCCCGCAACGCCATCGACGGCATTTTTGAGAACAGCGCCCACGGCGAGTATCCCTACCAGAGCTGGGGCATCAACCGCGACCCGAACGCAGCCCTGACGCTGGATTTTGGCCGGGAAGTACTGCTGGATGAGCTGCGCATCACCGAGCGGGCAGATTTCCCCCACGACAACTACTGGGTAAAGGCCACGGTGGAATTTTCTGATGGCAGCCAGCTGGACATCCCGCTGGTGAAAAGCGCCAAACCCCAGAGCGTGGCCTTTGAGCCCAAGCGGGTGCGCAGCCTTGTGCTGAAGGATCTGATTCAGGCCGAGGGGACTTCCCCCTTCCCGGCGCTGACCCAAATCGAAGCCTTTGGCACCGAGGTGAAGTAAAATGAGCATCTACAATGCCCTTTATGGGCGGGACGGCCACGGCGTAGGCCCAAACGAGCCGGAGAAAAAAGGCTTTGCACGCTTTTGCCAGATGGTCGGCCGCGACCTCGGCCAGCTGCTGGGCACGAACCTGATGGTCTGCGTGCTCTGCCTGCCTGCCGCACTGGGGGTCTCGCTGGGCGTGACCCTGCTCTCCCTGCCGCTGACGGTGGTGTGCAGTGCGGTCACCGGTCTGCTGACCGGCGCCGGCGTTGCCGGCATCGCCATCTCGCTTGCGGCGCAGTCCACCCTATCGAACCTCATTGCCGGTGTGGCGCTGGTGCTGGAGCATCCCTTTGGAATTGGGGATTACATCGTGCTGGGCAGTCTGGAGGGCACGGTGGAGGATATTTCCTTCCGCTCCACCAAGTTCCGCACGCTGGATAACGTGGTGGTGTCGATCGAAAATTCGAAAGTCGCCTCGGAGTACATCTGCAACTGCGACCAGCGCAAAAGCCGCCTGTGGGATTTTACCGTAGGCGTGACCTACGATACCCCGCGGGAAACGCTGGAAGTACTGTGCCGTGACCTGACGGCGGTTTTGCAGAACGACCCGGAGGTGCTGGCTGATAAAGTGACCGTGACGGTGGATACGTTTAATGCCTATAGCATCGACCTGCGCTGCCGTATGTATGTCACCACCACCCGCCTGGCCGACTTTTTGCAGGCCAAGAACCGGCTGAACCTGCAAATTATGGATGCGGTGCACAAAGACGGATGTGACTTTGCCTTCCCGACCACGACCATTGAGATGGCGGAGAAAAAGTGACAACGGATTTTGCGCAGTTCCCCATCGTATAAACAAAGCCTCCCTTTATGTAAGGGAGGCTTTGTGCTTTGTAAACTGGAATTTATTTGATTAGATGTGCTGTAATAATTGTATAACTATAAGAGTTAATAGTTATTTTAATATTATCAATTTCACAATACCAATTTTTACCCTGCTTATAAATATTACAATTCTTATCTAAAATTTTATTTTTACAAAATTCAACTACATCATTAGTATTCAATTTTAGATTCTTCTTAATTCTATCAATCCCC
>ERZ779875.2097-NODE-2097-length-11286-cov-3.367732_pt1 | contig 11286 bp, 8 predicted proteins | sample MGYA00511246_ERZ779875 | MGnify/ENA primary metagenome ERZ779875 (study PRJEB29588, sample SAMEA2155093) | human gut metagenome | biome: human gut; feature: human-associated habitat; material: faeces | place: Denmark | collected 2008/2010 ... | reverse complement strand
GGCAGCCGGAATTGCGGTCATCCTGCTGACGATCGCCGCAGGCTGCGTACCGTCGGTGGGATTACAGGGAAGCATTTTCGTGCTGCTTCCATATGCAGTGCAGCTGGCGGCAGCCTGCAGCCTCGCGTGGGCATGTGCAAGGCTTTTGGGCAAGGAATATCCGCTTCGGGAATACGTTTATCAGCAGACAGTGTGCAAAATATCGCTGCGCAGCGGAGTCTGCATCGCAGCAGCAGGAGTGTCCGTCATAGGAGAACTTGTTGAATTAACGCGTCACAGCGACGAAATTTTATTCTCCATTCCGTTCCTTCTAACAGAAGTAGTTATGGGCGTTGCCGCACTTGTGCTTTTAAAAAACGTTAAAAAATACACGTGGAAACGTGTGCGACTGTGACGAAAAAATGTATTTTTGACACGGAATGGGATTGACAGAAAGCAAAAAAGATGGTAATATGTTTAAACATTGGCTAATACTTTGACGAAAGGAAAAGAAAATGGGCCGATGTAACCTGCAGGTACGGCGATCACAGGGGCGGAAAAGCTGTGAGAACCGGTATATTCTGCAACAAATGTACAATTTTTAAGAAAAAAACTCCTGTGTATCTGCATGAAATAAAAAGGATGCAAACGGTGTTTTTTTCAAAAAAAGGAGGATTCACATGAAAAAGGCGAACAAGGCTCTTGCAGCTCTGCTTGCGCTTACCATGGTGACCGGTTCTCTGGCTGGCTGCGGAAGCAGCAATGGCTCCGGCAAGACAGAGACAACACCTGCTACGGAAGGCACAACAGAGACAGCAGATGCTGGTGCATCTGCAAGCGGCGCGGATACTCTGGTGGCATCCAGCGCACATTTTGAGGGAAAATTCTCTCCGTTCTTTGCAGCCAGCACAGAAGATCAGCATATCGTTGATATGACCCAGATCGGTCTGGTAGGCGCTGACAGACAGGGCGCTATCGTGGAGAAAGGTATCGAAGGTGAGACCCGTTCTTACAACGGAACAGACTACACCTACTATACCGCTTCTGATCTGGAGATGACCCAGAACGACGACGGTTCCGTTTATTATGACGTTACTATTCGGGATGATCTGACCTTCTCTGACGGAACACCGATCACAATTGATGATGTAATTTTCAGCATGTATGTATATTGCGATCCTACCTATGACGGCTCTGCTACTCTGTACAGCCAGCCGATCCTTGGCATGGATGAGTACCGGGAAGGTATGGCAACCCTGTCTTCTCTGATCGCAGCAGCAGGCGAAGACAACACAGACTTCTCTCTGTGGACAGAAGATCAGCAGACTGCTTTTTGGGCTGCAGTCAATGACGGTGGTACTGCCTTTGCACAGGAAATCGTTGATTACATGGCAGAGAACAATGGCACAACCGACGTTGCTTCTGCGGCTGACGGATGGGGCTTCACACTGGCTGACGGCGCTACAGTAAAGGATTTCTTTATGGCTATCGGCGATCAGTATGGATGGAACTTCTCTTCCATGGAAGCTGAGACAGCAGGCTCTGCTCTGTCTGACCTGATTCCGGAAGATGTTTACAATTACTCCACCGTTGGTGTAAAAACCGGCGATTCTGCAGACTATATCGAAGGTATCCAGAAGACCGGCGACTACAGCATGAGAGTTGTAACGACCGAAGTTTCCGCAAACATGATCTATCAGCTTTCCTTTGCCATCGCTCCTCTGAGCTACTACGGCGATGCATCCCTGTATGATTATGACAACAACAAGTTCGGTTTTGAAAAGGGTGATCTTTCCAAGGTTCGTTCCGTAACCACCGCTCCGATGGGTGCTGGTCCTTACACCTTCAAGGAATTCAGCAACGGTGTTGTTTATCTGGATTCCAACCCGAGCTACTTCCAGGGCGAGCCTAAGATCAAGCATCTGAACTTCCTGGAAACACAGGAAGACGATAAGGTTGTCGGCGTAGAATCCGGCACCATCGATATTGCAGATCCTTCCTACTCTACCGAGGTTCGTAACCAGATTACAGAATACAACGGCGGCAGCGAAGATTTCGACGGTGATGTGATCACTCTGCGTCTGTATGATTTCCTTGGTTATGGCTATGTCGCCATGAGTGCAGACAACATCAAGGTTGGCAGCGATCCTGCATCCGAGCAGTCCAAGGATCTGCGTAAGGCAATTGCAACCATCCTTGCAGTATACCGTGATGAGGGTATTGATTCCTACTATGGCGATTCCGCTTCCGTTATTAACTACCCGATCTCCAATACTTCCTGGGCAGCACCTCAGGTAACAGACGACGGTTATCAGATCGCTTACTCTACCGACGTAGACGGCAATCCGATCTATACCGACGGCATGAGCGCAGAAGAGAAATATGAAGCAGCAGCACAGGCAGCACTTGGCTTCTTTGAAGCAGCTGGCTATACCGTAGAAGACGGCAAGCTGACAGCAGCTCCTGAAGGCGCTAAGCTTGGCTACCAGGTAAACATCGGTGCAGGCGGCTCCGGTGATCATCCTTCCTTCCTGCTGTTAAAGAATGCGGCAGACGCGTTTGCAAAGATTGGCTTCACCCTGACGGTAAACGATATCGCAGTTGCATCTGAACTGTATCAGACCTATCAGTCCGGCGTAGCTGAGATGTGGGTAGCAGCATGGAGCGCAACCGCTGACCCTGATATGTATCAGCTGTATCACAGCAAGGGCGCAACCAACTACTACAAGATCAATGATTCTGAGCTGGATGAAATGATCGTTGCAGCACGTCAGTCCGTTGACCAGACATATAGAAAGAGCCTGTATAAAGCAGCCATGGAGATTATCATGGACTGGGGCGTTGAAGTTCCTGTTTACCAGAGAAGCGAATGCTACATCTTCTCTAGCGAGCGTATCAACATCAGCACTCTGACTCCTGATATGACTCCTTACTGGAGCTGGATGAGCGAAGTTGAAAAGCTGGAGTTAAACTAAACGACGGCGATTTCTGTGCAGCTTAAAACGCACAGACTGCAGGCTTATGCCCCTGATCTTCCTCCAAAGGAGGAGATCAGGGGCGATGCTGTATATCAAGGAGCTGCCTGAAGCAGGCGGCCGCTTGATATACAGCGGAAGAAGGGAATCGATAAGAACAAAGGGAGAGTTTTTTATGCGGAAATATATTGTCAAAAGACTGCTTTTGTCAGTCGTGATTTTATTTTGCGTATCCTTCATCATTTACACTCTGATGAGATGTCTTCCCGGCTCTTTTGTGGAAACGAGAGCGATGCAGCTTTCGCAGGGAGCAGGTGCAAAATCCTATGATGAATGGATGGAACAGTTAAATGCATCCTATGGTCTGGACAAACCGATCGTACTCGGCTTTCTGACCTGGGTAGGCGACGCGCTGAAGGGCAACTTCGGTGACAGCTGGAAATATACCGTACCGGTATTGGACAAATTTAAGGAAGTTATCTGGCTTTCCTTTATTATGGGCGCGATTTCCTTCGTGCTGGAGCTGATTATTGCGATCCCGCTGGGTGTTATTGCTGCAACCAAACAGTATTCCAGAGCGGACTATCTGATTACGGCGGGTGCATTGATCGGTATTTCCCTGCCGACCTTCTTTTTTGCAACGCTGTTAAAGCTGCTGTTCTCTGTAAAGCTGGGCTGGTTTGATTTATATGGTCTGGTGGGACGTAACTATGCACAGCTGGATTCCTGGGGGCAGTTCCTCGATAAGGCAAATCACCTCGTTCTGCCGATCATCACGCTGGTGATCGTTTCCGTTGGTTCCCTGATGCGTTATACGAGAACAAATATGCTGGAAGTATTAAATGCGGATTATATCCGTACCGCGCGTGCAAAGGGACTTTCCGAGAAAAAGGTTATTTATCACCATGCGTTCCGTAATACCCTGATTCCCCTCGTTACGGTTGTCGGCGGTTCCCTGCCTGGATTGTTTTCCGGCGCACTGATCACGGAAACGCTGTTTGCGATCCCCGGTATCGGTTATACCTCTTATCAGGCGATGGTAGCAGGCGATATTCCGTTTTCCATGTTTTATATGACGTTTCTGGCGGTTCTGACGCTTGCCGGAAACCTGATTTCCGATATTTTGTACGCGGTGGTTGATCCCCGTGTCCGGATTGCATAAGAAAGGAGGAGAGCATGATGCAGGAAGAAAAGAAAGCGACAGAAGAAAAAATAGAGCAGGAACTGTCCTTAAATGACGACCGTCGTGTCAAAGTGCTGTCCCCCGGCGCACTGGTTGCAAAACGGTTTTTCAGAAACAGACTGGCAGTAGTTGGCTTGACCATGCTGGTCGTTATGTTTGTCTTTTCCTTTATTGGCGGTCTGGTAAGCCCTTACGGACAGGATGAACAGTTCTATACTTATACACACATGGACAAAGAGTATGTGGGTGTGGTAAAAAATAACGATCTGCGTTATACGATCAATGACGGACAGGAGTTTGGCTCCATTCTGCAGGCTCAGCTGATGCTTGCGATCGGCAAGAATGCAGAAAGCTTTGAGTATAAAGATGTGACCTATGACGTGGAGAAAGAGGGCGAAGACCTTTATCAGATTTCGAGCAACGGCACAGTGCTGGCAATCGCAGCAAAGGACATCGTAAACGCTGCAGACGGCGCAGAGGCTTCTGCATTGACTTTCGCAGTCAAGCATGAAGCGTTAAAGGCCTATGCAAACGGAGAAGCTTCTTTTACTGCGGACGGTCAGGATTATACGATGGATGCAGATGGAAACATTTTATCCGGCGGCGATGAGATCGGTTATGTCAGTCGTTTCGTTGTACAGGCAAAGGAAAACGGCGTTGTCATCAGCCGTGACTTTAAAGAAAAGCTGGCAGATGCCATCGACAGCGACACCGAAGAATTTGTATACACCGATGCAGACGGTGAGGAATACACCTACACCATCACCTACAAACCTGATTCCAAAACCTGGTCTGTGCTGCAGTCGAAGGAAACCTATGTATATGATCGTTATGCAGGTCCCTCCAAAACCCACTGGCTCGGCACCGATACCAACGGTATGGATATGCTGACCCGTCTGATGTACGGTGGCCGTGTATCTCTGGTGATCGGATTTATCGTTGTATTTATTGAAGCGTTCCTGGGTATCCTGCTGGGCGGTATCGCCGGATACTTCGGAAAATGGGTGGATAATCTGATCATGCGTATTGTAGATATTTTCTACTGTATTCCGTCCACACCCCTGATCATCATTCTGGGTGCTGCAATGGATGCCATGCAGCTCGATCCCCAGATCCGTATGCTTTATCTGATGCTGGTTCTCGGTTTCCTGGGCTGGCCGTCTATCGCACGTCTGGTGCGTGGACAGATCCTTTCCCTGAGAGAGCAGGAATTTATGACAGCCGCGGAAGCCTGCGGTATCCGCGCTTCCAAGCGGATTTTCCGTCATCTGGTTCCGAACGTTATCCCGCAGCTGATCGTAACCTGTACGATGAGCCTTGGCGGTACGATTATTACGGAAGCAACCCTTTCCTTCTTAGGTCTGGGTGTTAAGTTCCCGTTCGCATCCTGGGGTAACATCATCAACGACGTCAATAATGCTTACGTTATGACCAACTACTGGTTTATCTGGATCCCGGCAGGTATCTGTCTGCTGATCACAGTACTTGGCTTTAACTTTGTAGGCGACGGTCTGCGCGATGCGTTCGACCCGAAGATGAAACGATAAGGAGGGAGAACCAGCTATGGCAAAAAAACATCCGGAAGGCTATCTCTCCGCGAAAGAATCCAGACGGATTTCCAGAGAGAACCGTAAGATTACAGGTAAGTATGAAAAACAGTATAAGCGTAAAAATGTTCCGGAGCAGGAATATCTGACACAGATGCACAATCCGGAAAATGCAGTGGAATTTGATAATCTGCATACCTATTTCTTTACAGACGTCGGAACGGTAAAATCCGTTGACGGCGTAAGCTTTGAGGTTCCTATCGGCAAGACGGTTGGCGTTGTAGGCGAGTCCGGCTGCGGTAAATCCGTAACCAGCTTATCCCTGATGCAGCTGCTGCAGCGTCCCCAGGGGCAGATCGTAGATGGTCAGATTCGCTTAAACCTGGGCGATAAGGCATATGATATTGCAAAAACTCCGATGGAGAAGATGCAGAAGCTGCGCGGCAATTATATGTCCATGATTTTCCAGGAGCCTATGACTTCCCTGAATCCGGTTTTTCGTATCGGTGAACAGGTAGAAGAAGTAATCGAGCTGCATGACGGCGAAGGAAAGAGCAAGGAAGAGATCAAAGCCCGCACCATTGAGCTTTTGGAGATGGTCGGTATTGCAAACAGCGAAGGCGTTTACAAGATGTATCCCCACGAGCTCTCCGGCGGTATGCGTCAGCGTGTCATGATCGCAATGGCGCTGGCTTGTAACCCGAAGATCATCATCGCAGACGAGCCGACGACGGCGCTGGACGTAACGATCCAGGCACAGATTCTGGATCTTCTGCGCAACTTGAAAAATAAAATCAATTCCTCCATCATGCTGATCACCCACGATCTGGGCGTTATCGCAGAGATGGCGGATTACGTTGTTGTTATGTATGCAGGACGCGTTGTGGAAAAAGGTACGGTACAGGAGATTTTTTCGAATCCTTCCCACCCTTACACAATCGGTCTGATGGCTTCCAAACCGGTGATCGGCAAAAAGGTCGATAAGCTTTATTCCATCCCCGGCAAGGTGCCGAACCCGGTCAACATGCCGGATTACTGCTATTTCCGTGATCGCTGCGAAATGCGCTGCCCGGAATGCGATGGAAAATACCCCTGCGAGATCAGCCTGTCCGAAACACACAAGGTCAGCTGCTATCGCTATTACGATAAGAAGGAGGGAAAATAAATGCAGCCAATCGATAAGGATTTCACACCGGTAGAATATGATCCACAGTATATTCTGATGGTCAATCAGCTGAAAAAATATTTTCCCATCAAAGGCGGCATGGTCGGTAAAACCGTTGGACAGGTCAAGGCTGTTGACGGCGTAACCTTTAACTTAAAGCGCGGAACCACCATGGGTCTGGTAGGCGAGTCCGGCTGCGGCAAGACGACGACCGGACGTACCATCCTGCGTCTGTCCGGCGAAAAAACCGGCGGACAGGTGCTGTTTAACGGAAAAGAGGTTTATGACCTTTCTTCCAAAGAGATGCGCGAGATGCGTACAAAAATGCAGATCATCTTCCAGGATCCGTTTTCCAGCCTTTCTCCCCGTCTTCCTGTCGGTGAGATCATCGGCGAAGCGGTTCGGGAGCACAATCTGGTTCCCAAGGCAGAATTAAATGATTATATCGATCAGGTTATGGATAACTGCGGTTTGCAGCCCTTCCACAAAGACCGGTATCCCCATGAGTTCTCCGGCGGACAGAGACAGCGTATCTGTATCGCAAGAGCACTTGCCTTAAATCCGGAATTCGTTGTCTGTGACGAGCCTGTATCTGCGCTGGACGTATCGATTCAGGCGCAGATCATTAACCTGTTAAAGGAGCTGCAGGAAAAATACAGCCTGACCTACCTGTTCATTTCCCATGACCTGTCGGTAGTCGAATATATTTCCGATACCGTCGGCGTTATGTATCTGGGCAATCTGGTAGAGTACGGAACGACAGAGGATATTTTCCGTAATCCGCTGCATCCTTACACGGAGGCCCTGTTCTCTGCAATTCCGATCCCGGATCCGGAAGCGAAGATGAACCGTATCGTGCTGGAAGGCTCGATCCCTTCCCCTGCAAATCCGCCGGAGGGCTGTAAGTTCCACACCCGCTGTGCCCACTGCATGGAGCGCTGCAAGCATGAAGCGCCGGTTCAGAAAGAGGTGGAACCCGGACATTACGTTGTCTGCCATCTCTACGATAAATAATGGGAACGGATAAGCAGGAAGAAGAGGACGACGGCCGCGTGATCGCGGACATGAGCGGTATCGAAACGCCGTCTCTGTTTGCCCCTTTTTCCGGACGAAAAAAAAGACGGGAGGGAGAAGTTCCGAAGGTCAAAAACGACCGGCCGTGGGAAGATTCCTCCCTGAATAAAAAAGAACGTTTCTGGTATGCGATGGGAGCGCTCAAAGCGGCGCTTCTCATCGGACTTGCCTATCTTGCCGGACTGGCGGCGGTGATCCTTTTGCTGTTGCTGCTCTGGAAAGTTCTGTAAGCTGGCTGAGCGGCATGGAGGTTCCGTTCACGGTTTGCACGCGCCATTCGTAATACAATAGAATACACACTCTGCGAACATTCTATTGTTATGAATCGCATCTTGCTTTCTGGAAGCGTTCATGTTATAATCAATGTGTTTCGCATTGAGAGGTATCAATGCAGAGAAAGATGAAATGTGGACGGAGAGCCGGAAAACGGCGGATTGTGAGGAAACATGGAGATTCTGAGAATTATTTTAACGGTGATTTTTATAGTGATGTGTATTGCCCTGACAGTTCTGGTTCTGATGCAGGAAGGCAAAGATGCAGGACTTGGCGCTATCGCAGGCGGTGCAGAGACCTACTGGGGAAAGAACAAAGGTCGTTCTATGGAAGGACTGCTTGTTAAAATTACCAAATGGCTGGCAATCGGCTTCATGGTAGTTGCAGTAATTCTGAACATCACCAGAATCTGGGACTGATAAGCGGTATTGTCTGAGCGCATATCGTGGATAAGAAGTACAGAATGTTACGAAAGCACTCCGCACGGCGGGGTGCTTTTTTAGCTATCAGCTTTGCTGATAGCTAAAAAAGCACTTTATCGCACTGCGGCGGAGCGGAAGATGTCGCTTACGCGACCCGCCGCAGGCGACGAATCCGGCAAAAGCCGGATTCGATTTGGCAGCATTACAGTGGTGTAAAGCACGGAGCAATCCGTATATAGCATGATATCGCACTGCGGCGGAGCGGAAGGCACCGTTTCATTTTACAACAGGTGACATATGGAAGATTTATTGGAAAAGAGAAAAAAACTGATCTGTGAGCTGGTGGAGGACGAAAAGTACGTCCCGATGAAAGAAAAGGAGCTCGCAATCTTCATGCAGGTAAAACCGGAAGACCGGCGCGAGCTAAAGCGTATTTTGGAGGAGCTTCTGGAAGAGGGGAAAATAGAGCAGACCAAGCGCGGACGGTATGTGCGCGCAGAAAAGAAGCTCCTGCGTGCAGTTGGTTTGTACCAGTCGAGTGAAAACTTTGGCTTTGTCGTGCCGGACAACAAAAAGCTGCCGGATATTTTTATCCCGCGGGAAAAGAAAAAGGATGCCTATGACGGTGCGAAGGTCGTTGCAGAATATATCGAGAGTCGGGAAGAGGGCAAAAGTCCGGAGGGCGAGATCATAGAGGTGCTGGGCGGAAGAGATGAGCCGGGCATCGATATGCTCTCTGTTGTGCGTGCCCTTGGCATTCCGGATGAATTTCCGGAAAAGGTATTGAATCAGGCGCAGCGCGTCTCCAAGCCGGTCAGCGAGACGGATTGCGTGATGCGGCGAGATCTCCGGGCGGTACGGATGGTGACGATCGACGGCGAGGACGCGCGGGACCTGGATGATGCAGTCAGCCTTGAAGAAAAAGACGGCAGATGGCTGCTGGGTGTTCATATTGCGGACGTTGCAGACTATGTGCAGGAAAATTCCGCGCTGGACTGGGAGGCAAAGGAACGGGGAACGAGCGTTTATCTGCCGGATCGCGTGATTCCCATGCTTCCCAAGGAGCTGTCCAACGGGTGCTGTTCGCTAAATGCCGGGGAAGACCGACTGGCGCTGTCGTGCCTGATGGAAGTGGACAAGGGCGGAACTATCGGCAATTATGAGATTGTGGAATCTGTGATCCGTGTGGACAAGCGCATGAGCTATACGCAGGTGCAAAAAATTCTGGACGGCGACGAAGCCCTTTGGGAAGCATACCGCGACGAAGCGCCGATGCTTACAGAGATGGCGAAGCTTTCGAAGGTGCTTCGGCAGAAGCGAAAAGAGCGCGGCGCGGTGGATTTTGATTTTCCGGAAAGCAAGATCGAACTGGATGAAAACGGCGAGCCGCTGTCGATTCACCCGCATGAGCGAAACGACGCGACGAAGCTGATCGAGGATTTTATGCTGGCGGCAAACGCGACGGTGGCACAGCATTTTTACTGGCTGGAGGAGCCGTTTTTATACCGCGTACACGATAACCCGGATCCGGAAAAAATGCAGCAGTTGTCCGTATTTTTAGGAAATTTCGGCTATCGGCTGCATATCGGGCGCAAACAGGGAAAGCGTCAGGAAAACGGGGCAGACGTCCATCCGAAGCAGCTGCAAAAGCTCTTGGATCAGATCGAAGGGACGCCGGAGGAAGCGATGCTGTCGAGACTGATTCTGCGCAGCATGAAGCGCGCGGTCTATTCGCCGGATTGCAGCGGACATTTTGGACTGGCAGCAACACATTATTGCCATTTTACGTCCCCAATCAGACGATATCCCGATTTACAGATTCACCGGATTATCAAGGAGTTTCTGCGGGGACGGTTAAACGAAAAGCGAAAAGAGCATTACGAGGACATTTTAAACGGTGTGGCAAAGCATTCGTCCGAGACGGAGCGGCGTGCGGACGAGGCGGAGCGCATTTGTGAAAAGATGAAAAAGGCGCAGTATATGGAAAAGCATATCGGGGAGACGATGGAAGCAGTCATTTCCGGTGTGACGGGCTGGGGCTTTTATGCAGAGCTTCCGAATACGGTGGAAGGACTGGTTCCGGTATCGAGCCTGCGCAGCGATTATTTTATCTTCGATGAAGAAAACTCTGCGCTGGTCGGCGAACACACAGGCAAAACCTATCAGCTGGGCGAAACGGTGACGGTTCGGGTGACGGGTGCAAACCGGTATGCCGGAACGGTGGATTTTGAGCTGGAAGAGGCGGAAAAGAGAGGAAACGATGGCAAAATCAGCACAGAAACTGGTCGCGAACAATAAAAAAGCATATCACGATTATTTTGTAGAGGAAACCTGGGAAGCCGGGCTTGCGCTCGCCGGGACGGAGGTAAAAAGTCTGCGCCTTGGAAAGTGCAGCATTAAAGAAGCGTTTATACAGGAAGACAACGGCGAAATGTACGTTTATGGCATGCATATTTCCCCCTATGAAAAGGGAAATCTGTTCAACAAAGACCCGCTGCGCACGAGAAAGCTTCTGCTGCACAAAGCAGAGATTTTAAAGCTTGCCGGAAAATGTAAGGAAAAAGGCTATACGATCATGCCGCTGCAGGTCTATTTTAAGGACGGGCGTGCAAAGATGGAGATCGGTCTCTGCCGCGGCAAAAAGCTCTACGACAAGCGTGCCGACGCC